>Ga0256828_1001062_pt1 | contig 17597 bp, 21 predicted proteins | sample CV88metaG_FD_185993 | JGI IMG/M metagenome (GOLD analysis project Ga0256828, IMG submission 185993) | Hydrothermal vent microbial communities from East Pacific Rise, Pacific Ocean - CV88 | ecosystem: Environmental > Aquatic > Marine > Hydrothermal vents | place: Pacific Ocean: East Pacific Rise...
CTGAGGGAAAAATGAGGGTTGATTACCAAGTGTTGGGTTAGCATTAATGGCACGTACTGTTGACGAACCAATAGCTCTTGAAGGAGCAAGACGCACTCTGGCTATGTTTTCAATGGTCGTTTGGTTGTTGTCGTATGCTCTGTACTCTTCATCACGTGTTCCACCACCATGATTCCATAGAACAACAATGTTTCTGTCAGCTTTATGCTCACGTAGTCCCCACTCTACAAACTCTCGTAAAGTATTCTCATCACCGGTGTTGGTCTCACCTAAGTGAATGGTTTCTATTTTCTCACCATTACGTATAACATAACGTTTAGTACCAGAGTCACGAGCCATAACAGACTGATCTTGTTGAACTAATATTTTAAGGTTTTCCCCTGTATCTTTCACAGACATCATCTCTTCTATATCCGTGGTACCAAAGGTATCTAAGTCATTGTCCCCTGCTATAAACACCATTAAATTTGTTTTCATTTTCTGCTCCTCTTGCTTAACATTACAAATATTTCTCTATAAATACCTCTTAACTAATTATAAACTTAATAAAAAAGTTTACTTATACTCATGGTACTACAATATTCTTGATGTAGTTATTAAGTATTTTTTATAATAAAAAATTAAATTATTTCTAAAGTTTTTTATTATTATTTTTTATTTTATTAGCCCTACTTGTAAGTTTAGTGAAAAATTACTAATACATAGTATTGTTAAAAAAATAAGCCAATATTATTAATTATTGAGTTATCATTAATAATATTTAATTAAAAAAAAGGATTAGATATGAAACATATCCCAGCATTAAACTATCTTTTACCATCGTTTACTTTACTGCTTCTTTTGACGGCGTGTACCCCAAAAGTCCAACCTATAGATTCGTATGAAGAGAAAATCAAAAACAGCCTTAGACTTTCTCATGTTTTTGTACCCCCTTCTGATGCCTATCCTCCTTATACCCTACTGCACTATGTAAAAGGTGAAGGGTTCCAACAGGTTTGTGAAGCTTCAGAAGTGACAGGTATAGCAGATGAAAACCTTAGTAAAAAATTGGTTGCGAAGAATCTTTCTAACAGTAGTATGTCTAAAAGTTATAACCTAAGCTATGGAGTACATCTTGCACAAAAAGGTATGGGTTATGCTGGTGTGGCATATCAAGATATAAAAAATGTTGTTATTAGCCTAGAAAATGGAAAAATAATTTCTATGCCTTCTGTACATATTTCAGATGTGAACAAAACACTTTCAACAGGGAAATGTGCTGAAGATATTAAATTCTTTAAAAATGACAACCCAAATTCAAAGTTTTATATTCCTAGAGAGGTCTATCAATACACCATGAAGTACTCTATTTTAGATAAAAACGGTGTTAATATAACAGCAAAACTCTCTAAAAACTTACAGAAAGTTATCTTGGCAGGTGCAGGTATTGATGTAACCAATGGAGATGTCATGACAATGAATGGGAATGATTTATACATTGGTTTTAAAGGTGCAGCCATAGGCAAAGGTGTGACTACAAAAGGAATACAAGAGAAGAGTTTTCTTGATGTAACCTCTGTGGTTAAAAGTATCAAATAGAACTTTCTAAACGTAATCCTCATCTCTAAAACTCTGAGCTGTAGGGTTACGTACTTTCTTTAACTCCATATCTATATACTCTAAATTTTCTAACATTTTCATGGAAGCTATGGTTGAGTAACGTGCCATCTCTGGATAGTAGACAAAAATCAAAAAACCATTTTCATAAAGTCCTAAACGTATGGCTGCTGCTGTGGAGTATGTGGTTAAGATAGTATCTGGCTTTGAAAGCTTTGCGATATCTGCAAAAAACTCTCTTGTCCAAAGCAGAGGGTTATGTGCTGGAGAGAAAGCATCTTGATAGATTACATCTATGCTATCTTTTATTTGAGGAACTGTTTTTCTGGCATCACCTAGTAGTACTTCTATCTTAAACTGTTCATCTTCATAATACTTATTTTCACTAACAGCTTTTATAATATGTTTTATAGAATCAAATTCAGGAGGATATTCAAACGTAGAAAGAGAAGAGACAAGCCCTTCATCAAACTCTGGAGAGAGAATATGTACTTTGGTTTTTAAATTATATTTTTGTATATAATAAATCGTAGCAAAAGTGTTATAGCCAAGCCCAAAACAGATATCTAAAATGGTTAATGAAGATTTGTCCTTATGAATATGAAGTGCTGGTTTTACATGCTTCTCAAGAGACTCATGTAAAGCACCATCTTTGGTCGAGTGATAAGGTTCATTGAACTCTTTAGAAAAAAGTGTATGGGTTCCATCTTCACAGAGAACCAACTCTTTTTCTGGTCGTAGGGTTTGGTTATACATCAACAGTTATAACCCAACCTCATCAAGCTCTTTAAACTTATACGCTTCCATAATATCATCAATGGTCTCCTCTTCTCGAACACAAAGAACCATCATTCCTTCATTCATAAAGTCAATATAAGAGTCAAACTTACTGGCTAAAATAATAAAGTCTACCCACTCACTAAACTCTTCCCTCTTATCAAAAAAACGAATAGATTTAACTTCACCTGCGTCAAAATCTACCAACGCCCACTGTTTTACATCGAAAAGTTTAACAACTTTTGCTGTTTTTGCATCATTACTGTCTACAGGAATCCAAATTAACATCTATACACCTCTTAACCGTTTATCTTTTTTAACTTCTTTTTAGAAAGCTTCAAATCTTTATTACTCATAATTCCTATACCTTGGTCAAGTACCTCTTGTGCAATATTTTTAGCTTCCTCCAAAGAGTGCATTTTAAATGTACCACACTGGTAAATGTTTAGTTCAGGAATGTCACTCTGTTTTGCTACATTAAGAACATCTACCATTGCATTTTTCCATGCTTTTGCTATTTTTTTCTCTTTTGGTGCTCCAAGTAAAGACATATAGAAACCTGTTCTACATCCCATAGGAGAAAGGTCAATAATCTCTACTTTTTTAGAGTTTAAATGATCTCTCATAAAACCTGCAAAAAGGTGTTCAAGTGTATGAATCCCTTTTTCAGAGAGTATCGCTTCATTTGGTTTACAAAAACGTAAATCAAACACTGTAATGTCATCGCCACTTGGACTACTCATATATTTTGCAACACGTACTGCTGGTGCTGTCATCTTTGTGTGATCTACTGTAAAACTGTCTAATAATGGCATATTTATTGTCCTTTTATTTATATAATTATAAAAGGAATATACAATAAAAAATATATAAAGATGGTAATATATCATTATTAAAACTATAAATTATAAATTAGGTAGGAATTTCATGGAAAAACAAAAAGAATTTGAGAATGCTATTGAAAAAGTTTTAGAACTTTTAGGTGAAGACCCAAAAAGAGAAGGTTTACTAAAAACACCCAGCCGTGTGGCAAAAGCATGGAGTTTTTTAACAGAGGGGTACCACCAAGACCCAAAAGAGATTTTAAGCCAAGCTCTTTTTACCTCAAGTAACGATGAAATGGTAGTGGTAAGAGACATAGAGTTCTACTCTACGTGTGAGCATCATATGTTGCCTATTATAGGTAGAGCTCATGTGGCGTATATACCAGATGGTAAAGTAGTAGGGCTTTCTAAAATTCCTCGAATAGTAAATTTGTTTGCACGAAGACTACAGATTCAAGAGCAAATGACAGAACAGATAGCAGACGCTATTTCAGAGACCATTAACCCAAAAGGTGTGGCAGTGGTTCTACATGCCCGTCATATGTGTATGGAAATGAGAGGGGTAGAGAAAATAAACTCAACCACGGTTAGCTCTGCCTTAAGAGGTCTGTTTAAAAGTGACCAGCGTACAAGAAGTGAGTTTTATAATATCATTAATACAGCTTCACCTTCTCACTTTTAATCTTTAGATTGACACTTATCAAGTAATTCTTTATACTTCATCGTGATGTCTATTCTCTCTTCGAGAAAGGCATCAACCTCTTTCTCATGCTGACTCTTTAGACTTCTAATCTTATCTTTTAGTTCAGCAATCTCTTTGTCTTTCTCTTTACTAGAACTATCAATACTCTTTTTATTGGCATCATAATTTGTACTTAATGCCTCAATTTGATCCTCAAACTTCTCTTTAAATACAGCTTTTGCAATAAACCAACCAAATGTAAACCCAAGTAATATGGCTACAACAATATATACACTTATACTAATAATAATATCCATCATTTTTTAATCCTTTTTAAACTTATCTCAACACGTCTATTTGTCAAGTTTTTTTTATTTTCAACTAAAGGTAACTCTTCCCCATAACCAATAGAAGTAATAAGAACTATATGTGTTCTTTTTAAAATATAATCTTTTAGTACATCTGCACGTTCTTGTGAAAGTTTTAAATTTTTTACTGCTGAACCATCTTTATCTGTATGTGCTGAAATACTCAATATAACATCTTCATTAATATTATTTAAAACATTAATGATATTTGTCAAAGTTACTCTATTTTGATTTAGAAGATTTGTGTTGTTATTATCTATAGAGATGCTTGAAGGCTCAAAATGTATAGGTTTTTTTGCTAAAAACATTTGAATTTTCTGATCTGCTTCTACAACAGTACGTTGAAGTATTCCTCTATCTCGCTTTCGAGGATACTCCTTCATACAAACTTTCTGAATATTGGCTATTCTCTCATCTTCTAAGCGTTTAAGATGTAAAGGTTTTGCAAAAATATAAAGATATAGAAAAATAATCCCTATAGAGGAGAGTATAAATAGTAAAAAGATTCCTCTTGCTTTCATTTGAACACTCCCGATACTTTAATAATAAACTATCTATTATTTTATCATAAAAATAGTTTTTAACATATATAATTACTATTATTTTCAATATGTTTTATACTATTGATATTTGTATAATCTTTCACGAAGTTGCACTTTTTTATTTTTTTATTTCAAATCCCTAATTATAGGCTTTCAAAAAGGAACAAGCGTTCTTTTCTTAATATTTTCTTTAGAAAAATATATAAAAATTAAGTTAAGTTACTATTTATTTCGTATAAACTATTCCTATCCAAAACATAAAACGAAAGGAAATTTTAAAACATGAAAATTAGCGTAATGGGAATAGAATATAATCAACTGTTGAGTGGGAAAGCATTGGCAGAGATGGGAAATGATGTAATGCATATCTCAAAAGATAACAAACGTATCGAAAATATTAAGAGAGGTTTTTACAATGCTGAAGAGGCAATGGTTATAAAAAACTCAAACTTTGACAACAGTATTACTTTTACAAGTAACATTAAAGATGCACTGCGTGACACAAATATGTGTTTTATCTCAGAAGGATATTCTGAAAATCCTGAAGAGCAAATGGAAAATTTATTAAAATCTGCAAAAGAAGTTGGAGCAAATATGAGCAAACATATGTTTATTATTGATCGTGCAGCAAAAACATCAGACAGAGTAGCATCTATTAAGGCTACCATTCAAGAAGAGCTTTCTAAACGTAATGAGAAATTAACATTTGAAATAATTTCTGATCCAGATTTCTTAAGAGCATAAGTTAATAAATTTATCTCTTTACACATACGAATTATGCAAAAATGAAACTATTCCCATAAAATGGGCTCTTTTTTCATTTTAATTTCAAAATAAACCTAATATTTATCATATCTACTGCATAATTCGTAAAAAAGAATTTTATGAACTTCAAGTTACTACAACAATCTACTATTCCATTATTTATAACAACCCTCATAATTGCTCTATTTTATTTACAATTTACTAAAATATATCCTTTTATAATTGAATATTTTACAGAAGATAAACTCTCTACACTCTACGCACATCTGTTTATCTATACTTTTTTAGTTCATCTTCTTTTTGTATCGTTAACCAACCTGATAAACAATCTAATACTTAAATCAAAAGTTTTTGTTATCTCTACCATTATGGTACTTCTAATTTTCTATATACTCTCTTACCCTATTTTGAAAGATATTATAGACTACTTTATGCTCTCTAACCCTCTAGGTGAAAATGCTATTTTTGGCATGATACTATTTATGGTAGGTACCTTAGGATACAGCTTTTTAAGTATGGGAATACTCTTCTTTAAAAAAATTATCCCTTATAGTTATATTCTCATATTTACACTACTGGCACTGGCTTACTCAGCTTGGTTTATTGACACTTATTGTTATCCTATTGAAGATATTTTCTCTAAATTTCAATAGTAAAGTATTAGATAATCTTATTAATAATTATATTTTTTAAGTAACTCTTATAATATCTGCTGTTAAACTAGCACTTTAATGACAAAGGATAATTATGGAGAGAAACAGAGTAATACCTCAAAAACCATCAAATATTTCATGGGAAAAGACAATAAGAAACGTATTGATGCTTTCTCTACTAATAAGCAATTCTACATGGGCAGAATTTGACTTTACTGTGGTACCAGAAAAGCTGACAGCTTACTACGCTTCTAATTTACAACCCATCTCTTCCTTAAAGTCAAAGTTAACAGCCAATGGATTTAAAGTACTCGCTTCTACAGAAATCTTAGAAAATGAAACCGTTATAACCATTACAAATAGCCAACTCCAAGAAACCAACTCCTATATGGCAACTTTGCAAATTCTTGTAAATCCTATTAAAAATGAAATTCGTGTACAGAACCCTTCTTATTTGGGAGCTGCATACCTTCAAAACAATTACACCTATGGTCAGTTTAAAACAACCCTATTGGCTTTAGAATCAAGCTTAGGAGCCATGCATGAAGTTCCAGATAAAACAGAGTTTTCCAAACTTACAAACTATCGTTTTTTATTTGGTATGCCTCACTTAGAAGATTATATTACCATTATAGATGAGAAAAAAGCAGAAAAGAAAATTACTGTTCCAAAAGCAGATAAATATTTTACATATAGCCTAAAATTACCAAATGGTACTTTGTTGGTAGGGCATAAACTTAGAAAAGAAACCAATAATTTTTTAAAAACAATTTCAGCAGAACATAACGCTCAAATACTTCCTTATGAAGCAATGATTAAAAATGGAAAAGTAACTATCTTAGATCCCAAATACTATCTAGCTCTCTCCCTTCCTCTTTTGAGTATGTCAGATTTTATGAAAATCGCAACAACCCCTGACCAAATTGTAAAAGATATCAGAAGAGCTTACAACTAAGCTCTCTGGTTTATCCTTGTTCCATCTCACCTTTAAACGTATAGATTCCATGTGCAAGGTTTCCTACTTTTTTGAAACCTAAAGATTTCATAGCATGTTGAACCTGATAACTTCTACTTCCTGAAAGACAATAAAGAATAATCTGTTCATCTTTTTTATCATTAAGCTTCTCTATCTCTGCATAAAAACTTGAAGTAGGCACCAGATAATCTGTACCGACTATATGTGACTGTTTATACTCCATCTGTTCTCGTACATCTAGAAGTACAAAGTCAACCATCTTTAATGCTCTAGCCTCCATTAGGGCTTCTAGTTCCTCTCCATCAAGTTGTTCTTTTATCAGTAGAAGTTCAGCCTCTTTTTGTGTTAGTCCACGTGAATGGGTATGTACTACCTCTTCTATAATCTCTGCTTTAGTTTGAGAGGCAGCATACTCAGGTGTACAAAAAATTCCACAGTGACATAAACCATCTTCTGGAATCTCTTTTTCAATAGCAGGTTTACAAGGACAAATTCTATTGTCTGCTGCTTTTTGTTCCTCTTTTGTCTCACCAATAACCATAAAACATGGACAATATCGTTTACCATACATGAGCTTGTTTCTAGCAAGTCCCATGGCAACACCTTCATTCACATCTTCATTTGGGTTTTGAACCCAACCAAAAGATTTATTCACTTTTTCAATAAAAGTCCATGTTTTTTCAAATTCTGCTTTAAACTCAGGAGAGTTCATGTCTACAGGTTGCATTAGCATTCCTTATTTATAAAATTAAGAAATTCTACAATAATAGTATTAATACTTACTACTATTGATATCTAAAAAAATATCTTTCATTAAAACGTTTATTTGCTGTAACATATTTTGAGTTTTATTCAAATCTATACCTATCTGATTCCCCTCTAGCTCTATACCCATATCTTTTGTCATGTTTATATCTGAGTTAACGATTTTAGACTCTATCTCTTTTGCTTTGGCTTTCATTTCTGATTCTATTTGAGCAAAAAAATTGGAGGTTTTATTAATATCAATAATAATTTTATCATCTTTAAAGTCAAATCCTAACTCTTCAAGTAAATCTTTTTCTTTAGGCGTTTCCACTTTTTGTATTTTTAGCTCTTTGGTTAAATTTTTTTCAACCTTTGTCATATTATTCTCTTTACTCTCTTCTTTATCATTACATGCAGTCAAAAACAACATGGATATAACAAGAACAATTTGATACTTTTTCATCTTTTAATCCTTCTTAACATATTTTAATAGCAATTATAGCAATATTTCTTTAGATGCATAAAAAGAGCAAAAATCATTAGATAGTGACATAAGATTACACAATTCCTACACAATATTTATATAAATTGATAGTCAAATTCAACTTTTATGAGTTGTAAAAACTAGAATTATGAAGGAAACTTTTTGAGAACAATCAAGAGAGTTTCTCTTGCATTATTAAGTATATCTGTACTTTTTACAGGTTGTATGCATGAGAAGGTATCAACGATTATCCCACCAAAGTCAACGGATAATGTAACTACGTTTGATTTGAAAGATAAAAATCAAACTACAACAACAGAGAGTAATATTTCTCTAAATAACAATGTTATCAATCAAGTTCAAGTTATTGAAAACAAAGATAAACTTGTAAGTGACAATATGCTGGATAGCTTAGCACTCTCTGTGTTGGCTAACTTAAATATTGAAATAAAAGGTAACGAAGAACATACAACTGAAGCACTTGAAGTAGGTGAAAACTGGGAAGTTCTTACCAAAGAAGATGAAATCTTAGAAACTGCAAAAGAGTTTTTAGGGGTTAAGTATGTATGGGCTGCAAATGGACCATCGGCTTTTGATTGTTCTGGCTTTACAAAATATGTCTTTGAAAAACATGGCATTACTATTCCTCGATACTCTGGTTATCAAGCTAACGTCGGTACAAAAGTAGCTTATAATGAACTCCAAAAAGGTGATTTAGTATTTTTTGATACAGATACTAGAGGTAAAGGAAAAGTCAATCATGTAGGTATATTTTTAGGAGACAATAAATTTATTCATGCCAGTTCAGGGGGGAAAAAAGTTATGATTACCTCTTTTACTCAAAAGAAATTTTATAAAACTTGTTTTCTTCACGGACAACGCATAATAAATTCTCATAATTCATTGGCATCACTCTAGATTAAAAAAATAGAAAAATAAAAAAGAGTTTTGGGTTTTACTACCCAAACATCTTTTTAAATGCAGACAATAATGTAGCAATAATCCCTCTAGGCTTTATTAACTCACCTAAAAACTCATCATAAGTTAGCTCCTGCTCTTCCAAGAAAGCTTCTAAATATGAAAGTGCCCCTTCCATACCATGTTTTTTCTCTATATTAATCATCGTAGCATAAAGTTCTTCTATCTCTTCAATAACTTGATCCGGAGCTGCTCTTCTAAACGCTGTCAAAGAAGTAACTTTCCCACTTGAGTCTTCTTTTGGAGAAAAGTCTGCAATCACCCAATAGTATCTGCCATCTTTCGCCAAGTTCTTAACCACACCAGAAACTTCTTTTCCTGCTAGAAGAGAACTCCAAACCAAATAAAAAATAGATCTTGGCATATCAGGGTGCCTCACAGCATTATGATTAGCCCCAATAAGTTCTTCTTCCGTATATCCTGAAACTTCACAGAAATTTTTATTAATAAAAAGAATTTTACCTTTTAAATCAGTTTTACTTACTATAAATTTCTTTTTAGAAAAGACTATCTCTTCATCAATCACAATGGGTCTATATATCATTATCTTACCTTATTAAAGTGCCTATTATTTATATTACCATTTTAACCAACTCTTACTAAAAAGTAATCAATAAAAACAATATTTAATGTTATTTTATATTTAATTAAATATTTTAATATATTATTAATAACAATAAACAATAAAAAATAAGTATAGATTTTTACTTTATTATATGCTAAACTATACGCAAATATGCGTTTAATTACGATTTACTTGAAAGGTCTACTATGTTCAAAAAACTATTAATTACACTACCATTAGTCATCTTCTTATCTTTGATAACAGGATGTTCACAGACCGGTGGTGTCACCCCTGGAGACGGTGTTAAAATTACAGGGACTGTAACTTTTGACAGGGTTCCAGTTAAAATCGAAAACTATGGAATGATTAAACTTGACTACAACAACATTCAAAAAGTAAGTGCTAAAAACATTCTTGTTAAAGCTATTTCTGAAACTGGAGAGTCACTTTATGAAACAACAACAGATAAAAATGGTGTTTATAATCTATATGTTCCTGAAAACACCAATGTAAAAGTTCGTGTTTATGCTCGTATGTTAAACAAAGATAAGTGGGATGTTGCCGTCGTAGATAACACAGCACAAAAAGCAATGTATGTTATAGAAGGTCAACTACATAACTCTGGAACTTCAGCAACAAGAAGAAACCTACATGCAGCATCTGGATGGGGTGGATATGGATACACGGGAGCCAGAGATGCTGCTCCTTTTGCCATACTTGACAGTATAAATCAAGCCATGCAAAAAGTACTCGATGCAAAACCAAAAGCTACATTTCCTCAGTTAACAGTAAACTGGTCAGTAAATAATGTGGCAGCAGGTGGAGACCAAAGTATGGGTCAGATTGTTACCTCTAACTATGATGGAAACAGTAACTTATGGATTTTAGGTGATGCAAATTCAGATACCGATGAGTATGATGACCATATTATTGTTCACGAGTGGGGTCATTTCTTTGAAGATAAATTCTCCCGTTCAGACAGTATTGGAGGACCTCACTCAGCTGGTGATTCACTAGATATCCGTGTTGCATTTGGAGAAGGTTGGGGAAATGCTTGGTCAGCAATTGCTACAGATAATCCAATCTATTTTGATACAGCCGGACAAAATCAATCAACAGGTTGGTTTATGGATATAGAAAATGGTTCTCCAGCAAATCCAGGTTGGTTTTCAGAAGCCTCTATTCAACGTATACTTTATGACCTTTACGATAAAAATAATGAAGGAAATGATAATATAAGTTTGGGTTTTGAACCAATTTTTGATGCCATGGTTAGCAAAGAAAAAAATACACCTGCTTTTACCAGTATTTTTTCTTTTATTAATGGACTAAAATCTGAAAATTCAAGTAAAGCAAATAAAATTGACCAAGTTGTTGCTTCTGAACAAATTAGTAACATCCGAGATGCTTATGGTAGCTACAGAAGCAATACTGCCAATGGCACATGTACCCAGCCAATCTATCGCACATTAGAAGTAGGACGATGGATTACGCAATGTAACAAAAATAGAAATGGTGTCTATAATAAACTGGGAAACCGTACTTTTATAAAAGTACATATTGCTTCTTCTGGTTACTATAAATTTAATGCCCTACCTTATGGTGGAGAATATGGTGACCCTGATATTGTCATCTATAAAGCTGAATATCCACTAGAGTCTATGGGGATGTCACCTCTTGAAGGTTCGAGTTCAGACAGCTTAGAGATGAACCTAAATCCAGGTGACTATTTGGTAGAAGTTTATGATGCATCATTTAACAACAGCTGTTTCAATGTAAGTCTCAAGCAAATGGGGAACAGTTACAAACCTACTAAAGCCATCTCAAAACAAGAAAGAAGTCGTAAACCAAAACGTCTGCCTCAATATTAAAAACTTCTTTTCTACGAAAAAAGAGTGTATAGTTATAAAATCTATACACTCTATCCTTTAAAACAATTCTTGTACAATAATATGGAACAATACAAAAAATTAATTTTAAAATTAAAAAAGGCATAAGTTATGCAACATAAATGGTCTATATTACTACTCTTACTCCTTAGTACCCTCTCTTTAAGTGCTGTAAATATTTCGGGAACCATTAGTTATGAACGTGTACATCCTCTTCATAATGGTTCATCTACAAAATTAAACTGGAGTAATATTAGTACAGAGAAAGCAAAACAAGTCATAGTTGAAGCAATAAATAATTCTGGGAATAGTATTGCTACGACCTCCACAGATGATAATGGAAAGTATCTATTATCAAATCTTCCTAGTAACACAAATGTTAAGATTCGTGTTTATGCAAAAATGTTCAAAAGTTCAAAATGGGATGTAAAAGTCATAGACAACACCAATGCTAATGCTCTATATGTTATAGAAGGCGACTTTGCATCAACAGGTACACAAAACTCAAGACGTAATCTTAAAACACTTGCCTCAACCAAACAGTCTCCTCCTTTTGCTATTTTAGGTTCCATCTATCAAGCAATGCAAAAAGTTCTTAAAGCTGACAGTTCTGTTGTTTTTCCTTCCCTTAAAATGAACTGGTCTGTGAACAACACAGAGTCAGGTACCTACTATGATGGTAACGATAACATCATGATTCAAGGTGACCAAAAAGGTGACAGCGATGAATATGATGACCATATTATGATTCATGAGTGGGGTCATTACTTTGAAGCAAAATTCTCAAGAGCAGACAGTATAGGTGGAGGACATGCCTCAGGTAATCATTTAGATATTCGTCTGGCTTTTGGAGAGGGTTGGGGTAATGCCCTTTCAGGTATGGTAACAGATGACCCAATTTATTTTGATACCATGACAAGTGCTGGAACAGCTGTAGGTTGGAATATGAATGTAGAAAATGCTACACATGACACTCCAGGTTGGTTCTCAGAAGCATCTACTCAACGTATACTCTATAATTTATATGACAGTCATGATGATACTACTGACCACTTATCACTTGGATTTAAACCAATTTATGAAGTTTTAGTAGGTCCACAAAAAACAACCAAAGCGTTTACTTCTCTCTTTACATTTATTACAGCACTCAAAGAAAAACAACCAAGCAGTACACAAAAAATTGATGCTATTGTTGGTAATGAAGAGATTGCGACAATTGATGACATTTATGGAACCAATAGACTTAGTAATGTAGAAGCCATTACACTTCCTTTATATACTCCGTTAACTATTAATAGAGTAGAAAATAATATTTGTACAAGTAGCACTTATGGAATAAGTAATAAACTCAATAACCATAAATATATTAAATTTGATATAAATGAGAATAAATCTTATCCTATTGAAATAGTCCAAACAAATGGAAGAACAAGTGATCCTGATTTTGCTATATTCCAAACTTCTCCATTTAAACAAATTGCACTTCAAGAAAGTGGAACACAAGGTTCTGAAAAAGCAACATATACACTACCTAAGGGTTCATATATTCTTGATCTTTATGATATAAAAAATACCCAAAAAGCCTGTTTTAGTGTTAGTATTGGAGATAAATCTGATACAGAACCAATAAACAATAGCAATGAATCATCATCTAACAGTGTAGGAATATCACTACCAGAAAACAAGTTTATTGCTCTACTTTTTATTCTAGGAATCACTATTCTTCCTACATTATTCATAAGAAAAGAACTAAAAATATAGTAAAATTAAATAAAGTCAAAAAAGGAACTAAAATGAAAAAAACCAAACTACTACTCGCACCACTACTTATAGTAATGGGACTACAAGCAAAACCAACAGAGGAGACCAAAGTGGAAAACTCAAACATTAAATCAGGAACAACCCTAGGGCATTACCAAAAACCAGGTGCTCCTATTGACATGAGTTATGACTCAACAAAAGTGAATGCAGGTGAAGTATCTGACATTAACATTACCCTTACTACCTCTGCTACAAGTGGTACCATGCACGTTAGCATAACTTTTGATGAAGCAATTAAAAATGTGAACAATACAGAAGAGAACCTAACTTTTGAAGTTACTCCAGAGCAGAGAAGCTTTCCTATTAATATACAAGCATCATCAGATATAGATGGTCTTCACTACATTAGACTACTGACCAAAGTAGATAAAGGAACAGCCTCTAAGTTACGTGCTTTTGCCGTACCAATGTATGTGGGTGACCTTAAACCAAAAGCAAAAAGTGCCAACATTATGAAGGCGATGAGTGGAGAAAATATCTCTGTTTCTAAAGCTGTTGAAACCATAGAAGTTATAGAATAATAGACCCAAACTTCAAATACATTAAGAGAGGAAACCTCCTCTCTTAAATCTTTTTTCTCCTTATATTATCTCAAAATTTAGTACATATTAAAATAATCTCGGTATAATACGCGACCTCATTCTCTATGAGTAAAATACAAGAAAGGAACAAACATGCCAAAAATGAAAAGCGTTAAAGGTGCTGTAAAGCGTTTTAAAGTTAAAAAATCTGGTAAAATCAAAAGAGGGACTGCTTTCAGATCTCACATTTTGACTAAAGTAGATGGTGGTCATCACCGTTCAAACAGAAGCCCTAAATATATTAGTGCTGCTGACTCTAAAAAGATTAAAGAGATGATTAACTAAGTTAATTTTATCTTACAAAGCTATCACTCCTAATTATTAGGACAAGTTCATCTAAACAGATGACACCAATGCTAGAAAATAGCACTTAGGTAAAGGAAACAACATGAGAGTAAAAACAGGTACGGTAAGAAGCCGTCGTCATAAAAGATTATTAAAACAAGCTAGAGGATTCTACTCTGGTAGAAGAAAACACTTTAGAAAAGCTAAAGAGCAATTAGAACGTTCATTAGTATATGCTTATAGAGACAGAAGACAAAAGAAAAGAGACTTCAGAAGACTTTGGATTGTTAGAATCAATGCTGCTTCAAGATTAAATGGTATGAACTACTCAACATTCATGCATGGTCTTAAAGTTGCAAACATTGAACTTGACAGAAAAATTTTAGCTGACATGGCTATGAATGCTCCTGAAGCATTCGCAAAATGTGCCGAAGCTTCTAAAGCTGCACTTGCTGCGTAAGTAGTAAGTTTTTTGAGGAGTGTTACTCCTCAAAATTCATTCACATTTCCCTCTTTACCTACACCTTTATTTAATCTATACCACTACTACCTTGATTCTCCTCTTTATCGATAACTTTTCTAAAAACTAAAAATAATTCAACTTAATATATTTCACTAATTTACAAAAAAATTAATTTGTTTTTTTCTGTTTAAATTTATTTTAATTTAATATTGGCTATAATTACTTAATTGGGAAATAAAAATCAACGATAGGAGCATATCCATGATATTATCTATTCAAAAATACAATCATAATATTAAAATAACTAAACTAAATGAGCTTGCGATGAAACAAACTATAAACAAAAGCCAACAACCAACAGGTTATACGAAATTTCAATACTTTCAAAAAAGAGTGGTTGATTTTCTTGTAGGGGGTTCACTTCTAATCGTGTCACTACCTATATCACTCTATGCTGTATATCGTATAAAAAAAGAGTCTCCAGGTTCAATATTTTTTAAACAATCTCGTATTGGATTAAATGGTAAAGCATTTACTTGTTATAAGTTTAGAAGTATGCATGAAGACAGTCAATTTAACCCCTATACACAAGAAAATGATTCAAGAATTTTTGCATTTGGTAATACCATGAGAAAAATGCGTGTCGATGAACTTCCACAGTTACTTAACATTATAAAAGGTGAAATGCACCTTGTAGGTCCTAGAGCAGAATGGGATATACTTGTAAAAGATTATGAAAAAATTATTCCTAATTATCATGACAGACACTTAGTAGCTCCAGGTATTACAGGTTTGGCACAGGTATGCTACCCATATGGTCGTAATGTAGAAGATGCAAAAGAAAAACTTAAATTTGATATGGACTACATCAACAACTGGTCATTATGGCAAGAACTAAAAGTTATCTATAAAACAGTTGAAGTTGTACTTGGTAAAAGAGGAATGTAAGTTAGAAATAGAGTAAACTTACTCTATTTCCTTATAAAAATTTTAGCTCAAAATAAACTGAATGCTAAACTGCCATTGATGCAGGTACTATTTTTTCTTCAGCATAGCTTCCTAAGACATCCAAATATTTCCTAATAACAATCTTTTCATCAAACTCATTTTGAATCTTTTTTCTACTATTTGCACCCATTTTTCTTTTTTCTGTTTCACTTAAAGCCAAAAACATTTCAATCTTTTTTGCTAAATCTTCAGATGAACGAGGCTCACATAAGTACCCATTTACTCCATGATCAACAACATCTCTACAACCTACATTGTCTGTAGTAATTATTGGTTTGGCAGAACTTGCACTCTCAAGCAATGTCTTAGGTGTTCCTTCTCTATAGTAAGAGGGTAAAACCACACAATCAGCTGTTGAAATAACTTCATCTACATCATCACTAACACCCAAATAGTTTATCACACCCTCTTCTACCCACTCATCCATCTGCTCACGTGAAATGGCACCAGGATTGGCAACATCTAAAAAGCCTAAAAGACAAAACTCTACATTTGGATATTTTGCTTTTATAATTCGTGCTGCTTCAACATACTCCCCAATACCCTTCTCCCAAATCATTCTAGAGACATGTAAAAAACGAATAACTTCACTCTGAGGTTTTTCCTGTGGTCTAAACCTATTGGTATCAACTCCAGAACCTGGTAAAACATCACAGTTAAGTATATTTACCAACCCAGCATCTGTAAAAAGTTTAAAATCATCTCTATTTTGAAAGAAAACTCTGTCTGCTTTTGCCTGTGAAGCTTTATATAAAAGCTTTGCTATACTGGTTATAGGTCCTTGCTTAATAAATAATGTTCCTAATCCAGCGATATTATTAATCATTTTAATGTCCAACATTCTAGCAACCAAGGAAGCATAAATATTTGGTTTTATAGTATAATTACAAATAAAATCAGGAGAGAGTTCTTTAAAAAGTTTATAAAATGCCATGGTTGTTTTCATGTCTTGAAAAGGATTTATTCCCTGAGAGTTTAATTTTATAGAGTGAAATTCAAAACCAGCATCTATAATTTTTTGACTATATGCGTCATATGGAGCAATGGCTATAACATCATAACCTGCATTTCGCATGGCTACCATAAGTGAGAGTCGAAAGTTGTATAAATTCCAAGATACATTGGATATGATGGCTATTTTTTTCTTCATTCTGTATGCCTTTATATTCTATTTAGTTATTTTATATTTATTTATATTAAAAAATGTATTATATTGTTATGTCATCATCTTAACATCTTTATGATTAAAACCATACAAAATGAGAACTATCCCTACAAATTTCGCCATCCTCTCAAAAGATATTCCAATTAAGAGTAAATTTATCCTATTTAAACTATAATCTATTCATAAAACATAATATAAGGAATTAAAATGGCAACAGTAACATTTAAAAATGACATCGTATGTAACCTAGCAGGTACAGAAATAAACGTAGGTGATACAGCACCAGTAGTAACAGTAGTAAATTGTAACCCAATGCTTCAAGACGAGCAAGTTGGTGGAGAAGGTAAAGTTCAATTGGTAATCGCAGTACCATCATTAGATACAGGTGTATGTGATGCAGAAACTAGAAGATTTAACACAGAAGCAGC
>Ga0256828_1001063_pt1 | contig 17590 bp, 14 predicted proteins | sample CV88metaG_FD_185993 | JGI IMG/M metagenome (GOLD analysis project Ga0256828, IMG submission 185993) | Hydrothermal vent microbial communities from East Pacific Rise, Pacific Ocean - CV88 | ecosystem: Environmental > Aquatic > Marine > Hydrothermal vents | place: Pacific Ocean: East Pacific Rise...
GAATTGTCTATAAAAGCTAAATTTTTATTTTTGGAGGTTAAATTTCCATTTTTAGAAACCAAATTTCCCTTTTTCCCGTTTTTTTCAGATGGGATATTGTCCGAATTTTGGGATAATTCGGAAAGAGTTGTCTTATTTGGCTCTTTTTCCTCTTTTTTTAAAATTTTTTTTCCCATCGACTATCCTATTTTTAATTTTAATCGGTCCATTTTCCCTCTTCAAACTTTTTATTTCTATTTAACCTATACTTCCAATCTGTAGTTTAAACCTTTCCCTAAATTACTCCATTACCTTCCAACTGTTACTTTTTTAATCTAACTAAATTCTAATTGACCCAAATGGGTCGGTTGAAAGATAAAAAAATATTAAATCACTTCCACTTTTACCAATTTGAGATTGGAATCAAAGTTATAAATTCGGATTTGCCCTGTTCCAATTTCAAATTTGGGAATTTGGTCGTCGGGAATATTTTCAAAAGATTTTACCAAGCCTCGGATTGTATTTCCATGGGCAGTAATTAACACATTTTCTCCAACCACTAAACGGGGAGCTATTTTTTCATAAAAACAGTTTATTGCCCGTCGTTGATTATCCTTTAAACTTTCAGTTGAAGGGAGCAAAGTCCTGTTTAAAAAGGAATATTTAGGGTCATTTTTAGGATGATAGGGACTTTCTTCCGAAAGGGGAGGGGGTGGAACATCGTAACTTCGGCGATATAAGAGAAAACGTTCCTCTCCCACCTCCCTTTTGACCTCATCTTTATTGCGACCGGTCAATTTACCATAATGCCTTTCATTTAATCGCCAATCTTTTAAATGGTCGATATGAAGCTGATTTAACTGTTTTAAAATAATTGTACCGGTTTCAATTGCCCGTTTTAAAAAACTGGAAAAACAGACATTAAATTTTATCCCATATTTCAATAGTTTTTTTCCAGCCTCCTCTGCTTCTTCTATCCCTTTTGGACTTAAATCTACATCTACCCAACCAGTAAATCGGTTTTCCAAATTCCAAACACTTTTTCCGTGTCGAACCAGTACCAATTTTCCCATTATTTCACTCCCTTTTACAAATTGTTCCACTCTTTTTTTTAAAGTGAGTATAATCTTATCAAAAAAGGGATAGGAGTGGATAATCGAACACTGTTGGAACGGGATTTAAAAGTAAATTGGCACCCTTGCTCCCAAATGCAAGATTATGAAATTTTGCCACTAATCCCTATAAAAAAGGGAGAGGGAGTCTATTTGGAAGATTTTGAGGGCAATCGATATATAGATGCAATTAGTAGTTGGTGGGTTAATCTTTTTGGACACTCCAATCCCTATATCAACTCCAAAATTGAGGAGCAGTTATCCCAAATTGAACATCTAATTTTTGCCGGGTTTACCCATTGGGGAGCAGTTCGATTGGGTGAGCGGTTAACCACTCTGACCGGTATGGATAAGGTTTTTTACGGAGACAACGGGTCTAGTGCTGTTGAAATTGCCCTAAAACTTTCATTCCACTACTGGAAAAATAGTGGTAAAATCCGACCTATTTTTTTTTCCCTTCAAAATTCCTACCATGGAGAAACAATTGGAGCATTGAGTGTCGGGAATGTCTCCCTCTATAAAGAAACTTATCGGGAACTTCTGTTTAAAAATATTTCCCTTCCAATTCCAGCAGACCAATCGGATGAAGAGGCTCAAAAAAGTCTCGCCCAGTGTAAGCTTATTTTTGAAAAATATAAAGGAGAGGTAAGCTGTTTAATTGTGGAGCCGTTAGTTCAATGTGCCGGTTATATGAAAATGCACTCTCCCACTTTTGTAAAAGGATTGGAAGGGTTGTGTCGGGAATTTGGAATTCATTTAATTTTGGATGAAATAGCGGTTGGATTTGGGCGAACTGGCACAATGTTTGCTTTTGAACAATGTGGAGTAAAACCGGATTTTTTATGTCTTTCAAAGGGATTAACCGGTGGCTATTTGCCTTTAAGTGTAGTTTTGACAACCGATGAGGTTTATTCCGCCTTTTACTGCGACTATCGGAAGTTGAAATCGTTTCTCCACTCCCACTCCTATACTGGTAATCCTTTGGGAATAGCGGCTGCAAATGGAATATTGGATATTTTTGAAAGGGAACCGATTCTGGAGAAGAACCGGGAAAAAAGTAAATACATTTGGGAATTGGTGCAGGAGTTTAAAAAATTGCCAAATGTGCGGGAAGTCCGTCAAACTGGAATGATTACTGCTATTGAAATGGTGCCCTATCCGTGGCAAGAACGGCGAGGTTTAGTGGTTTACCAATACGGACTGAAAAAGGGAGTTTTACTCCGCCCATTGGGAAATGTTGTCTATTTTATGCCTCCTTATATAATCAATCGGTCGGAAATTGAACAAATGGTTGAGGTTGCCTATCGGGGCATAAAAGAAGCGGACAAAAGGGGTTTTTACCAAAAATAGGAAGGGAAAGAGAACCCCGTAACCCTCCTCCATTTTACCGACCCTACTCCGCTTTGCCAAACCAGCCCTACTTCACCAACCCGGCTTTATCTCTCCAACCCGGCTCCATCTCGCTAAACTTTTTATTTCGCTATCCTACTCCGCTTTGCCAACCCGATTAAAACTTATCCTAAAACCACAATTCCTACCGCTATTCCGCCGTCGTGGGAAATGGAAATATCCACTTGGGAAATTTGAAATTTTTCCCTTATTTCCGGATCGATTTTTAAAATAGGTTTACCCGATTGGTTTTTTAAAACTTCCAACTGATGGAAAGATAGTTCCCTTCCAATCCCACTCCCAACTGCCTTTGAAAACGCCTCTTTTACTGCAAAAATTCCCGCTACCGATTCCGGTTTAAAACACTGCTCCAACTCCCGGGAGGTTAAAAATCGTTTCCAACCTTTTTCTCCCCATTTTTGATAGAGAAGTTCCATCCGTTTTACTACCACTACATCCACTCCAATTCGTAAGTTTAAGTTTTTTAACTCCTTTTCTAAACCCAATCTGTTCCCTTTTCCAATTAATTGGACCTTTCGGTTATTCCAGAAAATTTTCCCTATTTTAAACTATCCTTTCAATTTCCAAATGGCTTTTACAATCAGATAGAGGAATAGGATTGGCAACCCTATCTCTATTACAATCTGGAACAGGTATATTGTGCCCAGATTTACCAAAATTTCGGCAGTTTGGGAAAAAAGAGTACTTCCAGATTTAATTAAATTTTTAATCCACCCTATTATTGAAAGGGAGGAATCTGTAAAAATTTGGGCATAGGGATGAAGATGGGCAGTCAACTGGTCAATTCTTTTCTGTAAAAAGCCGTTCCGAATTACTTCTATTAATTTCACCGAAATGAGTATTGTACCCGGTATCCAAACTCCCAAAAGTCCCAATCGTAAACTCCAAAGGGAAAAGGAATTTTGTGTCGGAAAGGATTGGGTACTTTCTCCTTTTCCGATTTTTTTCCAAAACCGCCCTGTTGGGAAAAGTTTTTCACCCCATTTGAGGAAAAACCAAATCCCTATTAAAATTATCCCAACTCCAACTATCAAACCCACCGGAAAAAGCTGGAATAACAATTTTTCTGCTCCCAAAATCCAGAGGGAGAGGGTTAAAAGAACCGAAACCCGTTCGGTAGCGTCATCCACTGGATCGAGCATAGCCCCAACCGGTATCCCAAAAATTGGAGTTTTGACCTCCTTTCCCACCGAAACAACCCGGTTTACAATTCGGATTAACCCATAAGTAACCAACTCCTTTTTTAAAAGGGTGTTTAAATTTTTGACCGGTCGGTTTGGGTTTAAAATGAGGAAAATACCCATTATCAACGACCCAATGCCCAATATCAAATCCCGCTTCATTTTAAACCCTTTGGAAATTTGTTACTAATTTTAATCCAATTGGAATGGGAATTGAAGTCATATAGCCTAAAAAAACCTGGCAAAGAGCAGAAAGGGGAAAAGAAAAAACGGAAAAAGGGAAATAGGTTGGAGGAAAGATTATTTAGCCTTGACAACTCCAACAATTGGAATTGATGGGTTTAAATAACATTCAACTCCTTCGGGAAATTGGACATCCCGGATAATAATGGTATCTCCCACATCCAATTTGGAGACATCCAATTCAAAATAGTCCGGTAATTTTTCTGGAGTGGTTTTAACCTTAATCCGCCGTCGGTGATAAATAAGAACTCCTTTATTTTTCAATCCTACTGGTGTTCCTTTAGTTCGAACCGGTACATAGAAATAGGTTTTTACTCCCGGCTGGGCTACCAATAGGTCTACATGGAGTAGTTTCCCGGTTACCGGCTCCCGTTGATATTCTTGAATTACTACCTTTGGCTTTGCTACCACATTTCCATCTTTATCTTTTATTTGAACAGGGAAAATTAGATGCTTTTTTTGTCGAACAAATTTTAAAAATTCTCCAAGTTTAAAGGCAACATGGAGATTTTGGAAACCTTTTCCGTAAATATTCCCTATCAGATAACCATCCCTCCGGAGTTGTTTTGTATACCCCTTAGAGGTACTCTCTCTGACAATTCCCTCTAACATCGGAACTCCTTTAATTTTATGGTATGAAACGCAATTCTACCACTTTTTTTAACCATTTTCCATTTAATTATGTTAATTTACTGAAAATGTTTAAAGGAGGATGGTATCGACCGACTGGCACTGGGCGGGTTTGATGGAATGCATTTAGGGCATCGGGCATTAATTGAGCGGGCAACCCGGTTGGTGGTAATTGAAAAAGGTGGGAACTTAACGCCGGGAGAGGAGAGATGTCGATATTCTCCCATTGAATGCACTTTTTTTAAACTTTCAAAAATAGCCCACCTAACTTCCAACCAGTTTATTTCCCTTTTAAAAGAAAGATTTAAACCAATTGGAGTTGTAGTGGGAGAAGACTTTAGATTCGGAAAGGGACGACAGGGAGGGATTGATACCCTTGCCCGTCATTTTCCGGTAGAGGTAGTGCCGGAGGTAAAAGTTGCCGGAATCCCGGTTCACACCCGGACTATTCGATATTTTCTCCAACAGGGAGAGGTTAAAAAGGGAATGAAACTTTTGGGAAGATTTTACTCCATTTTAGCCAATCCAATACCGGGACAGGGAATTGGAAAAAAACTCCTCTATCCCACAATTAATCTATCTCCCGACCGCCGTTTCCTCCTTCCCAAAAAAGGAGTCTATTTAATGCTTTTAAATGAAGAGCCGGGAGTTGGATTTATTGGGATTCGTTCTACCGACCTTTCTTTTACTATAGAAGTTCACCTATTCAATTTTAAAGCCAATCCAATTCCTCCTATTCGTCTTCATTTTTGCCAATTTATCCGACCAGCTCAACGGTTTACCGATTTGGACAATTTACGCCACCAGATTAAAAGGGACCTTTCTACTGCCCTCCACCTTTGGAAACTCAATGGTAGTAAAATTACTAAAATAGTAAAGGGAGAAAATGAATTACGGCATCGATATTTGGGGTGGTAACAACTTTTTTATTGAAGATGGAAAATTGAAAATTAATTATGGAAACCAACCGGCCCTAATCGATATAGTGAAGGATTTGGAAGAATTGGGTTTTAAAGGTCCGATTTTAATCCGCTTTCCTCACCTCATCCGGAAACAGATTAACTCCCTTTATTCCAATTTTTATAAAGCAATTAAATATTTCGATTATAAAGGCAAATTTCAAGCGGTCTTTCCTCTAAAGGTCAATCAATTTCCCACATTTGTAAAACCGTTGATTAAAGTTGCTTCAAAATATAACTACGGAATGGAAGCGGGAAGTAAGGCTGAACTGATTGTGGCAATGGGCTATAACTCTAAAACCGCTCCAATTACTATCAACGGGTTTAAAGATAAAGATATGATTCGACTGGCTTTTATTGCCGGTTTTATGGGATTTGAAGTAATAGTTACAATTGAAGGATTAAATGAACTCTATTCAATTGTAGAAGTCGCAAAGGAGTATGCACAAATCCCAATAAAAATCGGAATTAGAATTAAACTCCATACCAGTGGAATTGGAATTTGGGCTAAAAGTGGTGGTATCGATTCCAAATTTGGACTCAACTCCAGTGAAATTATTGAGGCGGTGGAAATATTAAAGCGGGAAAATTTACTGGACCAACTCTATTTAATCCATTTTCATATCGGAAGTCAAATTAACGATATTTCACCGATAAAACGGGCATTAAGGGAAGCGGGTAATATTTATGCCGATTTGAGAAAATTGGGTGCAAAAGGATTGAAGGGCATAGATATCGGAGGAGGATTGGCAATAGAATACTCCCAGTGGGAAGGACAACGGGAAAAAAACTATTCGATTGAGGAGTTCAGTAACGATGTGGTCTATTTATTAAAGGAAATTTCAGAGAGAAAAGGGGTTCCGATGCCCGATATTTTTACCGAGAGTGGGAGATTTATCGCCAGTCCCTCCACCGTTTTGGTAACTCCTGTCATCGAACTTTTTTCCCACGAATACAGTGAAAAACGGCTTCGGTTAAAATCGAAAAATCCCGATTTAGTAGAGGAATTATTTTTTCTCTATAAAAATTTAAACCAAAATAACTATATCGAATATTTTCACGACGCTTTAGACCATTTTGAAAGTATTTTAACCCTTTTTGATTTGGGCTATGTCGATTTAATCGACCGGAGTAATAGTGAGATTTTAGCCAATTTGATTATAAAAAAAGCTCTCAATTTTGCAACCATAAATGGGTTTAAAAACCGAGAGTTAAAAGCTATTAACGAAAAAATTCAGGAAAAATATTTAGCAAATTTTTCTATTTTCCAATCTCTTCCCGATTTTTGGGGGTTGGGACAATGGTTTCCAATTATGCCGTTGACTAAATTAAACCAAAATCCAAACCGCTCCGCCACAATTTGGGATATTACCTGCGATAGCGACGGAGAAATTCCCTTTCAAAAAAAAGCTCCTCTCTATCTTCACGATGTGGACTTAGGACAGGAAGATTACTATTTAGGTTTTTTTCTAATTGGAGCTTATCAAGAGATTTTGGGAATGAAACACAACCTTTTTAGTTATACAAATGAAGCAATTGTAACTTTCGATTCGGAGGGAAATTATCAAATTGAAACAGCGGAAGCAACCCAAAAAATTAGAGAAATATTGACCGATTTAGATTATAATTTGGATGAAGTGGAACGGCGGTTGAAAAAAAATCTGGAAGGGACAAATCTCCCAGATGAAATTAAAAAGGAGCTGTTGGGAGAGCTTTTTTTACTTTTAAACGATACTGTCTATTTAAAACATTGAATTATTGAAATATAACTAAAACTGTAACGGTTGTCGAAATATAAGTGTTGAGAACGATTAAAAGGGTGGAAGATTGGCGAAATATAAATAAAAACGATAATCCTCAATTGGATTATTTTATACCAAAAGGATACCGGTTGGAATAGATTTTAAATAAATCGAACTTCCAATTTCCGGTATCGGTTATCTATCCTCTTTTTCCCACCCTTTGTCGATTCTTTACAATCCGATTATCGGCGGTCGGTCAGGTTATCAGTTGTGACGAAAAATTGCCGGCGTATCCAAATCGTCGTCAAAATCCACGTCCTTTAATTCCCGTTTAAAAAGGGCAACCAAATCGATTTGAAACTCCTCCTCTTTTTGACTCTTTTCCTCTTCCCGGTCCTGGTCCCTTTCCATTCTACTCTGTCCCCTTCCATTTCCCTTTTCCCTTCCCTCTTTTCCAATTTCAACCGGTTGTTTTTTAAGGGATTCGGACAGAAGACTTTTTCCCGGGGAACTGGTTCTGGAAGAAGAGCGATTAGAAGTAGAATTGGTAATTGAACCTCTTTCCTCTCGCCGTCCGCCACTTTTTTCAAAACCGGTGGCAACAATTGTAATTTTAACCTCATCAATATCGAGAGAATCGTCGGTAGTAGTTCCAAAGATAATATCGGCATCCGGGTCTACCCGTTCGTGGATAGCAGACATACTTTCGTTAATTTCGGTAAGTGGATAGTCGGTATGGATAGTAAAGTGGACCAAAACTCCCATTGCTCCGTCGATAGATATATCTTCCATTAAAGGAGAGTTAATGGCTTTCATCATTGCTTGATAAGCAGAATTTTCTCCTTTATCTTCTCCTACTCCCAATAAAGCTAATCCTTTATAGGACATAATAGTTTTTAGATCGTTGAAGTCCACATTTACATCGTTGGGTCCATAGGTTATCACCATATTTGAAATACCACTGACCGCCCGATATAAAATTTCATCCACCAGTGCAAAAGCCTCCCGGCGTCCCACTTTCCGATCGATAATTTCCAATATTTTATCGTTGGGTATTACAACTATTGAATCCGATTCATTTTTTAAGTTTTCAATCCCTTGGAGGGCTAAATTCATTCGTCGTCTACCTTCAAATAAAAAAGGTTTTGTAACCACTCCAATAGTCAATGCTCCCACCTCTTTTGCTGCCCGGGCAACAATTGGAGAGGCACCGGTTCCAGTTCCACCACCCATTCCGGCAGAAATAAAAACCAAATCGGCTCCCTGTAAAGCCTCTTTTAATTCGTCATAACTCTCTTCTGCCGCTTTTGCTCCAATTTCCGGTCGCATCCCGGCTCCCAATCCACCGGTAATTTTAGCTCCCAGTTGGATTTTTTTAGTTGCTTTACTCAATTGGAGTGCCTGTTTATCGGTATTAGCGGCAATTAGCTCTACTCCTTTTATTCCCTGTTCAGCCACATAATTAATCATATTATTTCCACCTCCACCAACCCCAATAACCTTAATAACTGGTCCGACCAATTCTTCCTCTACCCTTTTAATTTCATACAATTCACCCATCTTCACCCTTTGTTAAAAAAGATTGTTTAGGATGTTGATAAACTTTCTAAAAAAACCTTCTTTCTTTTCATCTTCCTCTATTCGTTTTGCCAAAAGCGGTTCCCGCTCCTTTTTGGTTTTGGAAGGTAAGGGTTCCATTCGGCTGGCGGGTTCACCTCTAATCCCCTCCCGCTCTTCACTCTCCCGTAATAACCCTCTAATATGTTTAGTCCGGAAGGAGCCTTTAAAATCTACTTCATAGAGGATTTGGTCTCCTAAACCATAATAAACTGCTCCGACCGCTCCAGCGAATTGGGCTAATTGGTCCCCTTTTAAAAGTCCCTCTACTTGAGGATATCCAATCGAGACTGGATATTTTTTAAAAAAGAGTTGTGCAATTTTATCAATTGATGGAAAATTGGCAAAACCACCGGTTAGGGTAATTGAAGAAACTTTTGAGCGGAATGGATTTCGGGCAATTAGTTTACGGTATAATAAAAACATTTCCTTCATTCGGGTAATAACCGGAGCCACTATTTGAAGGGTTTCCAGTTTTTGGTGTCCCCCTTGCCCACTGGAAACTATTACTTTCCGTTGTCGGAGAAGTTTATGAAAGTGGAGTTTAAGCCCTTCAGCTTCTCCCATTGGAATTGCATTGACCAAACTGATATCCCGGGTAATGTTCCGACTCCCAACTTTTACTGTTCCAACTCCTACAAAATTTTGATTATAAAAAATTCCTAAGTCGCTAATATCTGCTCCTACATCCAAAACCGCATGTCCCAATTCCCGTTCCTCTGGAGTTAAAACCGCTAAACCGCTGGCAAGGGGTGAAACTACAATTCCATCCACCGAAATGTCGGTATCGTTAAAAAGTCGCTGAATGTTGTCCAACCCTCCCTGCTGAATATATACCAGATGAACTTTTGCTTCCAGTCGGTTTCCACCCATCCCTTTTGGGTCGTAAATACCACTCATATCATCTACCGTAAATTGATAGGGAAAGGCGTGGAGTAATTCCATATCCCGCGGTTTTTTAGCATCATAAATAGCATTTCTAATAACCCGATGAATCTCTTTAATATCGATATTTCGCTGAGGTAAATTAATTACTCCGGTGTAGTAGAGGGATTGGATATAAGCACTGGAAATTGTAACGTAGGTTGCTTCCGGTTGAATTCCAGCAACCCGTTTAGCTTTACTGTATGCACTTTTAATAGCCCGTCGCACCTCTCCCATATTGGTAATTATTCCCTTTGTAACTCCTTTAGTAGGAGCTTCTCCTGTCCCAGAAATGGAGAGTTTTCCCTTTTCATATTCTCCTATAACCACTTTAATTGAGGAGCTTCCAATATCAATTCCCATTAGCGACTTCAATTTCCATCCTTTACATAAGAGACTATTGGATAGAGTTGGCTTAATTCATTCAACATATCCCTTTTCAGTTCACTATTTACAATTTCCTTTACCAATTGAATAATTTGGTTTTTATTGGTTTCCAGTTTTTGCCGGTCCAACAGTTTTTGGGCTAATATTCGATAGACTACGACCTTTTCCGGAGAAACTATTACAACTCCGGCCGATTTCCATCGGGTAAAGATTTCCATTAAAAGCCGTCCTCCCTCTTCCGGAGTTAACCCGGTTATATTTAAATCAAATTTGGTTCTATATCCTATATCTTCCCCTTCAAAATCGGTTTTAGCCAACCTTTGCCCTTCCTTTTCTAAAAGTTGAAGTCTTTTTTCCCGGAGGAGTGCCTCCCCAATTTGGGAAGAAACTTGAGAGAGAGGTTTAGGCTTTGGAGGTTCAATTTTTATCAATTTAGCAACTATCCATTTATTTCCAATTCGAACTGGACGGAGATAACCCCTCCCTTTTAACTCCTCCATTTGTAGTGGAGTTAATTCATCATTATTAAAGGGTAACTGAATGAACTTTCCATTAATTTTCCCATTTTTGAGGTTTTTATAACTTAAGAAGGCTTTCCTTTTCAATTTATGGGCAAGATAGTCCATTTTTACCTCTTCTTCCACCTGTTTCAACGGCAAAATAGCCCCTTCCGAATCAGTATAGTCGGTTCTATGAAGGGAATAATAATCCTCTATTTCTGTTTGGTTAACCTCTCCTTCAATCGGTATTTCCACAATTTGTAGTTGATAAATTGGTTGGGTTAAAAACTGTTCTTTATGTTTTTGATAATACTCTTCTATTTCTTTGGGAGTAACTGTTGCATTTACCTCATCTACTGATAAAAGTTTAATTTTTAACCGGTCGGCGACATATAAGGCACTCCCATATCCTTCAATTGTCAGTGGAAATGGGTCGATTGAAACGGTATTAAAAAACTTCCCTACTATTAATTGATGTCGTTGAATCTCTTCATAATCCCGTTTAGTCATTCCCAACCGTTGAAGGAAAAGGCTATAAGTTTCCGGAGTTTTAAATATTTTTTGGAGAAGGTTGGCTACCTCTTGGTCAACTACCTCCAATCCTAATCGACGGGTCAGTTCCCGGAAATAACCTTGCTCTACTGCGATTTGAAGGGCTTTTTGTTTTAATCCCATTTTAGTAGCGGTAGCATCGTCCAATTTACCACCCATTTGTCGGTTGACCCTATCATAAATTACATTATATATTTGTTGTAGGTCTCCAATTCGAACTTGGGTATCCCCAATTTTTACCAGCGTATCCCTTTTCCGACCAAAACTGAGGGAACCCCACCCGACTGCACCGGCTAAAATAAAGGCTATTGTGGCAATCCATATAGTAATAATCAGCCACTTTTTATGGGTCTGCATCCATTCAATCATTGATTTACCCTTCCGATTGGCTAAACTCCAAAAATTATAACAAAACCTTTCTATCGGTAGTTTTTAGCTTACATCAAAAAATGGAACTTTTGGTATAAAAGGAGATAATAACTCCCATTAGAGGCACTTTTATTGCACTATTGGGGAGTAAAATATATCACGAAACCTTTATCCCAAATCAAGGAGTTATCAATGGCAATGAGTAGACGGGAATTTTTAAAACTGACTGCTGCAGTAGCCGCAGCTACCGCCGTTGGAGTACCAATTCCTTCCGAAGCTAAAGAAGAAGCCCAAAAGGGAGAAGAAGGGTGGCAATGGGATAAGGCGGTTTGTCGGTTTTGTGGAACCGGTTGTGGGATTATGTTGGCAGTTAAAGACGATAAAGTAGTAGCAGTAAAAGGGGACCCGGAGGCACCGGTCAACCGGGGAATTAACTGTATAAAAGGTTATTTCAACGCCAAAATTATGTATGGAGCAGACCGACTGACTAAACCCCTTCTCCGGATGAACGAAAAAGGAGAATTTGATAAAAAAGGGAAATTTCGGCCGGTTAGCTGGAAGCGGGCTTTTGACGAAATGGAAAAACAGTTTAAAAAATATTACAATGAATTAGGACCCACCGGGGTAGCTATTTTTGGCTCCGGGCAATATACTATCCACGAGGGTTATGCTGCCGTTAAATTGATTAAAGGAGGGTGGCGGAGTAACAATATCGACCCAAATGCTCGGCACTGTATGGCGTCGGCAGTTGTTGGATTTTATCAAACCTTTGGTATTGACGAACCGGCTGGTTGTTATGACGATATTGAAATGACCGATACTGTTATCACATGGGGAGCAAATATGGCGGAAATGCACCCGATTTTGTGGTCCCGGGTGAGTGACGCCAAATTGAATAAGCCTGACAAATATAAAGTTGTAAACCTCTCCACCTATCGGAACCGATGCTCTAACTTGGCAGATATGGAAATTATCTTCCGACCCAATACCGACTTGGCAATTATGAATTACATTTTGCGGGAGATTATCCATCGGAATAAAATTAATTGGGATTTTGTTAAAAAACATACAGTTTTTGCTACTGGACACGCCGATATTGGTTATGGAATGCGGAATCCCAAAAATCCAAATGTCACCGAAAAAGAGAAGGATACTGTCAATAAAGAGGTTGCTAAAGTCGTAACCGAAGAGGAAGGAGTTGCCCTTAGCCCAATTGGAAAATGGAAAGCGGGCGATACTATGAAAATGGAACATACCGCTGGTAAAAAACCATTCTGGCATTGGGAAATTCCCTTTGATGAATTTAAAAAGGCAGTTGAACCCTATACCCTCGATTATGTGGCAAAAGTTGCAAAAGGAGACCCGGACGAATCCCTCGACAGCTTTAAAAAGAAATTAAAAAAATTGGCGGACCTCTATTGTGAAAAGGGACGAAAAGTAGTCTCTTTCTGGACAATGGGCTTTAACCAACATGTTCGGGGAACGTGGGTAAATGAACTTATTTATTCAATCCATCTATTGCTTGGTAAACAATCCCAACCGGGAAGTGGTGCCTTCTCTCTGACCGGACAACCTTCCGCCTGTGGAACCGCCCGGGAAGTTGGAACCTTTGCCCACCGGTTGCCTGCCGATATGTTGGTAGCGAACTCAGACCACCGGAAAATAACCGAAAAATTGTGGAACCTCCCAGAGGGAACCCTCAATCCCAAAGTTGGAAGCCACTTTGTCAAAATTATGCGGGATATGGAAGATGGAAAAATTAAATGGGTGTGGGTTCACGTAAATAACCCGTGGCAAAATACCGCCAATGCCAACCACTGGCTCAAAACCGCCCGGGAAAAAGATAACTTTATTGTCGTCAATGAAGCCTATCCCGGAGTATCTGCGCGGGTAGCGGATTTGATTCTCCCAGTGGCAATGATTTATGAAAAATGGGGAGCTTACGGAAATGCCGAACGGCGAACCCAGCACTGGCGACAACAGGTTACACCTCCCGGAGAAGCAATGCCCGACCTCTGGACTATTGTAGAGTTTAGTAAACGGTTTAAATTGAAAGAGGTGTGGGGTGAGCATAAATTGCCCGATGGAACTGTTCTTCCCAATGTATTGGATAAAGCCAAAGAAATGGGATATACTCCCGAAACAACCCTTTTTGAAGTGCTCTTCAATCGGAAAGAGTATCGGAAAAACTTCCCTTGGCCCGACCCAATTGCCAAAAATCCCCAAACCGGGAAACTTCACGACAATACAGAAGCAGGAGGAGATAAGCGAAAAATCATCGGTAGTGACGGGAAAGAGTGGAAAGGTTACGGTTTCTTTATCCATAAAGCTCTGTGGGAAGAGTATCGGAAATTTGGAAATGGACACGGACACGACTTGGCAGATTTTGATACCTATCATAAAGTGCGAGGTCTCCGATGGCCAGTGGTCAACGGAAAAGAGACCAAATGGCGGTTTAATGTTGAGTATGACCCCTACGCCCGGAAAGCAGCTCAACCGGGAGATAAATTTGCCTTCTATGGTCCTCTCTTGAAAACCATTAAACGGGGAGATTTAAAAGGACCTATTACCGATAAAGGAAAAATTAATCTCAAAAATAAAGCCAAAATCTTCTGGCGACCCTTTATGGTTCACCCTGAAGACCCGAAATATGACAAAAAAGGTTATAACTTCTGGCTCTGCACCGGACGGGTTCTGGAGCACTGGCACAGTGGGACTATGACTATGCGGGTACCTGAACTCTATCGGGCAATGCCGGAAGCTCTCTGCTATATGAACCCGAAAGATGCAAAAGCCCTTGGATTGAAACGGTTCGATTTGGTGGTAATTGAATCCCGACGGGGGAAAGTTAAAGCCCGGGTAGAGACCCGCGGACGGAATAAACCACCACGGGGATTGGTATTTGTGCCATGGTTCGATGAAAAAGTGTTAATCAATAAAGTAACACTGGATGCAACCTGTCCTCTTTCCAAAGAAACCGACTATAAAAAGTCAGCGGTAAAAATTTATAAAGCTTAAGGGAATTGATGGACAAAAAACGGCGTTCCTTTTTAGTTATTATGGCTCAAGCAGTAGCTGCTTCCGTTGCCGGAGGGACCCTTGTAGCCGGGTTTGTAGAGGAGAATAAAAATAAACCTCTCACCCTCCGACCTCCCGGAGCTCTCCCGGAGAAGGAATTTATTAAAACCTGTATCCGGTGCGGACTTTGTGTAGAAGCTTGTACCAACCGGGAAAATCCAATGATTGTAGATGGAAAAAAGATGATAACCCTTAAAATAGCCCAACCGGGAGATAATGTACCAATGGGAACTCCCTATTTCATAGCCCGGGATGTGCCCTGTTATATGTGTGATCAAATTCCCTGTCTCTACGCTTGTCCTACCGGTGCCTTAACTCCTAAAATGTGCGAAAATGAAACGGGAGAGGTAGCTATTGACTATGCAAAAATAGGAGTTGCGGTTATTGATCCTAAAAGCTGTATTGCCTTTTGGGGACTTCAATGTACCGCCTGTTATAGAGCTTGTCCTGAAATGGATAAAGCCATTAAAATTGAGTGGCGAAAAAATGAAAGAACCGGGAAACACGCCTACCGAATTCCGGTGGTATATGAGGATTATTGCACCGGTTGTGGAATGTGTGAGCACGCCTGTGTAACCGAAAAACCGGCTATTAAAATCTTTCCCCGGGATGTCTTTTTGGGAAAAGCCGGAGACCGATATGTAAAAGGGTGGGATGAAAAGGATCAGCAGAGAATTAAAAATGCTTCCACCGACACCACCACTAAAACTGGGCGGAGTAATAAAAGTCCGGTTCAACAACTAAATGAGGGGGTAAAGTGGGATGAGTAGTTTAAAAAAGTATCGGTATTTAATTCTCCGACGGATAACCCAATTGACAATTCTTTTTTTATACATTTCCGCCAATGTATGGGGTTGGAAAGTGGTGGTGGGAAATTTGAGCTATTCCAAACTGTTTGAACTAATTCCAATGACAGACCCTTTTACGGTCCTCCAAATGTTTGTAGCGGGAGCGATTATCTCTACCAATTTGATTGTGGGACTAATTGTAGTAGTCCTTTTTTATGGATTGATTGGGGGTCGAGCTTTTTGTAGTTGGGTTTGTCCGATAAATATGGTAACCGATTTAGCCGGTTGGTTGAGGCGAAAATTGGGAATTGACCGGGGAGGACGTCGAATCATATTACCGAGGAATTTCCGATATTGGTTTTTGGGAACAATGGTTGTAATATCGGGAATGGTAGGGGCAGCAGCTTTTGAATTTATCAATCCGATTGGAATTTTTACCCGAGGTGTGATTTTTAGCCTTGGTTTTGGATGGAGTTTAATTTTAGCTATATTTCTATTTGACCTTTTTGTGGTAAAAAATGGATGGTGTGGTCACATTTGTCCGGTGGGAGCCACCTATGCAATTATTGGAGCTAAAAATCTCATTCGGGTGTATCACAATCATATCAGTTGCACCAATTGTGGAAATTGTAAAGAGGTGTGCCCCGAAAAGGAGGTTTTAAATCCAATTATCAATAAAAAAAGTGGCTTTATCAGTGGAATTGCTTGCACCAATTGTGGGCGGTGTATTGAGGTGTGTAATGACAATGCGTTAAAATTTTCCCTTCGAGGGCTTATAAATCAATCCAAAAAGGAGTTATAAAATGAGAGGATTGTTAATCGCAGTTGGAGTAGCGACCCTATTATTTGCTGGAACTCAAGAGGGAACAGGAAAGAGTAAAGCTAAAGCTGTTCAGGTTCAAAAAGAGGTAAAAGTGACTGGAATTCGGCAAGCTCCTTTAAATAGCGACTCTCAAAATCTCCCATCTATTAACGAAGACACTACTCCTCCAATGCCCGGAAAGGTTAAACCTATTCCCAAATCTTTTGTAACAGCTCCGCCTATGATTCCTCATTCTATTAAAGATTTGACTCCAATTAAAATTGGTGATAATAAATGTTTGGGATGCCATATGCCAAAAAATGCAAAAAGTATGAAAGTAACTCCAATTCCTCCCAGTCATTTTATAGCTAATTTCCGGAAAAATAAAAAAGAGAAAAAATTGGTGGGAGCCCGCTATATTTGTACTACCTGTCACGCTCCCCAAGCAAAAGTTAATCCAGTGGTGGAAAATAAGTTCCAATCCCTCAAATCTAAATAATCTCTTTTCAAAGCCTTTCCCAAATTCCCTCTTCCCATTTTTTTTCCTCCTTTTTTATGGTTGGATGGTAGTGGACTGGATATTTATTCTTTTTAAGTGGATTTAAATCGTGATTGGTTTAAATTGGGGCACTACTTATAGGGAAAAAAGATTTAATTTAGAAAAGTAAATTGGAGAGTGGGAGAAGGAAGGAGGGAAGTTGGAGGAGATGGGAGGAAGGGAGGAAGCAGGAAAAGGGTGAGAGAAGGGCAGGTTTCACTTTAAAAGCGGAAAAATTGGAATAGATTTTATAATTTGGAAACTGGGAAGGGATTAAAAAGGTGGAAAAGTTGGAAATGGAAGGGATTGGGAAGAAATTGGAAAATGGAAAAGATTGGAAGATGGAGGAGATTGGAAGATGGAGGAGAAGGGAAGAGATTGAGGACAAAAAGAGATTGGAAAGCAGGAAGGGATTGGAAAGCAGGAAGGGATTGGAAGGTAAAAGAAATGGGAAGGGATTGGATTAGGAAGTGGAAAAGATTGGAGGCGGAAAGGATTGGAAAGTGGGAGAGATAGGAAGGGAAACTGTCTCCCATTATATATCGATGCTAACTTTACAAAGTCCGCACCGGATACAGGTTTTAATAAATTCCTTTCCCAAAAAAAAGAGCCAGGAAAAATAATAGTGGAAATATTTTAATAACCGGTTTTCAATTGTAGAAGCGTATTCATACACTCCACAATTTTGGTAGAGTTCCCATATACCGCATTTTGATCCCATATACCGCATTTTGATCCCATATACCGCATTTTGGTCCCATATACCGCCAGCATAGATA
>Ga0256828_1001064_pt1 | contig 17584 bp, 18 predicted proteins | sample CV88metaG_FD_185993 | JGI IMG/M metagenome (GOLD analysis project Ga0256828, IMG submission 185993) | Hydrothermal vent microbial communities from East Pacific Rise, Pacific Ocean - CV88 | ecosystem: Environmental > Aquatic > Marine > Hydrothermal vents | place: Pacific Ocean: East Pacific Rise...
ATCTAACTCAAGAAAAACACCTTTTACTTTTTGATTTGACAATGTTTTATCAGCACCATAAATTATTCTATCTTCAATACTATCAACATCTATTTTAATATAATCAGGAATATCAAATTTATACTTTTCAATTAACTCATCTGTAGAGTAGGCAAACATCCCTTGTTTAAAAACTACATTTTGTTGATATGCTCCTGCACCAACTGTTTCAATATTACTCTCATTAAATTCATTTAAAGCCCCACCCAAATCCGTACTTGTCATATTTAGGTAACCAAATTCATTTTTATCTGAAACTGCAATTGGAAACAAGAACACATTATCTTTTAAACCATTTATTTCGATATTTTTTGAGATTAAAAATGTATTTAATGCAGATGGTTCAAATGCAAAAACCTTCATCCCTTTTAATCCTGCATATACTGAATAGAGTCCAACATTTGCTCCAATATCCCATAAAGTCTCCTCTTTTTTCATACTATCAACCCACTCAATCATTTCAGGTTCTTTGATAAAAAGAGTTTGGGAACGCCATAATGGTATCCATCCCATACAATAATATTTCAATTTTCCATATTTTGTATCTACCTCATCTACTACAACCAATGATTCTGCACTCTCTGCACGGAATCTCTTTCCAAAGTAACCAGGTATTATTTTGGGAATAGAAGCATAACTCTCTTTTAGAAAATTAAATATAGTTTTTTTTATTGACATTGATACTCCTTATATAAACTATCCTCTCTCATCATTCCCACAACCCTCTCTAAATCCTCAGGAGTATCCACAGCCTTAGTAACATAAGAGGTAGGTATCATCTTGACTTTCATTCCATGCTCAATTATCCTCATCATATCCACAGACTCAATTACCTCTAATGGTGTAGGCTTTATCTCATTATACTTAAGCAAAAAGTCTCTAGTAAATGGAATAACACAAACCTGCTTCTTCATAGGAACATCCAAAATCCCCTTTTTACGACTCGGAATTGGCTCACGGCTAAAGTAGATAGCATTACCTTGTAAATCCATAACTACTTTTACCTCATTAGGGTCTTCAAACTCCTCTACTGTCTCCAAATCAGCCACAAGATTGGTAATAATAACCTCCTTATCCTCTAGCATAGGTTCTACTGCTTCATCTATCATCTCAGGAAAGGTCAAAGGCTCATCACCCTGAACCATTACCATAATATCAACTTTTATATTCTCATCTCTTTCTATTTTAAGCATAGCTTCTGCACATCTATCACTACATCTCTCATGACAATCACTTGTCATTACGGCTTTGCCACCAATAGACTCAATATAGTTAAAAATCTCTTCATCACAGGTTGCGACATATACCTCGGTTAAAAGTTTACTCATTTTTACTCGTTTATAGACATGCCCTATCATTGGCATACCTAGTATATCTGCCATCGGTTTTCCAGGGAATCTACTTGAACCCATTCTTGCAGGTATTATTGAAATAATATTTAATCTATCTGACATCTATTTTTACTCCTCTTCTACTTTTATTTTTTGACATAATAGCCTCCTGTTTTAGGAGAACCTATAAACTCTATTCTTGCTTCATCTTTAAGTTGTTTCAATCTTCTTTGAATGGTTCTTAATGGTACATTTAATGCTTTACTTATAGCACTAGCATTTTGATTAGGATGATTATTTATAAAATTATATAAAGAGTCTACCTCATTAATTACTACGCCATTTACTACGCCATTTAATTTTTTCTTAAAGAGTGTTACCCTAAATCCATGAACAAACTCTTCAAACAGAGGTTTAATCACACCATGAGCTTTACACTCATTTTTAATTCTAGCTATTCCTGAACCATATCTCTCTATGATACCAGCTTCTTTGAAAGCTCTAGCAACTACTCTGTTTCTCGTTCTTGAAGAGTAGTTACCACTAAGTAACTCTTCAATCGTTAGATTGTCATACAGTCTTCCAGGATTAAAAAACTCTATTCTATCATCAAATATCTTTATAATAGAGTTGCCACTATCTCTATAATCACGATGTACTATCATATTGCTTCTAAAGGGTAATCATATTTTACCGTTCGTTGAGGCTCACCCGTAATAATAAACTCCGTCATAAGATGCTTTTTGATAAACTCAATAGCTATTTCAATCTGTTTAAAAAGATTCGTATTTATGTCGATATTATCTATAATTGTTATGGGGTCTTTAAATCTTCCTATCTGAAAAGCTGTCAATGCAGAATTATTAGAAGTAAATAATAAATATGCTCCAAAAGTAAGTTTATCCTCTTTGATAAGCTCATATTTTCGCAAAATCATCATAGGGTCATCACTAAATTTTTTATTGAGATTTTTTTCTACTTTTGAGACAAAATAATCAATATTCTCTTGTGATATATCATTAAAGTCATGTCGTTCGTCAATATAATAGTCCCAACTAGCATTAATAGTCTGCAGGTGCATATTGGCTATCTCATCTAAGCTCATAAGATGATTGGAATTTTTTATCCGTTTATAGTACCTATTTTTATAAGCTATTGGCTTTATCGGATACTCTTTGACATCAATAATAGCTACAGTTTTATTATCAATCTTAAACTCTTCTATATCTACCAAAATAGAGGGTTGCGTATTGAGCTTTATCTGATTTATCCAATCTTGCAACACCTCTCTTTTGAGAGTAATACCCAATACCTCTGCATTATCATTGACTCCAATAAATATTCGTCCACCCTTGGCATTGGCAAAAGCAACAATAGAGATAATAACCTCCTTTTGAAAAGAGGATTTAAACTCAACCGTTTGACTCTCACCCTGATTGATAATGTCTTTAATGTTCTTCATAGCAAAATTATATCTAAAAATTAATAACTCAAAATCTTTTTCATTCCAGCTCTTGCACTATCTCCCAAGAAAAAGAAATCCAAACTATAAGCCAAAAAAGTACACCCCTCATCAATTCTCTGTTGCAATCTATCAGGGTCAGACTCTATCACATGAAATCCATAAGGCTTATTATGCTCCTTACATGCGACTTCAACTCTCTTTATAGCCTCTTTTACATCTTCTCTCTCAAATGCACCAGGATAACCCATTGAACCACTCAAATCATAAGGGCCAACTATTGTTCCATCAATCCCCTCTGTAGTAATTATCTCTTCAATATTTTCAACAGCCTCTATATGCTCTATTTGGGCAATAATCACAACCTCTTCATTTACCCATTTTTTATACTCTTCAAAACTAGTTCCATAACCCTGAGCCCGATAAAGCCCAACACCTCTTTTGCCATGAGGGGGATATTTGACATAAGATACAGCCTCCTCTGCCTCCTCTTTAGTTTTAATCATAGGGACAATCACCCCATCAGCACCCATATCAAGCACTTTTTTTATAATTACCTCTTCATTTTTACTTACTCTTACAAGTGCTTTCATGTTATTTGCTTGAATAGTAGTAATAAGCATTTGAGCAGAGGCTAAATCTATAGAGGTGTGTTCCATATCTATGCAGAGCCACTCAAAATTGGCTGTTGCCATGATTTCTACTACAGCTGGGTTGGCTATGGTTATCCATGAGCCTATAGTTAATTTATTGTTTTTTAATTTTTCTTTTAATATCATTCCAAATCCTATAAGAATTATTATTTATCTCTATCCTAGTTAATGCAAAAACCTGTGGAAAAACAAATGTAAAAATTATAACTAAAATAGTGTATATCACTCCTGACATTAAGAGGTTTAAAATAGCTGAATTAAAGTTAATTAAATAACTTGACAAAAAAGCTAACACAACAAAAAATATTATAGAATATAATTGGTGATATAAAAAATATTTTATATCAAATTTTAAAAATCTTGCATTAAAATATAACTGAATATTTATTCCTATTACTCCTGATAGTAACATTTTTAATCCTAAACCCATTGCTCCAAGATTAAAAATATATATAAATAAATAAGAGATAAAAATACCAATTAACATATTTATTATACCTATATCACGGTACAATTTTGTTTGTTCTGTAGCATAAAAAATACTTCCACTCAATTGCCCATAAGTTTGAGGGAGAGGATAAAGTGCCATTATAAAAAGAACTAGAAAAGCATCTTTAAATCTTTCATCAGTAAATATAATAAGTATATTTTCACTTTGAAATGATATAAATACTCCAAAAAAAGCTGATATACTATATAACATAGGAACATATCTATAAAAAATTTTTCTCATTTGTAATATTTTTTTTTCTTTATAAAGTTTTGCAAATTCTCTAGTAATAAGAGGAGTCATAGCACTTGTAAACAAAAAACACATAGAAGCAATACTATACGCTAAACCATAAAAACCTGTCTGTTCACTACCAGCCATTTTTTGTAATAACCAAATATCAAAAAAGCCTACTATTAATCCAATAATACTATATATAAACAATGGTTGACAATAATCTATAAATTCTTTTAATAATTTGATAATTGATAATTTATAATTAAGAATATTTTTAAATATATTTTTTTTAATAAATAAAAATGTTAATATAATCAGAAAAGAAATAATTGATATATATTGAAAATAATAATATCTATCTAAATCAAAAATAGTAAAATATATAAAATATAAAAGTAATACAAGAGATAATATTTTATGTCCTATTTTTATAAGTTCTACAGAAACTGTTAAAGCATAAGCATCTGAAATTTTTATAAAAATTTGACTAAACCATGTAAAAAAACTAAAAAATAAAGCTATAAAAATATACTCTTTTGGGATATCAGGTAATAAAAAATATATATAATCAAAATATTTAATAATCCATATAATAAAAACTATAAAAAACAATATAATTAAAGAGTAAATAAAATAAAAATTAATTAATTCTTTACGACTATTTTTTGCAGATAATTTTGTAAAAAATGCTATAGAACTTCCCATATCTAAAAACCCTATTATCTTTATAAAAAAATCCCTAAGATATATAAATTGACCATAAGCAATAGGACCTAAAGCTTTTGGAACTATTGCTATTAAAATAATACCTATCAATCCTTGAATAATATTTGATAATAATTTAATACTATATCGTTTTTTTAAACTATCTTCTTTTATCATAAATTTAACTCTCTAAAATATTAGAAATAACTTTTTCCATACTGTTATCTGAAAGTGAATATTTTTGAATAAAATCATTAGAATAAGTAAAATCAGAATAACTTAAAATAGCATTTTCCAATTGAAAAAAAATATCTTGTTTAAAGTCAATTTTATAATAATGAACTCTATTCTTTAAATCAAATAAAAATTCATCTTTCATATTCCTAAGACCTAAGTCAAAATATATAACTGGTTTATTTGTAGCACAAACAATCATAATCGCAGTAGATATATAATCAACAATATAATAATCATACTCATTTACACACTCTTTTAAATTAAAATAACTAACTTTTTGTTTTTTATTTAAAAAATTAATTTTTGATGTAGGATGAGCTTTATATGTAATATCTAATGATAAACGAAAAATTTCTTTTTGCCACTTTATATATTCTTTATCACTCATATCTCTAAAAGGTCCATATCGTTGATTTTGAGAAAAACCTGTAGGAATATATAACCCTTTCATCTCTTTTGTAATAGGTAAATTAATAATATTTTTATTACAAAATAATCCTGAAATAGTTTTTGAATTGATTTTATAAAATTTTGGATTATATCCTTTTAATGGTTTGTTATAGCGTGCAAAAGTAAGACTATTACTTCCAAAAGAAATATAATAATCACAATAAGAAAATTCTCCATATCCAAAATATGGTTCATCAAAAGATAAAAAGTCTATAACATCTCCATGTGCAAAACTAATAACTTTTTTGTTACTATATAAATAATTAGCACTATTTATTCGATTAAACAATGAAGAATTTGAACCAACCAATAATATATCTGAATTAACTTTAATAGGTTCTTCAGATATAAAACAAGAAATATAATTTATAAAATTTTCTATAAATATATTTTTATTATTTATATCATATTTATTGATTATATTTAATAAAACTTTTCTTAAAATATCTATTTGTTCTTTATTATTTCTAATATAAACTTTATTTTCTTTAAGTGTTGAGAATTTATAGTTAAAAATATTTTTAACTATAAAAGGACTTAATATTTTAATTAAACTTTTATCGATTTCAATCTTAATTTTTTTTAAAGAAAAAATATTTTTAAAAAAAAAATTAATAATTTTTAATCTGAAAGAAATCTTTTTTTTTAAAACTAAATACCTATAATCTATTATTTTTGGATTTAAACAATAATCTGTATTTAAAAAAGGAAAAGATATATTTGATGTATAATTAACTCTATCACTTTTAATAATATTATAATTCGTAAGATATATCATTATCTCATGAAAAAAAACACCAATTATATTTGAATGTATTCCATATTTATCTGATAAATTACTAAATGCTATATATAGTTCATTATAAACTCTTAAGTTTTCTTTGTCTATTTTTCTCATTTTATTTTTTACAAACCATAATAAGTTTCTCACTTAATTCACTATTATATCTATTTTGATTAAAATCAGCAAAACTTTTTATATTCTTAAACCCAATATTTTTAAATAAAGAAAATAACTCATCCTCAGAATATACCCTTGAATTCTCCTCTTTCTCTTTTATTTCACATTTACTATTTATATATTTTGATTGTATATTCATAATGTTATCTTTGATTAGACGATACTCCCATAAACCAAGATTTGTTTTTAATTCAAACTCTTGAACTACTTGATTTGTTGATACATTCAATTGTCTGATAAAATTTTTAAAAAGAGATACTTCTATAATTAAAATACCATTATCAGATAATGAGTAAAATATATTTTTCAATATATCATGTATCTCATACTCTGTATAATAAATACCAATATAAGAGAAAGTATTATCGACTATAGTTATAGTGTCATAATAATCTTTTTTAAAATCAAAGTTTTTAATATCAAGATTATAATTAAAAATATTAGAATATTTCTCTTTTTCACCTTTCCATTGTTCTGCAAAATTATGACGACTAAAAGAAGGTTCAACACAATCTGCTCTACCTAACATTCCTTTGTTCACTAAAGCATAAGCCAATGCACTACTTCCAGAACCAATATCAAGAAGATTAAAATTTTCTCGCTTTATTTTTTTAAAAAAATTAACAATATTACTTTGATAATTCAATCTCTCTTTCTTATACTCTCTATATGATTCTGAATCAAAAGTATTGATATCTTCTACATTTTTATAGGCATTAACAATTATATCTTTCATTTGATAGTCTTTTTAATGGCATTAATAATATCATCAATATCCTCTTTGGTATTAGGAAGCCGTATATGCTCATTTATAATCATCTCTTCAAAATGTAATCTCTCTGCATTTGGACAGATACCAAGTTTATAATTCATTCTACACTCTCTATTCTCAATTGCACTAAAAGGATAAGCATTTTTAAAAAGATGCTTCTTTTGATAAACTGGTTGAGTATAAAGAGGTTTCACATAACCTTGAAAAAAGTTTATCCCCTCTGCATTAATTGCTTTTACAAACTCCTCTCTTTTTATACCTGCAACTTTAGGCAAAAATCTAAGTGGATATACATAATAGGTACTTTTACAATTATCTTTCTCTTGTGGAGTAACCAAAAATTCAAACTCTTCTAATCCACTATTGAGTTGTTCTATAAGCTTTAATCTTTCAATATTTAATTTATCTAATTTAGCAAATTGTACCCTACCTACTGCAGCTTGAAGTTCTGTCATACGATAGTTAAATCCTGCTATATTTGTAATATTATCATACTTTGCACCCTCAACAACAGCCTCTCCATGATTTCTAATCAGAGATAGTCTATAGTGTAAATCTTTATCATTAGTTACACATACACCACCCTCACCACTCTGAATAGTCTTATTAACATTTAGACTAAAAATCCCTATATCACCTATTGTTCCTACATATTTACCCTTATATTTTGCACCATGTGCTTGAGCACAATCCTCTATAACCTTTAGATTATATTTTTTGGCAATATCCATAATCTCATCCATATCTGCAGGAATTCCAAATTGATGAACTACCAAAATAGCCTTTGTTCTAGGAGTTATTAACTTTTCAATAGATAAAGAATCTAACGAGCCTAAATTATCAACATCTGCAAATACAGGAATTGCCCCATAAATCATAGGTGCTATGGCACAAGCACTCATAGTATATGGTGAAACTATAACCTCATCCCCATACCCAATCTCTAAAGCACCAATAGAGGCATATAGCCCTGAAGTTGCACTATTCATAGAGACAGAGTATCTACACCCATAATACTCATTCCACTCCTGTTCTAAAGATTGAACCTCTGGTCCACCATAAAAAGAGAATGGTTCATCTGGAGTATGAGAACCCTCAAACATAGACATATATCCACTATCTATGACACGAGCCAATGCAATTTTTTCCTCTTCTCCTGTGGTAATATTATCAAGCCAAGGTTTTGTTCTAATCTTTGCTCCACCATTTATTGCTAAATTAGGACTGTTTAAATCTATCTTATCCACTCTAATCCTTCCCATACTGTTTTCATTGTTCTTGATATATCTTTAATTAAATATCCATCCAAAGATTTTTGATTTATTAAATTTTCAACCATCTTCTCTACTGCTATCTGCATAGATGATTTTGATGAGACAACTATATCAAATTTTTCTTTAACTAAAATATTCTCGTTCATATTATTTATAATCTTTTTTTCATAAGATACTCTATTACCAAAATCTTCAACTCTTACTCTTGCCTCTTTAAATTTTAAGTCAAACTCAAAAAGTTGATAATATCTCTCATCCATTGTTGTAATATAGACTAAAGCACCACTTTTTTTTAAATTACATTTAAAATCTAAGTTAAAATCATTTTGATATGGTGAGTCCGTTTTATGTAATAGAGTATTAAACTCCAACTCATCATCAAATAAAAAAGAGAGTGTATCAATTATATGAACTCCATTATGTTGCCAACCACTATAATATATGGCATCAATTTTTATTAGTTTACCAAATTCATTTTGTTCTATTTTCTCTTTTAATTCATTATGTAAAATATCAAATCTTCTTGAGTGATTAACTACAATTTTTACATTTTTTTTATCTGATAGAGCTATTAACTCATCTAACTGTTCTATATTTTGACAAGCAGGTTTTTCTAAAAATATTATCTTTGGTAAAAAGTCGGACTCTAATATAGATTTTGTAATATTAAAATGTGTATTATTTGGGGTACATACAGAGATAATATCTATTTTATTATTTTTCATCATCTCTATATAATCACTACTAAACATTTTTATACTATATTTTTCTGACAATTTTTTTGCATTATCAATATCCAAATCACAACACCCTATTAAATCAATATTCTCATTTAAACTATACGCTTTTGCATGACTATAGATATAATCATCATCAATATCATCATATAATCCTGCTATCTTCCCACAGCCTATTATTATAGCCTTAATCATCTTCTCGAAACTCTTTCCATCTTCTCTCAACCTGATTATTCATATCAATTAGACTTCTATTTTCTAATAAAAAATCCAATATTTGAGCAAGAGAGAAGTGATTATATCCATTATCATCAAAATGTTTAAAAATAGCACTTATCATTTCAAAATCTTCAAAAGTATCAACCTCCAAAAATATATTAGGAAAATTATAATAACTAGGTGCTTCAAGATTTTTTATTCTATATAAATTAGGATATTTAGTAATATGAATGCTTACATGCTCTCTTAATGGCTCATCTTTTGCCACTCTTCTATTAGCCTCTATTAATGATTTTCCACTATAAACTAATACCTCTTGACCTGGGGGATATGTTGTTTTTAAAGAGTTTGAAACAAAATCTAAACTATCACTATATTTTAAATAATATCCTATAACCTCATCAATAACATGAGGATCACTCAGAGGAGAATCACCAAAACACTCTACATGAATATCTATATTTTTCTCCTCTATCATAGATGCTACTCTATCTAAAACATCATCTTCACTTCCTCGATAATAGTCAATATTATGAGTCTTGCAAAAATCTACAATCTCATCATCTTGTCTGTTTGTTGTAGTTGCTACAATAATGTCATCTAAAAGTCTTGACCTTTTTAATCTCTCAATATGTCTAAGCAACATAGGTTTACCATTAATCTCTTTAAGAACTTTTTTGGGTAATCTAGTAGAACCCAATCTTGCTTGTATTGAAGCAACTACTCTCATTTTATAATCTCCTCTATCAATTTAACTATATTATCGGTACTACCTATAAAATTATTTTTAACCATTTGGGTTCTTGATTTGAATTCTCCGTAAAGAACATCTTTTAACTCTTTTTTATCTTTAATCTCTATTGTCATACCATTTTTATTACCAATAAACTCTATTAACTCATTTGGTCTGTAGGAATATACATTGTCTCGTAAAAGTGAAGCCTCAAGAAGCAACATTGAACCCATACCAATAAATATATCACTAAATAGTATAAGTTTATCAATATCTGTTTTCTCTATTATAACGATATTTTTAAATTTTTCTAAATATTTATATTTAGAGATATTTTCAGATGGATGTAGTTTTATTAAAAGTATCCAATCCTCATCTAAAAACTCTATAATATCATTTAATACCTCAAACTCATCAAAACCAAAATAATTATCCAAATCCTTTGGAAAATCTTTTTTAAACTCTTCTGATATAAAAGTAATAATTTTTCTATTATCTAATTTATAGAACTTTTTCCACTCTATCTTCTCATTTTGTCTATATCTCTTCTTTTTAATATTCTCAAAAACAGGATTACCTACTATTTGTAATCTTTCTTTATCTACTCCATCATCAATAGCCTCTTGATATGCTATTTTATCATTAACTAAAATAGTATCAGCAAATATATATTTTCCATCTAATTCAAATCTCTTTTTATATAAAGACCAATGTTCAATTATAGATATAGTTCTTATACCATGTTTTTTACCTATTTGAACCCATCTCTTATCAAGACAACTATTTAGACAAGTACCTGTAATAATCAGTTCTATTTTTGAAATATCTATATTATCTCTATAATACTCTATACCAAAATCATCAAAAACTTTTGCAGATATATCTGATGCCAAACATATATACTCTCTCTTGTCCAACTTTTTTATAAGATATGCTATATATTTAGCAGGACCTGCATCATTTACAACAAAAAGTATCACTTAAACATATTCCACTTTATAACACTATCCTCTTCTATATCAAATAGAGCCTCTTTTCCTACAATATCATCAATAAACTTAGGGCTAACCCCATGAGCTGGTCTTTTAAAAGTTAAATCATTATTTGAGATAATTTGTCCTTTTTTAATATCTTTAGATGATACTAAACTTCTTCTAGCATTATCTCTTGCTAATTTTTCATCCTCTAATGCTTCAACTTTAAAACTCCCCAATATCTCAAAAGTTCTCTCTAAATTTTCTCTAAATAGTTTTAAATCATTTTTATCCATAGCATGATAGTGGTCATTTCCTTGTAGAGTCTTATCATGAGTAAAATGCTTTTCTATTATAACACTCCCTAACATAGTAGCCATTTCACAAACTTTCATATCTTGTGGTAGAGTATGGTCACTATAGCCTATGATTTTATCAGGAAATTTTGTCTTTAAATCAATTATCATTCCCAAATTTGCATTTTTATCAGGAGTTGGATAATTTAAAACACAATGTAGAAGAGCCAAAGGATTACCATACTTCTCTATCCAACTTACAGCCTCTTGAATTTCATACAGACTACTCGCTCCTGTTGATAGAATAATAGGTTTATTAAATTTACACATATATTCTATAAAAGGCTTATTAGTTAAATCAGATGAAGAGATTTTATAGACATCCATCATATCATCTAAAAAATCAGCACTCTCTATATCAAAGGGGGTACTCATAAATTCAATATCAACTTTATTACAATAAGCTTTTAATTCTTTCATTTCATCTATCCAAAAACTATCATGTTTTTTAAAAAGCTCATATTGACTTGTTGTTGGCTCTTTAGTTGTATCCCAATAAGATGGTGAGTCCTTTGATGCTAATGTTTCAGCCTTATAACTTTGAAACTTCACAGCATCTGCTCCCCCCTCTTTTGCCTCATCTATCAGCCTTTTGGCTAACTCCATACTACCCTCATGATTTACACCAATCTCTGCAATAATATATGGTCTATAAACTCTATTTTCACAAGGATTAAAATTATTAAATATATCTAAAATTCTAAATCTTCCATTCTTCATTCTCAATTCTCCATTATCTCAAATATTTTTTCTATAACTTTTCGTTTATTTTCTCTAAAACTATACCGCTTTATATTCATATATAAAAGCTCCCTATAGTCTCTATCCTCAATCAATTTAAAAAATGTTTTTTTTATTTTATAAGAGATAGTATCATCTATAACCCCTAAATTAATAAATCCTCTCTCTAAAGAGGCAAAACTATGAGTTGCTTCTCTTTGATGATGTGAAATTATAATAGAGGGAATATTCATATCAGCTAACTCATACACTGTTCTTCCATTTGAAGATATTGCTATTTGAGTATTTTCCATAATTTGGGAAATAACAGTACTTGCATAAGTCAACTCTATATTTTTATAAAAGCTTTTACTAATATAACTCTCTAACTTATCTTTAAACAGATAACCTCCACCACAAACTATATATATCTTTATATTTTTAGATTGACATAGAGATATTATTGATTTAAGTGTTAATAGTGTGAGATTATTTTGGTCTGTTCCTCCAAATGTAATTAAAATAGCTCTTATCTCTTCTACAAATTTATGAGGAGTTGCATTGTAAAACTCATCTCTAAGAGCTAAATATTTATGACCCCAAAAATAATTATCCCCTAGTAGTTGTGGAGTATCATAAAGCTCATTAAAAACCAAATCAGCATATTTTGAACCACTTCCTAAATCCTCAAAATTTACAACTTTAATATTACTCTTTTTTAGCTCTAATATAAAATTCTCTTCTGTATTTAAAATATCATTGATAACTAAATCAGGTTTTAAATCAAGAATAGTTTTAAGCATATTTGATGTAGATATAACTTTATAATCCATAGATGCAATTTTATCGACTGCTATCTCATACCTCTCATCACAAACAAAGATAATCTCATGGTCTGTAATCTCATGAGCCAATGCCAAAGAGTGATAAATATGTCCCATACCGATCTTTAACGAACCTATAACATTAAAAACTATCCGTTTCCTCTGTAAAATCTTCTCACATATCCACCAATCTTGATAACCTCTAATCTCTATTGATTTCTCTTTATCTATAATAAAAGGTCTAAATTTAAAGGATTTAAGACTCTTTTTAAATATATAAAAAGCCTTTAACTCTTTTAAATAACTATCATTAACTCTTACTAAGCCATCCATTTTATACTCTAATAAACCTCTATCTAACTCTTTAACAGATGTCAGAATAGAGTCTCTATCTTTTAAAAATTCACTATAAGCCTCTATCAAAATTTCCATATTAACTAATGGTGTATTAGCTCTATAGAGTATGATATTTTCAAATTCTTTATCTTTTATAATATTTAGTGTTACATCTATAATATTATTAGAATTTAATTTTATAGTTGCATCTTTGTAGAACTCTACACTATTTCGTATAGCTATCAAAGAAATCTCTTCACTATCAGTAATTATACGAATATTATTAGTTATCTCTTTTGCTGTATTTATTGCTCTTTGTATTAAAGTAATACCATTTAGTTTTTTAATTAATTGGTCTGGAATAATAGCATTTTTTTTAATAGCAGGTATTACTATTAATAATTGAGAATTGAGAATTGAGAATTGAGAATTATTTTGCATTTTTTATATTTTCTTTGGTTGATTTTATCATAGACACTAATAATTTCACCATTCTAATTGTAAATGACTTATCTACTAAAATATTATCTTTTTTCAATTCTCCATTCTCCATTCTCCATTAAACTCAACACTTCTTTGGTTGATTTTAAAATATATTCAAAATCTTCATCACTCATCATATGATGAAAAGGAAAAGATACCATATTATTAAAAACTTTATCTGTATTTGGACAATTAGCATTATCAAATCCTAGTTTTTTATAAAAATCATATCTATTGAGTGGATAGTATTGAACTACACATTGAATAGATTTCTCTTCACTCATCTTTTTCATAAAGATATCTCTTTTAGCATCTTTAACCTCTGCTACTAATAGATGATAGTTATGTCTTATGCTATCTTCTCTATGAAACTCTAATAGTCTATACTCTGATAGTTCATCTATAAATTTTATAGCTCTATTTCTCTTTTGATTATTAATAATATCTATTCTATCCAATAGTTTAATCCCCAAAGCACACTCTACCTCTCCAAGACAGTAATTATTTGGCATTAAAAATTCACCATCTAACTTTGGTAAATCAACATTTCCCATAGCAGGAATCCAATAGTTTGCTCTCTCAAACTCCCAACCACAATGACCATTATGTCTAAGCATAGGAATGATGTCAGCATATTTTTTATCTTGTACTACCAACATCCCACCCTCTCCAAGAGTTGTCATATTTTTATGCGAATGAAAGGAAAAGACTCCAAAATCCCCAAAAGTTCCTGCTTTTTTACCATCAATCTCTGTTCCCATAGCTTGGGCTACATCTTCTATAAGTAGTATATTATTCTCTTTACAAAAATTTGCAATCTGCTTAATTTCGGGAATAATTAAACCATATAGATGAACAACTACTATAGCTTTTGTTTTTTGAGTTACACACCTTTTTATAGTCTCTAAATTAACTACTCTTGTCTCAATATCTATATCTGCCCAAACAGGTGTTCCACCCTTTTTTATAAATGGATAAGCAGAGGCTGTAAATGTATGAGATGGACAGATAAATTCATCTCCCTCTTTAAATTGACACATTTGAGCAGAGAGTTCTAAACCTGCTGTTGCATTATTTATGGCAAAAGAGTAATCAGCACCAATATAATCTGAAAACTTCTCTTCAAAAGCTTGTTGATATTTTCCCTGTGTCAAAGGTATAGCACTATTCATAGCCTCTATAACTATATCCTGTTCCTCTTTAGTATATTTATGAGCTCTACCAATAAATGGAATTTTAAAGTTCATTATTCAAACCTACTTTTTAAAAATTTTGCAGGACTACCAACATAGATACCATATTCTATATCTAAATCTTTTGTTACAATTGAACCTGCTCCCACAATTATACCTTTTGATATTTTTAATGACTTACTACCAGAAATAACTTTTACACCATCTCCTAACCAAACATCATCTTCTATAACTATAGGAGAATATACTGATTGTTGTTTTTGCATTGGGATAATTTTCTCTTTATATCCATGTTCTATCGTAATTAATTTTACATCAGCTCCCATCATTACATTATTTCCAATCATGCATTCTACCCCCCCCCATATCTAAATAAGAACCATTACCAATATCAATATTATTTCCAAAAGTTGTTTTATTGGTAGCCTGAAATATAACTCCGTAATGAAAATTTAAATTATTACCAACTTTTTTAGAATATAATTTCAATAAAACTAAATATAATTTTTTTCTTCCAATTCTCATATATGGAACAAAATCTAAAAATAAAAATAAAAATATTTTCCTTAAAACCTTTTTCATATTCTACATCCTATTAAAAATTTCTATTACTTTCTCAAGTGTCAATATCTCTTTAAAATTATCTCCAAGTGCATTTGAAAGTGGTTTCTCATGAATAACAGTTGAATTATAAAGCTTTAAATAAGTTTCATTATCTAAATTACTAGCTATTCCTTTTGGTATCTCTATACCCTGTTTCTCTGCCATCTCAAAAAACTCTTGATACTCTTTTGGATAAAACTCCTCCATAGCATTCATAGTAATACAATTTCCAATACAATGATGTGTCTCTAAAACTACACTTAGTCCTGCTGAAAATGGATGAATAACTCCTACAAAACTATTTGCAATTGCACATCCCCCAAGATATGAAGCAACCATAAGTTTTTCTCTATTCTCATCACTCATCATATCATCACTCATAAAAACTTCACGACACAGAGCAATAGCCTGATTTGAAAAAGCGTCCCCTATAGCATTTCTAAAGTTTCCATTTAAAGACTCTATACAGTGAATATATGTATCCATGCCTGTATAAAAATACTGCTCTCTTGGAACTGTTTTAGTTAAATTAGGGTCTAAAATAAGTTGGTCATAGATGGTAAAATCACTATTCATTCCAAGTTTCAATCCACTCTTTGAGTTTGTCATAACACAAGTCCTACTAGCTTCTGCCCCTGTTCCACTAATAGTAGGAATACCTATCTTATAAATGGCAGGATTTTTAACCAAATCCCAACCTTGATAATCCTCTGCATTACCTTCATTAGTAAGAAGATTTGCAATTGCTTTTCCTGTATCAAGTGTTGCACCACCACCTATTGCTACAATAGCTTTTGGTGTAGTCTTACCTTTTTGAACTAAAATATCTCTAAAATTATTAATAAATTCTGTTTTTGGCTCATCTTTACTATCTACAAAAAAGAGTTCATCATAATTTTTAATTGGTAAATTGGCTAATATTTCACTATTTTGAAAAAATATATCTATATAGTAGACAGTATATTCATCATTTCTTTTTTTTAAAATTGTCCCTAAACTATTTATTGCACCACTACCAAACATGTAGTTTAATATATTTTTTGAATTATTCATTTATCTTTCCATTCTCTATTTTATAAGTTTTCTTAATAATAATATTTAATCCACTTCTTTATTTCATCCCCCAAAATACTTGCTGTGTTTTCATTAAATATAAATATTTTAGAATTTAATATTGTATTTATCAAATATTAATCCTCTCTAACCCTCAAAAAAACAGGAAACCGAGGCTTCCCATACTTAGTCATCTCCTTATACTTAAACGTTATCACACTCCCAATAGACGGAGGATTCTTTCTATCTTCATCGCTAAATCCACTACCTATTCTAAATGAAATATTGTTATCCATTCTACAAGTTACTGAACCCATCATATTGCTAAATTTACCATGACCTTTATTATAAGCTGTAATTGTACACTCCATATCTAAAAAAGTTTTGACTTTTAAAACTTTTTTAGTTCGTTTTGCAATATATAAAGCATTTGGATCTCTCACCACAACACCCTCTCCACCTTTTGATTCTATCTCTTTTAGATATTTTTTTAAATGATTTTCATCTTTTGCTTCAATTTGTGGAACAATTTTTATAATCTTACCCTCATAAGCTTTAACTTTAGCAAGTCTATCAAAAAGTCCCCCTTGTGCATGGGGTACTTCAAAAATATAGTGTTTTATCTCTCTCCATTTTTCACTTGGAATTTTATCTCTTACAATTGAGCTTATATTTTCAAAATCCCCTCTCTTTGTCCACAACTCACCATCAATCTCAAAAGGTGGATAATTTTTAGTAAACC
>Ga0256828_1001065_pt1 | contig 17582 bp, 18 predicted proteins | sample CV88metaG_FD_185993 | JGI IMG/M metagenome (GOLD analysis project Ga0256828, IMG submission 185993) | Hydrothermal vent microbial communities from East Pacific Rise, Pacific Ocean - CV88 | ecosystem: Environmental > Aquatic > Marine > Hydrothermal vents | place: Pacific Ocean: East Pacific Rise...
TGTCACGCATTGTACGTGCACACATGAAGTAGGGAGTATAAAATATGGATGAATTTCAAGAGATACTACAAGATTTTTTAGTTGAATCATTTGAACTTGTTGAAAAATTAGATGAAGATTTAGTTGAGTTAGAGTCAAATCCGGATGATTTAGAACTTTTAAATGGGATTTTCCGTGTTGCGCATACTGTTAAAGGGGCATCTTCATTTTTAAACTTTGATGTACTGACACACTTAACACACCATATGGAAGATGTACTTAATCGTGCTCGACATGGTGAACTCAGCATTACTCCTGATGTTATGGATGTTATTTTAGAGTCGATCGACCTGATGAAAGCACTTCTTGAAAAGATTCGAGATACAAGTAGTGATGATGGGATTGATGTCTCTGCATGTGTTGCAAGACTTGATAAAATCACTGGTGGAACAGGTGAAGTTGAAACACCTGTATCTTCAGCTCCTACGGAAGAAGAGAGTGTTACTGCTCAAGAGAGTTCTGAGAGTGAAACAGAAGAATCTTCTCAAGAGGAAGAAGAGGAGGAGATCGATTATGACAGTATGACTCCCGAAGAGGTTGAAGCTGAGATAGAGAGACTCCTTGCACAGCGTCAAGAAGAAGATAGAAAAAAACGTGAAGCAAAAATAGCTGCTGGTGAAGCAGTACCTCAAATGCCAAATCCTGATGAAGAGGAGCAAAAAGAGGAATCTTCTGAAGAGAAAAAAGAGGAGAAAAAAGCAGCTCCCGCTCCAACACCTGCTCCTGTTGCAAAAAAAGAAGAACCAAAAGAGGAACCAAAAGCAGCTGCACCGGCTAGAAAAGCACCTGCTCAAGTTGAACAGACAATCCGTGTTGATGTAAAACGACTTGACCACTTAATGAACCTTATTGGTGAGCTTGTACTTGCAAAAAACAGACTTATTAAGATTAATGATGATGTTGAAGAGCGTTATGAGGGTGAAGAGTTTTTAGAAGAGCTTAACCAAGTAGTCTCTATTGTATCTCTTGTTACAACTGACTTACAGATCGCTGTTATGAAGACAAGAATGCTTCCTATTGGAAAAGTCTTTAATAAATTTCCTCGTATGATCCGTGACCTTTCACGTGAGCTTAACAAGAAGATAGAACTTGTTATATCCGGAGAAGAGACAGAGCTTGATAAGTCAATTGTTGAAGAGATCGGTGATCCTTTGGTGCACATTATCCGTAACTCTTGTGATCATGGTGTAGAATCTCCAGAAGAGCGTCTTGCAAAAGGTAAACCTGAAGTAGGTGTTATTACTTTAAAAGCTTACAATGAAGGGAACCAGATCGTTATTCAGATTGATGATGATGGAAAAGGTCTAGATCCTGTAATGCTTAAAAATAAATCTCTTGAGAAAGGGATTATTACAGAAAAAGAAGCTGATAATATGAGTGATAAAGAGGCCTTTACTCTTATCTTTAAACCGGGCTTCTCAACTGCAGCACAAGTGACCAATGTTTCAGGTCGTGGTGTTGGTATGGATGTTGTTAAAACAAACATCGAAAAACTTAACGGTATTATTGATATTGACTCTGAAGTTGGTAAGGGAACATCGATTAAGTTGAAAATTCCATTGACACTTGCAATTATTCAGGCACTCCTTGTTGGTGTTCAAGAGGAACATTATGCTATTCCATTAGCATCAGTTCTTGAGACTGTTAGAATCTCTAAAGATGAGATTTATACAGTAGAAGGCAAAAGTGTTATGCGTCTGCGTGATGATGTCCTCTCTCTTGTACACATCGGAGATATATTTGAAGTTGAACGCATTTTAGATGCAAGTGAACATGCTTATGTTGTTGTGCTTGGGCTAGGAACATCTAAACTTGGTCTCATCGTAGATACATTGGTTGGACAAGAAGAGATTGTTATTAAATCTTTAGGTGATTATCTTAAAGGTATTGAGGGAATTGCAGGGGCTACTATTCGTGGTGATGGTGGAGTAACGCTTATTGTTGATGTTGTTGCATTGATGAATATGGCAAAAGATGTAAAATCTAGCTCAATGTCTGATGGCGATAATGCTGCTGTAAGTAATGAGAAAAACAGTGCAAGTGATTATGTTGTTATGATAGTAGATGACTCTAAGACAGATAGAACCATTATGAGAAAAGCATTAGAGCCAATGGGTGTTACCCTTGTTGAAGCGAGTGATGGTCAAGAGGCATTGGGTATCTTAAAATCTGGTGATTATAATTTTGATGCGATGTTGATTGATATTGAGATGCCACGAATGGATGGTTATACGTTAGCAAGCGAGATTAAAAAATATAATCGTTATAAACATCTTCCTCTTATTGCGGTTACTTCTAGAACAAGTAAGTCAGACAGAATGCGTGGGGTTGAGTCTGGAATGGTTGAGTATATTACCAAACCATATTCAGCTGATTATTTGGCAAGTGTTGTACAGAGAAATGTTAACTTTAAAGCGGAGTTTTTATAATGAGTGATAAATTAAAAGATATAATTAATAAACAGGGTGAACAACAAAATAGTGTAGGTGAGCAACTTGATGATGTTGTACAACTTGTTGGTTTTATGATAGGTGATGAAGAGTATGCTGTGCCAATTCTCTCGATTCAAGAGATTATTAAACCCTTTTCATGGACACGTGTGCCGCAAGTACCCTCTTATATTTTGGGTGTTTTTAACCTTCGTGGTGCTGTAATTCCGCTTATAGATTTGCGTGCAAAGTTTGGACTGCAAGTGAAAAAGCATAGTGAAGATACTCGTTTTATCGTGATGCGTCATGGCGATGATGTAGCAGGATTTGTAATCGATAGACTAACGATGGCTATTCGCATCAAAAAAGAGAACATTGGACCTGCTCCTGATACTGTTATTGGTGATGATACTATTATTGATGGTGTTGGAAAACAGGAAGATAAAATTATTACAATTTTAAAAGTCAATAAATTACTTGAGAGAGATTTTTAAAAGATCTTAATGTATAAAAAACCGCTTATAAACCTACAACACTCGAAGCTCCTCATACAATTTATGGGGAAGCTTAATCTCTGTACAATTGATAAAATAGAAAAAGCATTACTCTCTGTAAAAACATTGTCTTTTAGTGAACTGCATCTTGATTTGGATGCTCTTGACTCTTTAGATACGGCCGGAGCACTTTTTATTTATGATTTAGAAAATCATTATAAAAAAAAGGGTGTTAAGGTTCATCATACAGTACAAGATGAAAATCAGAAAGCGACACTTGCACTTATTGAAGAGAAGATGCAAGGCTCACATAACTTTAAACCAAAAAAAGAGAGCACATTTCTGGAGCAGACTGGAGAGCTTTTTTATAATTATTATATAGGTTTTATCTCATTTTTACACTTCTTTGGACAGCTTTTTGCAACAAACATCCGTTATATGACATCTTTGAAAAATATTCGTTTTAAAGAGATCGCTTTTGAGATTAACGAGAGCGCTATTCGTGCTTTGGGGATCATCTCTTTGACCAGTTTTCTTATAGGGCTTGTTGTTGCCTATCAATCTGCCTATCAGTTGAAGCTTTACGGGGCAAATATCTTTATTGTTGATATGCTCGGGTTGTCTATTTTTCGTGAATTGGCTCCTTTGATTACGGCTATTGTCATCGCAGGTAGAAGTGGTTCGGCTTATGCCGCACAAATTGGTGCGATGAAGATAACGCAAGAGCTTGATGCTATGAAGACGATGGGATTTGAGCCGTTTGCTTTTCTTGTTCTGCCTCGTATTGTAGCACTTGTTATTACGATGCCAATTTTGATATTTGTTGCAGATATGATGGCAATGCTTGGCGGAATGATTGTTGCCAATGTTGACTTAAATATCACTCCCTCATTGTTTATTGACCGATTTACAGAGGTAATCGCTGCAAAACATTTCTATGTTGGAATAGTTAAAGGGCCATTTTTTGCCTTTTTAATTGCTTCTATTGGAATCTATAGAGGTCTTATGGTCAAAGATGATACACAAAGCATAGGTTTTAACACAACAAAGAGTGTTGTTGAGTCTATTTTTGCTGTTATTGTTTGTGATGCTGTCTTCTCTATAGCATTTACAAATTTAGGAATATAAGATGGATCTGATCAAAGTACGAAATGTTAGAACCATCTTTGGAGATAAAATTGTCCATGATGGTCTCAACCTTACCATAAAACAGGGTGAGATCTATGGACTCTTAGGGCCAAGTGGTTGCGGCAAGACAACACTCTTGCGTGAGATGGTACTTTTACAGAATTTTACAGATGGAACAATTGAGGTTTTAGGTAAAAAGCTCAATAACATTAGAGAAAAAGATGCGCAAACTTTACGGCATCAGTGGGGTGTTCTTTTTCAGTTTGGAGCACTCTTCTCGTCATTAACGATAAAAGAGAATGTGGCATTGCCATTGATAGAGTATACAAAACTCTCTCGTGCTATGATTGACGAGATTGTAAAATTTAAGATTAGTTTGGTGGGCTTAAAGCCAGAAGATGCACACCTTTATCCATCAGAGATCAGTGGAGGTATGCGTAAAAAAGCAGGTCTTGCGCGTGCACTTGCGATGGATCCAAAACTGCTTTTTTTGGATGAGCCGACAAGTGGACTAGACCCTATCTCAGCACGTGAATTTGATAGACTCATCTTGAATTTGCGTGATATGTTGGGATTGACCATCGTGATGGTGAGTCATGATCTGCAATCTATCTATGATACCTTAGATAAAGTTGCTATAATAGATAATAAAAAAATTGCTTATGAGGGAACATTGCAGGAGGTGAAGTCAGTTAAAAGTGACTTTATTGAAAGCTTTTTTGGAGAAAAAAATGAATAATAAAGTCAACTATACCATTATTGGAATTGTTGTTTTAATCGGGTTGTCGATGATGTTTGGGTTTGCCTATTGGATGTTAAAGCCATCCAATGATGCGCAAACACAAAAATATCTTATCTACTTTAACGAGTCTGTATTAGGGTTAAATCTTGATGCACCGGTAAAATACAGAGGGATAACTGTTGGAAAAGTGACACGACTACGGATCAATCCAAACAATACAGAACAGGTAGAAGTTACGGTAGATATCTTAAAAACAACACCAATTAAAGAAAATACTGTTGCAAAATTAACAGCACAGGGTATTACTGGTTTGAGTTATATTAATCTCACGCAAGGGGCAAATGATGCTCCACCACTAAAAGCAAAAGAGGGTCAAAAGTATCCTGTTATTAAAACAGTGCCATCCTTCTTTGAACATTTTGAGCGCTCTTTGGGGGATGTCTCATCACAACTGCTAGGAACACTCTATAAAACACAACAGCTGCTCAATGATGAGAATCAAAAGCAGATAGGACTGCTTCTTAAAAGAACAGCTACGATGATGGATAAACTCAATAAAGTGCTGGATAACAGAACCGTTGAACATTTTCAAAGCTCTATGAAAAACTTAGATCAGATTACTTATAAAGTTGATGCATTGATGCCAAATATAGATAATTTTATAAACAAAAGTGTTTTATGGGAAGAAAATATCAATAACTCTTTTGCCGCGATTAAAGGAACCTACTTTAGTATGGATAAAACGATGAAAGATATGGCGGTCTCTTTTTCTAAGTCTCAAATTGGTTTTGATAAGATGAGTCATAATATAAATAACACTATGTTAGAGAGTCAAAATGTAATGATAGATTTGGAAAATACATTGGAGGATTTTAAACATAGTCCTTCTGAAATACTCTATAAAAAAACAGCACAAAAAATTGCTCCAGGAGAGAGATAGATGAAAACAGTTTTATTAAGTATATTAGGCCTTTTTTTTGTCGCTTGTTCGACTACATACCCTGCAATAACAGAGTATAGAATTACAGTACCGACATTAAAGCAGCAAGCTTTAAATAGTAGTTGTAAAGAGCATACCTTAAAGGTCTCTCGTGTATTTGTTAAGAGCTCATTGATGGGTAAAGAGATGAAGTATGTTGTCGGCGAGTATAAAGAGTATGCCTATAATAAATCAGAATGGGCAGAACAACCAAACAAAGCACTCTCAGATATGATTGTCAAAGTAGTGGAAGATTCAGGGATTTTTGCACATGTGAGTAGTTATAAATCTTTTAGTAGCAGTGATTATACTTTAGAGACAAATGTCGCTGAATTTACACAGCACTTTAGCAGTGATGAGAAAAACTCCTTTGTAAAGATCGATATGACATTCTCTCTTATTGATAACAACAGTGCGATGGTTGTTGCTTCAAAACATATAGTCAATGAGAAAAAAGTAACGCATCCTGATGCGCAGAGTGGGGTTCAAGCTTTAAATGAGTTACTCTTAAGTACCTTGCATGAGATGACACAATGGTTAGCTAAGGGTTGTAAATAATGATACAAGAGTCTGAGTATAAAGAGCGACGTAAGCAATTTGTTCAAAAACTCAAGAAGAACTCCATAGCTGTTTTGTTTAGTGCAGAGCCAAAAGTACGCTCAAATGATACTGAATACCCCTATAGACAAGATAGTAATTTTTACTATATGTCTGGTTTTAAAGAGGATAAAGCAGCTCTTATTTTTGTCAAAGATAAGAAAGAGACAAAGGTTTATCTTTTTGTCTATAAAAAAGATAAAAATGAAGAGCTTTGGAATGGAAAGCGTCTTGGTGTAGAGCAGGCAAAAGAGCGTTTTGATGTTGATGATGTTTTTGAACAGAGTGAACTCTCATCCAAGCTCAAAGAGCTCTTGGTAGAGAAGAAGCGGCTCTACTATGATTTTAATCTGGACTACTCAAAAGTAAAACTGCTCAAACGTTATGCAAAAAATGTAGAGAGTTTTCATAACGCTGCAACAGTTATAGAGAAGATGCGTCTTATCAAGTCACCTGCAGAGATAGCTCTCATCAAAAAAGCGTTAAAAATTACAAAAAAAGCACACCATAGAGCCTTGAAAAAGGTTGTGAAGTGTCGTTATGAGTATGAACTTCAAGCAGAGATAGAGTATCTATTTCGTAAATATGGTGCACAGAGCGATGCCTACACATCTATAGTCGCAGCAGGAAACAGTGCAAATACGCTGCACTATATACAAAACAGTGCAAAGATAGAGAAAAATGAGCTTATTTTAATTGATGCTGGATGTGAGTATGACTATTATGCAAGTGATATTACGCGAACCATATCATCTTCAGGGAGTTTTACAGAGCCGCAAAAAGAGCTCTACTCTTTGGTCTTAGCGGTTGAAAAAGAGATCATTACTATGGTGAAACCGGGCGTGTTACGAAGTGAGTTGCAAAAACGAGCGGAGTTTTTACTCTGTAGTGGATTGTTTCGTCTGGGAATTTTACAAGGGAGTGTAAAAAAACTCCTTAAAAAGCAAAAACATAAGAAGTACTATCCTCATGGAATTGGTCACTGGATGGGAATAGATGTCCATGATCAAGCACCTTATAAAACTTCAAAAGGCAAAGAGATTCCTTTAAAAGAGGGAATGGTATTAACAATTGAGCCGGGTATCTATATTGATAAAAATGATAAAGATGTTCCTCAAAAATACAGAGGTATTGGAATTCGTATTGAAGATGATATCTTAGTAACGAGTGATGGTTATGAAAACCTCTCTAAGGGAATAAAAAAAGAGTTAAAGGATATGGACTCCCTTAACTCTTAGTGAGGTTATTTTGCTTTTTCAGAGAAGATTTTATCTTTAAAATCTTTAAGGTCATTTTTTAATGTATCGAAAAGTTTTTCAGCTTTGTTTTTGCCTTTGATCTCTTTTCTTACATGTTGAATTGCTGTGTGCATTGCTTTGTATGTTGTACTTGAGTGACTTACATAACCAAGCGCCTCAGCAACATCGAGTTGATCTTCTGCAGCTTTTAGATATTTAAGTGCTTCATCTTTTTTACCATTTTTAGAAAGCGATGCAGAGACATTGATAAGGTCTGTTGCTTTTAAAAGTGGTAATGGAACGACTGTTGTTGTTTTATCGAATGTAGATAAGGCAACTTCTAAAACACTTTTGGCTTTTTCAACTTTGTTATCATGTAGATATTTTGCTGCAAGTTTAAGTGCATCAGGGTATGTAACAAGTGGAAGACTTACTACAGTTATATCAATCTCACTTTGCAGTGTATTTAAGAGTGTACGTGCGACTTGAACTTTGTTGTGTTTAAGTAGATCTTGAACACTATCTAGTGTATTCTCAACATCTTTTTTTGTTCCGATAAACTCTACCATAGTAACCCTACTGTCAATTGGAAGTAGTGTTGGTGCATCTTTTGCACTTAAAATCACTTCAAGTTTTCCAAGTGCTTTTTCAATATTGCTCTGTGCACTTTTAGTGTCATTTTTAGAAAGGTCAATGAGTGCTTTGTTTGTAAATTCTAATGATTTAATAGCCTCTTTGATAAGTTTCTTTTGATTTGCCAGGCATTTTGTGTCCCTTTTGCTACAGCACCTTTACTCACTGATGTAACACTTTTAATGTTACTGTTTGCATAAAGAGCACTACTAAGTAGTAACGAAGATAAGAGTGTTGATAATAAGATATTTTTCATATTGTTCTCCTTGATATTTTAAATATTTTTTATATCTAGGAGTATTATAAGCAGAGAAAGTAATTAGGAATGCTACTTAGGTAACATTTCTAAAAATTATTCGTAAGAGTAGCTCCATCCAGTGAGATCTTTCTCTTTTGCTTCTGAAAATTCTTGAGAATCTGCCAGAAAATCCATAACGTGCATAACAGCATAGGGAATACTCTTTTGATCTTCAGGTTTTACAAGTAACATCGGCATTGGTGTATCTTGTGCTGTACTGATAGCAAAACCAACAGGCATGATTTGACTCATTAGTTCTGCAGGCTCTTCAATTTTATGCTCTTGTCTAAATTTATCAAGTATGGCTTTTTGAATCTCTTGAGGAATCTTCTCATCAGTATTGAGAAAAATAGTAAAGTGGATGGGAGTCTCTTTAAAATGTTCTGGAGCAGGTGCTGCCATGATGATATACTCTACATTTTTCAGATGCTTAGCGATCTCCTCTTTAGATAAATAGTGTTCTGTTTTAATTGCTTTTGCTTCCATCGACTCTCTTTTTTTTATGGAATTTTAACATAATCTTGGTACAAAATATGCTTTAATAAAAGATAATGTAAAGGGAGCTGTATGCAGTTTATAGAAGCATTAAAGCTAAGAAGCAAACTATTGTTTCTTTTTTTATTGATTACAATAGGTCTTATTGGTATTGGTATTATGGGAACTACCTATATTAATGCAATGAAAAAAAATATTGACTCACTCTATTTTGGTTCACTCGTTCCTGTAACTGAACTCAATGAAATTCTTCAAAAATACCATAATGGTCTTGCTGATACTGTTTATAAGGCTTCACGCAATGAACTAAGTTCTTCTGAGATTGTTTTTAATCTTGAAGAGTCTCTGCAAGATATAAACAAGAAGTGGAAGAGCTATATGTCCCATTTTAAACGTGATGATGAGATGGAGTATGTAGATTATACAAACCTTGAGATAGAAGCAACTAACAGATATTTTCAACAGATTTTATATGCAGCTAAAAATGGAAAAGATTTAACAAAAATCTCAGTCAATACTTTAGAAAAAAAAGTTACCTACATTCATCGTGTACTGCAAAAATTAATCAATTATGAGGTTCGTGTTGCAAGTTATGAGAGAAAAAAATTCTTGCATACTTATAAAACTATGATGCTTCAAATCGGGATTATGCTCTCTGTGATTATTTTGAGTCTACTTTCTATTTTATTATATGTTTTTAGAAGTATTCAACAAGATCATACAAAACTTGAAATTGCCGCTAAAAAGTTAAAAATAGCAAATAAAAAACTAGAAAATGCCTCTTATACAGACTCTTTGACAGGCTTACACAACAGAAGATATTTTAATTTTATCTATGAGCGAGAGTTGAAACGTGCAAAAAGAAATAAAACATATATTACCTTTATGATGCTCGATATTGATTACTTTAAACAGTATAATGATACCTATGGGCATGTTGAAGGAGACTTTGCATTGAAGTCAGTTGCCAAAGTTTTAAAAGATACTTTAAAACGTCCGAGTGACTATGTCTTTAGACTTGGAGGAGAGGAGTTTGGGGTGCTCTTAAGTGATACAGATGAATCAAGCAGTGCCAAACTTGCCCGTGAAATTTGTGATGCTGTTCGAAATCGTCAACTCAAACATGAAAACTCAAAAGCAGGTGAGTTTGTTACTATCTCTATCGGTGTTGTCTGTTGTGTAGCTGATGATGCATTAAATGATGAAGTTCTTATATCTCGTGCTGATGAGATGCTTTATGTTGCAAAAGAGAGTGGAAGAGACAGATACATCATCACTTCCAATGTAAGTGAGGCAACAACAAAACCACTGGATGAAGAGCATTTAAGTGCTTAGTGACCCTGTTTAAAACGAAACCCTTCAGTTATTAAAAGGGGACGCAGTTTCTCTTTTAACTCTCCCTGAAACTCCATAGTGCCATCTTTGTAAGCACCGCCACAACCAAGCTTCTTTTTAAGCTTTTTTAAGAGGAGATTTGCATCCTCTTTTGTAAGTTGAAAAGGGGTGATGAGTGTGACAACTTTTCCACGACGCTTCTCTTTTGCAAAGTGTAGAAGATGTTTTTGTGGTTCTAAAACTTCACAAGAAAGTCTACTCTTGCGTGAGCTCTGCACTTCACTCCACCCATCTTCAATATCTGCACCTATGAAGAGGTCCAGCTTTTTTCCACGACTCACTTTAGATGACTCTCTCTGCCAAGATAGAGAGATTTTCTTGGTTGTATTCTCTCTTTTGTATTGCTTGCGTGAGTTCATCTTGTGAATATTTTGTATGATCATAGAGAGCTACGATGACTTCATCACCAGTTTTTAAAAATGTTGTTTCACCATACTCACTGTAGCGTGTCGCACCAATACTAATGATGAGCTTTGTCGGATTGTTACACGCTGCAATATAGCTCTTTATATCTTCAAGCGGACCAAAATCCTCTTGCGTGTTTATCTGATTGACAATCCAATCTGTAAGCTTTGCATAGAAGTAGCTGTAGCCGTTGAGTTCTACATCTTCACCATAGGCATGAAGTTCATCATCACGACGTAAGAAACTACATATTGAGTAGTTGTCCATCACGCCACCCTCTGCAAATTTGTCAATCTCTATAAGTTTCTCTGCGATACCTTTGGAGTTTTCTCCCCAGTTTTTCTTATCGCTGATCTTCTGAGCTCCGGCTACTCGAATAGAGCAGTCATTATAGGCTCCAAATTTTTTAGGGGTGATAGCTTCTACTTTACCATCTGTACTATAAGTAATCTCACAAAGAAGTCCCACTTCAGGCTCTGCTTGAACATTAACATCCTCTTTTGGAAGTGTAATTGTTGATGAAGAGAGAGGGTAGGTAGAGAGAATCTCACGTGGACGCTCTGCTTCTGTGCTTTTTTTACAAGGAAGGTAAAAAGGGAAGATCCCTTTTGGCGCTGCCTCATCTTCTGTAATGACATCTTTAAAATCTTCAAGCTCACCAGCTTGCGCTAGGTGAAGTGCAAAGTTTCCAGCAATTCCGAGTCCTAAATAATCACTATATGCAGACATAATTAAATTTTCCCTGCCTCTTTTGCTTGAGCGAACTCTTCGTAACTTCCTTGGAAGTCAACATAGCTGTGATCTTCACGTATCTCAATAACACGTGTAGCAAAAGCGTCAAGTAACTCTCTATCGTGAGAGACACAGATAACATTGCCTTGAAATTCGTGGAGCGCTTCACCAAGTGCAACGATAGCCTCAAGGTCAAGGTGGTTGGTAGGCTCATCAAGAACCAAAAAGTTTCCACCCTCAAGCATCATTTTAGAAAGCATCATACGGTGTTTCTCTCCACCAGAGATCGACTCAACATTTTTCTCTTGCTGCTCGCCATTAAAGAGCATTCTACCAAGACAGTTACGAATCTCTGCTATCTCACGTTTTGGATCAAACGCACGAAGCCAGTCATAAAGTGTTCCGTCACCCTCGATGATATCTGCCGTATCTTGTGGAAAGTATGAGCTCTCAATCGTAGCTCCCCAAGTAACAGTACCACCACAACTTGGTTTAAGCTCTTCCATAAGGATTTTGATAAGTGTAGTTTTACCAACACCATTTCCACCAATGATAGCGATCTTCTCACCTGGATTTACTTTGAAAGTTATATCTTTAAGAACTTCATTCTCTCCGTATGAGTGGCAAACATGCTCAACATTAAGTGCTTCATCACCCATTGTACGTTTTGCTTTGAAAACGATGGAAGGGTCACGGCGTGAAGATGGTTTGATCTCTTCGATGTTAAGTTTTTCAAGCTGTTTTTGACGTGATGTTGCCTGTTTTGCTTTAGAAGCATTTGCGCTAAATCGGCGAACGAAAGCTTCAAGTTGCTCTTTCTCTTTTTGCTTTTTAGCGTTGTCAAGTTCCATCTGTTTTGCCATTACATTTGCTGCGATGTACCAGTCATCATAGTTCCCTGTAAATTCACGGATCTTTTGGTAATCAACATCTAAAATATTTGTAACAACAGCATTTAAGAAGTGTCTATCGTGTGAAATTACAACCATAGTACCTTCGTGGCGTTGGAGCTCATGCTCTAACCAGCTGATAGTCTCAATGTCAAGGTTGTTGGTAGGCTCATCGAGAAATAGAACATCTGGTTTTGGGTAGAGAACCTGTGCTAAAAGAACTTTGAATTTGTCAGCACTATCGAGTGTACTCATAAGTTCATTATGAAGTTCAGCAGGAATACCGACATTTTCAAGTATTTTAGCGATGTTTACATCGTACTCATAGGTAGGATCCTCTTCAACACAGATAGTCTCTAACTCTGCAAGACGGTTATTTACCGCATCGTCTTCAAAGTCACCTGTCATATAGATCTCTTCTTTCTCTTTGATGGCATCATAGAGACGTTTGTTTCCGTAGAGTACGGCATCCATAATAGTGAAATCTTCAAAAGCATACTGATTTTGTCCTAAAACACCAACTTTATTCTGTTTAGGGATGATAACTTCACCCTCATACTCATTAATTTGTCCACTGAGAATTTTTAAAAAAGTTGTTTTTCCGGCACCGTTTGCACCGATAAGACCGTAGCGTTTGTGACGATCGAGTTTTAAGTTTATATCTTGAAACAGAACTCTGTTTCCGTATCGCATTGTAAGATTTTGTACTGTTACCATGTTATGTAGCCTATATAATATTTTTCGCGATTATATCGAAATTATCATAAAAATTTGGTTATGATTGTGTATGCAGATACGAGAAATGAATTTAAAAGAGCTATATACGGTATATGATTTACTTAAAGAGTTGCGTGAGAGTTTAAGTTATGATGAGTTTGAAGATCTTATCTATGATATGCGTCATATGGAGTATAAAATGATAGGGCTTTTAGAGAGAGGGGAGCTTGTAAGCTACGCAGGAGTGGCTGTTCAGACAAATCTCTACCACAAAAGACATCTCTATATCTTTGATCTGGTCACGCAGAAAGCTTTTCGATCTAGGGGATATGGAAAAATGATGATGGAGTATCTTTGTGACTATGCCAAGACAGCCGCATGTGAAAATCTTGTACTCTCCTCAGTATTACAAAGAGAAGAGGCACATCGCTTCTATGAAAAAGAGGTGTTTGATAAGAAGAGCTACCTTTTTGTCAAGGCTATTGAGCACAGCACTTTTTAAATTTCTTGCCACTTCCACAAGGGCAGGGCTCATTTCTCTCTACTTTGGAGTTAAAAAGCACTCCATCGTGGTATTTCCAAACACCATCTATCTCTACAAAGCTACTCTTTTCATGTAAAAGAGCGATTTTTCCGTTTTCTTTGTAGTAGGCTTTGAACTCTACTATATTGTCATAGGCATCGATCACATCAAGTTTTAGCCACTCCAAATCAGGCATCATTTGAAGTTCCTCTTCTGTTTGCGATGTTGATGTCTCTGCCAAATATCTCCAATCTTTTTTTACAAAAGCTTCATATCTGCTTATCATTAACTCTTTTGGTGTCATAAAGTGTCCGTTTTTTGATAGAATTATACACTAAGGATTTTTATTATGAAAATAAAGTCACTCTATATAGCTGCTCAAGAGAAGAATGCCGGTACTCTTTTTGTATCAATGGGAATGATGGAGATACTCAAACGTAATCTTCATCGTGTTGCTTTTTTTCGTCCTATTATCTACTCTGGAGATATTGTAGATGGTGATATTCAATTCATTAGAGAACGATATAAGCTTACAATCGATTATAATGATGCTTATGGATATGATATTTCTGAAGTTGAGGAGCTTATCTCTAAGGGGAGAGAGAGTGAGCTTATTGAAAACCTTATTGAAAAGTTCAAAAAACTAGAGCGTGAGTATGATTTTGTTCTTTGTGAGGGTATTCGAAAATCATTCCTTCCAAGTGCTATTTCACATAATCTCAATCTGAAAATCGCCCAAAATTTTGGAGCACCTTACATTAATATAATTAGTGCAAAAGATAAAGAGAATAAAGAGATTTATGAAGAGCTGGCTATAGAGAACAGCGCTATAAATTCAGTGGGCTGTACCCATTTTGCTACGTTTATAAACCGTGTTGATGAGCAGCAGATACCAAAACTCCAAAAAATGCTTTTAGACACACCCTATACTACATATATATTAAAAGAGGTAGAGGAGTTAAATCTTCCGACACTTGAAGATGTTATGGAGACACTGCAGACTAAAAGTATCATTTTAGAGGAGCACGATCCTCTGCGGGTTATTCGCTCAGTAAAAGTTGCCGCACTCTCACTTGATAACTTCTTAGAGCATATTGAGGAGGATGATCTTATCATTGTTCCCGCTGACAGATCGGAGATTATTTTAGGACTCTATGGTGCACTGCACTCTTCAAGATACCCTAATATCTCTGCGATCGTCTTTCCGTTTAATATGAGCATTCATCCAAATATTGCCAAACTTATTGAGGGGCTTGAAGGCTTTAAAGTACCTATTCTCTCTGTAAAGAGTGACACGTTTAATACAGCAAAAGATATTACAAATGTTCGAGCACGATTACGTATTAATGCCAAGCGAAAGATAGCGCTTGCATTGGGGCTTTTTAATGAGAGTGTAGATATAAAGTATATAGAAGAGAAAATCGCTTCGACATATAGTGATATTATGACGCCACAAATGTTTGAGTATAAACTTTTTGCTATGGCTCACGCAACTAAAAAGCGAATTGTTCTTCCTGAATCGAGTGATGAGAGAATTTTAAGAGCGGCAGAGATAGTGCTGAGACGAGGGGTCGCTGATATTATTTTACTAGGACGCGAAGATGAGGTGCGTGAGCACTCAATGCGCCTTGGACTCAATTTAGAAGAGGCAACCATTATAGATCATCTAAACTCTGAGTATAGTGAAGAGTTTGTAGAGAAGTTCTACCAAAAACGAAAAGCAAAAGGGCTCTCACGCAAGCAAGCAGTTGATGCGATGACAGATGTGAGCTACTTTGGAACGATGATGGTAGAGTGTGGGTATGCCGATGGAATGGTGAGTGGTGCTGTTCACTCTACGGCAGACACCATTCGACCGGCACTTCAGATCATTAAAACCAAAAAAGATTTCTCTATTGTATCGAGTATATTTTTTATGTGTTTTGAGACAAAAGTTTTGGTCTATGGAGATTGTGCCATCAATGAAGATCCAAATGCACAGGAGTTGGCAGATATTGCCATCGCATCAGCAGATAGTGCCAAGACCTTTGGTATCACTCCAAAAGTAGCGATGCTCTCTTACTCAACAGGAGAGAGCGGGCATGGCGCTGATGTTGAGAAGGTGAGAGAAGCGACTAGGCTTGTGACACAAAAACGCCCCGATCTGCTCGTAGAAGGACCTATTCAGTATGATGCCGCAATAAACAAAGAGGTAGCCAAAGTAAAGCTGCCAAACTCTAAAGTCGCAGGAGAGGCAACAGTATTTATATTTCCTGATCTTAACACCGGAAACAATACCTATAAAGCAGTGCAGCGAAGCAGTGGCGCTATTGCCATTGGTCCAATTATTCAAGGACTTAAAAAACCAGTCAATGATCTGAGTCGAGGATGTTTGATTGAAGATATCGTAAATACCATCGCAATAACTGCAATTCAAGCAGGAGAAGAGGGATGAAAATAGCTGTTTTAAATGCCGGAAGTTCTTCTTTAAAGTGTAAGGTCTTTGAATTTCCAGCTAAAACATTACTCTTCTCACAAGAGATAGAGAAGATAGGAGAGAGTGACTCAGATATTGCCTCTCACGCAGAGGCACTGGAGGCTTTAGATATTGATTTGCGTGAGATTGATATTATTGGACATCGTGTTGTGCATGGAGGCGAAAAATTACAACAGAGTGTTGTGATAGATGAGAGTGTCATTACAACCATAAAAGATCTCATTCCTTTAGCACCACTGCATAATCCTGCAAATCTTGTAGGCATAGAAGTAGCACGTCAAAAAGCTCCAAACATACCACAAGTCGCTGTCTTTGATACAGCTTTTCACGCAACACTTCCAAAAGAGGCCTATCTCTATGCTCTACCGTATGAACTCTATGAAAAAGAGGATATACGACGGTATGGATTTCATGGTACTTCACACTCTTACCTTGCAAAAGAGGCTGCAAAAGAGCTTAAAAAGGAGTTGCGTGAGCTAAATATCATCACTCTGCATTTAGGAAATGGTGCCTCTGCCTGTGCTATTAAAAAAGGTAAAAGTATTGATACTTCGATGGGATTTACCCCTCTTGAAGGGCTTGTAATGGGGAGTCGCTGTGGTGATTTAGACCCTGAAATAGTGCTCTATTTGCAAAGAGAGCTGGGCAAGACTCCTCAAGAGGTAGAGCATATTTTAAACAAAGAGTCTGGACTTTTAGGTATCTGTGGTGAGAATGATCTGCGTGAGATAGTGCTGCGTGAGGATGAGAGAGCAAAACTTGCTGTGGCTATGATGGTACGGCGTATTCAAAAGTACATTGGAGCATATATGGTGTTGCTTGAAGATGTAGATGCCATTGTCTTTAGCGGTGGTATAGGTGAACACTCTCAGAGTGTCCGTGAGATGGTAATGGATAATAAACTCTTTAAAAATATAAAAATGTTAGTGATTCAAACGGATGAAGAGCTTGAAATCGCCAATGAGTCCTATCGTGTTATAAATCAGCGATCTTCATCTCATAAGACTCAATGATTTCATCGAGTTGATTTTGTTCTATCTCTAAGAGTTCAAAAAGCTCTTCGACCTGGTTTTCCATCTCTGAGACAGTTTTTGAAAGCTCCATTAAGGTTGCACTGTCTCCTGCATTAGAGGCTTCTATAAGCTCTTCGTGTTTTATACTGAGCGTGTTTTCAAGTTCCATTATCTCTTCTTCAAGTTTGTCCACTTTTTTCTTAAGCGGTGAAGTGAGTTTGTTTCGCTCACGTACTAGTTCAGCACGGAGTTTTTTGTTCTCTTTTGTTGTTGATTTTGGAGCAGCTTTTTCTGTTGGTTTCTCCTCCTCATCTTCATCCCAGCCAATCTTCTCTAAAAATTCATCATAACTTCCGTCA
>Ga0256828_1001066_pt1 | contig 17581 bp, 12 predicted proteins | sample CV88metaG_FD_185993 | JGI IMG/M metagenome (GOLD analysis project Ga0256828, IMG submission 185993) | Hydrothermal vent microbial communities from East Pacific Rise, Pacific Ocean - CV88 | ecosystem: Environmental > Aquatic > Marine > Hydrothermal vents | place: Pacific Ocean: East Pacific Rise...
TTTTCCGTGAAAGTGGATCAGGCTGCCGCACAGCTTGCGCTCCCGAAAACGACTTTTGAACCGGGAGAAAAGATCGTGTTACAGTTTAAAGCATCGCCAAACTATCCGAGAACGTCATGGATAGGAATGTTCAAAGCCGATCTCCCCCATGACGGAATGAGTGCCAACAACAATAAAGAGCTGGCATATCACCTTCTTGAAAACAATGCTACCGGCATGTTCGAGTTCAAAGCACCAACCAAAGAGGGGGAGTATGATTTCAGGATGTTCGAGAGAAGCAGTGGAAAAGAGGTTGCGACTCTTAGGTTTAAAATTATAGACAAATTAATATCTCAAACAAGTGTAGGGAAAGTAACCAAGGAGGAAGGTACTGATATTGTAAAAAAGAAAGAAAGCATAGAACAAAAAAAGAATATTTCTGAAGAAAAGTCAATTAAAAAATTTGAAGGAACCCTAACAGGTTCTTGGAAAGATAAGGAAGGATGGGCAACAGGTTCATTTGTTATGAATATCTCTGAAAGTGGAAATATATCGGGACATTATTGGGGGGATGATAAGGGACAATTGCGTGGTTCAGTCAATAGATCAGGAACACTCAATATGAAGAGTGGAGGAGGTGCTGCCGGCTCTGGAAAATGGGGAGGTTCAATAATATTTGACAAGTCTGGCAAATTGCAGGGAAATGGAACCTGGAGTGTAGAAGGATATACCGGTACATGGAGTGGTAGTGGCAAAAATAGAGAAACTGTGGAGAATAATGATGCAATGGTACCAGTTCATATTCAAACATCAACCTCATTTAAAAATAATGTTGGAAGGGGCAATATTGTAACATCATATGTTACTTTGTCATTCTGGAATGTCGGGGCTGCTGTATCAAAATACGCGTATGCTGAGATGAATGTAAAATCAGTCTCTTCATTGAATGGAGCAACACAGGAAATGCACTATACCGGTACCTTTACCGGCGGTCCAAATGGTACTATAGAGCTTTCGGATGGAAGAGTGAATGTTACATTGAAAGTACTTGATGGAAAACGTGTTCAGGTAGATGGACAAAATGTTTATTTCGAAATCCCTGATCCATCCGTATTTCAATAATAAAGAGAGGATTGAAATATGCAAAAAATACTATTCTACCTAATAGTTTATGCCATAGTGGCATCTGGTTTAGTTGCGGGTATGGTAGATAGGTTTATGAATGCCTGTGAAAAAGGAAGCATGCAGGGATGTTATCAGGCTGGGGTCGTTTACTGGACAGGAGAGGGGGCGGAAAAAGATGTTGAAATGGCAAGGCCATTGTTGGAGCTCTCCTGTGATGGGGGCTTTGATGATGCCTGTGTTGCTTTGAGGACATTGAATGAAGAAGAGAAAGTTGAGGGGTCGGTACATAAACCAAAGAAAGGCCGTTACTTAGGTCATATAGAGGGAAAGCTTTATGGAGATATAGACCAGGATGGTAAAAAGGAAACAATCGCCTGGAAAAGGTTTGCATCGGTAGATCTGGGAGACTATTATCAGCTATTGGTTATAGAGGATGATGGGTCACTCCTCTGGAAAGGGCCGAAAGAGAAAGATGATGAAAATCCTTTAGTCTTTTTCGCACTTGATTTTGGTATTTCACTGCCTCAACTATTGATAGATTTTGATCAGGATGGCTATATGGAGCTTTTGGCTCCAATGGCTCAGAGTGATGTGTCGCCTACTTATTACCGAAAACTTCGTTGGAGGGGAAACTATTTTGAACCGCTTCTCTCCAACGCATTGATGATGTCAACACGGGATAAAAACAGATTTACCTGGAAAACGACATTGAAATCTTACGGAACCTGGATTTCAAAATTGTCCCCTTACCGTGATGGCTTGGCAAAAGCTACGGTCACACAATATAACAAAGATGAGAGCGTCAGGACAGGCGTGGCACTGATAAAATTCAACCGTCAGGGAGCTGTTGTGTACAGATGGATTGCGCCTATTCCTGCATCACTCAATAAACATTCCCACAGTGTAATCCCGCGGACAGTACATCAAAGAATAGGCATTGTTTATGGACTTAATCCCCATGGTGACGGTTTTTTGTCTATTCGGAAAAAACCAAGATCAACAGAAATAGGCAGACTTTATAATGGTGATAAAGTAGAGATTTTGGGTAAAAGCGGCAAGTGGTATAAAGTAAAAAATGTCAAGTCCGGCATCATAGGATGGTCACATAGCCATTGGATAAAATAAGGGCTTGATATAAACACTTAGAAAGGATGAAAGGTGAAAGTGAAAAAAGAGAATTATTTGACAAAAAAAATTATGTATGTGATGACTATTTTATTAGTGGGATTTATATCACAGGCAAATGCGCAACAGGGGTATACCAAATACTGTAATGCACGGTATGGCTTTTGTGTTGAATATCCGGTAACCTTTGGAATGGAACCCGCACCAACCAATAATGATGGCAGGGTTTTTTATGATCGTGATGGGTTTTCCATGAGAGTTTACGGCTCCTATAATGCACTGGAACATAGTTTTCATGATGAGATGAAAGAGGAAAAACAGGAGTTTGATACCATTACTTACAAAACTGCCAAACACAACTGGTATGTATTGTCCGGATATAAGGACGGTATGATTCTTTATATAAAAACATATATGAGTAGAGACAGAGAAATTTTTTATCATTTGCGTATAAGCTATCCGGCTAAATATAAAACTGAATATAACCAGATTGTAGCTAAAGCGTCAAAGTCTTTTAAGCCGGGATCTTAAAATGACTTCATTTTATAAATAAAAAGAGTTTCTTTACTAAAAGATATTATAATTAAAAAAAGGCAGAGGAAAGGAAAAATGAAATGTTACGTAAACTAATCTTAGCAGGGGTTTTAACGGGTAGTACGGTACTTTTTGGAGCAGAAGAGACTCCTAAAGATCTTTTAGAGAAAGATAATATGATTATCATGACAGAGAACTCGCCTTCTGCTGTTACCGAAATAAATAGTAGTAAGAGTGATGTCTCATTACTGCCGAAGGAAACTGAAAAGAAAGCAGACAGTCATATTCCTGTAGTATCTGGCGAATTGAAGAGGGAAGAGAATGATTCAAGAGCGAAAGAAGAAGCAGTAGCAAATAAAATCGTTGAAGAGAATGTTACAGAAGTCAAAATAGCAGATAAAGAACTGGTTGTTGTCCCAGAAAAAATGCAAGGTAAGGCGGAAGAAACATCTGCTGAAGAGAATATAAAACCATCCGGTCAGTTAGAAGTACCTACTGCAAAAGCAGGAACATCTGTAAAAAAGACAAGAAAAAGGCCTCTGAAAATAGAAGGAAAAAAGATGCTGCCAATGAGGGTACTTGCACGTCCGTTTTCCAATATCTATAAAGACAAAAGTATAGAAAGTGGTGTCGTTGTCAGTAATGTTCCAGCGCTTAAACCCTACTATGTCTACGCAAAACCTACACCGGAAGAGATAGAACTTGAAGATGGCTGGTATCAGGTAGGGGTGAATACACGCGGTAAGATTGTAGGTTGGATGCAGGCGAAAGATGTGTTGGAGTGGAAACAGACAATGTGTCTTTTTTACACCCATCCAGGAGGAAGAAAGCCTGTTTTGATGTTTGATAAGAAATCGGACTTGAAGAAACTTCTGGAGTTACCTGAAGAGAAGCGTATTCAAGAGGCTGAAAAATATTATCAAGCTATAGAAACAGGGAAAATAAACAAAAATTTTCCTATAAAATCAGTAGAGCCAAAACGGGCAGTGGACTGGAAAAAAGATTTTTATTTTCTTCCGATACTCGATTTTAAATCAATTGAGTTTGGTAATCGTGAAGCGAGGTTGTTAAAATTGACGGCATCTACCAATACAAGGGCAGATGCAAGAGAAACAACAGATATCCAAAAAAATAGTGATTATCTGAAAAAAGCTAATATCAAAAGTGAAAAAATTCAAAAAAGTAAAATTAAAAATTTGAAACTTGATATTGTATGGGTTGTAGATACGACAGTCAGTATGCATCCCTATATTGACCGTACTATGAAAGTTATAGAAAATATATCGGAAAAAATTTCGAATGACAATCAGACAGATGCTGCTATACGATTTGGTATTTTCGGATATCGTGACAATGTAGAAGCGATACCAAAAATTGGATATACTACAAAAAACTACACACCGGAACTGGTTTCTGTAGAACAGTTTAAAAATGTATTGAAGCATGTAGATGTGACAAAAGTTGATTCAGTAGATTACCCTGAAGATATGTTCTCTGGAATGAATAAAGCAATTAACGAAACTTCCTGGCGTGATGATGCTATGCGTTTTATCATCCTTGTGGGTGATGCTCCCTCTCATAAAACAGGTCATCCCTGGAATCTTTCTGGACAAAACGAAGAGACTCTTAGAAGTATGGCAGATGATAAAGATATCAGTATATATGCTATACATATCGACAACCCTAAAGCAAAACGTTTTAAAGAACTTGCTGATAGGCAATTTAAAACACTGGCTACCAATACAGGGATAGGGGAGCCTGCTTTTATAGAAGTTCTATCAACAGATAAGGCACAGTTTCAAGCAGCAGCATTGGATATTGCAGGGCAGTTCACTGAAAACATACATATTCTCAAAGATCTGTTACAAAATAATGTAGCTTTAAAAAAGGAATCACCATCTTCTCCACAACAAAGTGGAGAGTTGGCTTTTTCAGATGAAACGATTGATATTGACAATACTATTTTAGGTGATGAAAAGAATACAACACAGGCTAAAAAGCTTGCCAATGCAATGTTTAAAGCTGCGCTGGTCAAGTGGATCGGTAGCCATAGTGATACCAAGCCTCCAAGAGATATAGTGGCATGGGTTGTTGATAAAGATTTGGAAAGTCCGGATATTCCTTCGGTTGAAGTACGGCTTCTCATTACCAAAAGACAGCTTGATTCGTTGGCAACGACACTTGATTCTATTATCAAAGCGGGTATCAAAGGACAGATCAGTGGTGAAGATTTCTTCTCTTCTTTGCAGGCGACAACAGCGATGATGGCTAGAAATCCCAATATGGTGAGACAGGCAAAACGTATGACGGATTACGTACCTGAATTCCTGGTAGGACTACCTTATCAGAGTCAATTAATGGCAATCGATAATGAACTATGGGAGAGTTGGTCTGCAGATGAACAGATGGAGTTTATTGATTCGATGAGTGCAAAAGTAGAAGCGTACCGTAAGATCCATGATTCACCGGAAGGGTGGATACAGGTCAATCCTGATGATGAGCCGGATGAATATATCTATCCAATTAGTCTGGATCTACTCCCATAAAAAGAGACAAGATGCGGAATGAACGCCTATTAATGCTACAGGATGTCAATAAAAAAAGAGAGAAGGGAGGAGTCTCTTTTACACTTGAAATACCGGAATTCTATGTGAATAGAGGTGATTTTGTCGGTATTGTCGGCCCAAGTGGCTGTGGAAAATCGACTTTTCTTGATATTCTTGGCTTGGTGTTAAAAGTAAGTCATGCCACTCTCTTTTCTCTCTATAGTAAGGAGGGGAAGCCGGCGAGTATTGCACAACTTGGTGATGCCGGGCTGGCAAAACTGAGAAGAGAACATATTGGCTATATTCTGCAAAGTGGAGGATTACTTCCTTTTCTTAGTGTGAGGGAAAATATTTTACTCTCCGGAAGATTGAATAATAAAACAATAGAGCATAAAGATTTTAAATACTTGGTCGATAGACTGGGTATTGCCGAGCAGATCGATAAAAAACCACAGTATCTTTCCGGTGGACAGCGGCAACGGGTAGCAATTGCCAGGGCGATTATCCATAAACCTTCTCTGATACTGGCGGATGAACCGACTGCATCTGTAGATAGGCCGACAGCATTGGAGATAAGAGATCAGTTCAGGGAACTTGCCCGTGAGAATAACTTGACAGTATTATTGGTTACGCATGATACTGAAATGGTAGAGAAAAACAGTGATCGTATTTTTACTTTTGATGTTAGTAAAGAAGGAGAAAATCAAACTATATCGAGAGTGGTGGCAAAATGAGCAGGGGTAACAGTGGAAAAATAAAGAGAGGGACTGTACTTTGGCTTGCACTCAAGGACCTTAGGCACGAATTTCTTGTTACACTTAACCTCATACTTGGAACGGCTGCTATTATAGCGCCACTTCTGATTCTTTTTGGAATTAAATTCGGAACAATAGAGACAATGCACAACCGACTGCTCAATGATCCGCGTAATCTTGAAATCCGTCCCCTTTCGAGTCGATCATATGACCAGGCATGGTTTGATAAGCTCAAGAGAGATGAACGGATTGCGTTTGCAATTCCAGTTACGAGAAAACTTGCTTCGACAGTGACATTGACTACACTAGAAAAAAGTAAACGGATCAAAGCAGATCTTGTTCCGACAAAAGAGGGGGATCCGCTTATCCTTCAGAATGGTGGTACAATTCCTCATGGTCATCATGCAGTTTTAAGCAGTGAATCCGCCAAAGCACTGGGTATTAAAAAAGGAGATACAATCCGACTTGGTGTCAGTCGGTACCTTCATGAACGTATTGAAAAAAAATGGCTGAATATCAAGATTGATGCCATACTGAACCCAAGAGCCGGATTTCTTAAAACGATCTATCTACCATTAAAAATAGCAAATCAGATTGAGCATTTTAAAGATGGTATAGCGGTAGAAGAGCTTGGATGGAAAGGAGTCACACCGGAAGCAAAACCGGTTTTCGATGGTCTTTTTGTGGTATCCAAAAAGAAGATTGACCGGGTTGATCAGATCAGGCTGATTTCCGGTACAGGTTTTTCCAGGATCAAAGAACTTTCAGCAACAGAAGCGCAAAAAATATCCGGGTATCCATTTGAAAAAAATCGGTATATTTATCTACTTAAACCATTTAAAAATCGTGTAATGCAGATGAATGTTAAAGCCGTAAGTCTAAAATTGAGAGGTATGAAAGCTGAATTTTTTCCATGGATTGAACCGATGGATGTACGGTTGGAAATAGATGGGGTAACTACAAACAGAAAACTCTATGCAGCACCTGCTTCGTGGAGGTTTTCATCTTACACGATAGCTGTAAAAAATCCCCATACAAACAAGGGGAAACTGACTGCCATATACAATAAAAACAGTATGCAGATACCGGTGAACATAGTAAAATCACCGTACCATCTGTCTTATATATATGCCAACAGCAGGTTGGCAGGGGAAATAGCGCTTTTAAAGGATCGTAAACTGGTCTATAACCCTGTTAGCAAGAAACTGCTCGTAACAAGAAGAGGTTATGCAGGTTTTCGTATCTATGCAAGAGGTTTGGATGATGTTGAATCTCTGAAAAAATATTTTGAGGATGAAGGTATAGATGTCTCGACACAGGCAGAGCGTATTCATGATGTAAAACAGCTTGACCGCTATCTTACACTTATTTTCTGGCTTATTGCTGTGGTCGGAGTGATCGGGGGTACTGCAACACTCAGTGCCAGCCTCTACTCTTCGGTTGAACGCAAGAAAAGGGAACTGAGTGTATTGCGACTTCTTGGGCTTTCCCGCGCCGCACTTTTTCGATTCCCTTTGTATCAAGGTCTGTTAATGGCAATAGGAGGAGTTTTGACAGCACTCTTTTTCTTTGTAATGATGGCATACCTTATCAATAGCCTTTTTGCCGAGTATCTTGAAAAGGGTGAATCCTTCTGTACACTCTCCTTTTCTCATGCGGGGATTGTATTGCTTTTTGCTATGGGAATAGCTGTATTGTCAAGTACGCTTGCTGCCATCAATGCAACTAAAGCCGATCCTGCAGAAGCGATGAGAGAGGAGTAACAGGTTGAAGCAATGGGGAACGACAAGGCTGTCATATTGATGTTTCTGTGTCAGTTTAGTATATTATTTGATTCAAGGGAGTAAAAAATGCATCATAAAAACATATTACCTGTCATCATATTCTTTATATCATGTTTCTTATTATCTACGGTTTCAGCACAGCCTGACTCCCAAAAAGTAGAAGCCTATCTTAGTGCAATAGAGAGTGCCAAAGCAAAAGTAAAAAATTTTAAAGAAGCATTAAGATCCAGAGATCCAATAAAGATAAAAAAAGCAAATTTGGAGATACAGGCTGATCCGGCTGCGATAAAAGAGTTGAATAAAGAAGGGCTCTCTGTTAGAAAGAAATTTGTAGAAACAACAGAAATAATCCAGTCGGAGACGCTTGAGGGAATCAAACAGCGTGTAGCCGAAAAATATAATGTCGATCCTGCGGATGTAGAAATAGAGACATTTACCAACCCATCAAAGACAACAAAAGGGGGCCATGACTGGGATGTAACGGTGAAGGTTAAAGGAGAAGAGGTCAATTTCCGTAATGTAAAAAAGATTGTACATGAAGCCTATTATGATGCGGCAGGAGGTAAAAAGGCATACCCGAATGAGAATCCGAAACATTTTTCTGAAACACACAATGTTGAAGTTACCAGCAGTCACAGCGCAGAAGCGTACGAAGGTGGAAAGAAATATATTGACAATCCGGGGGAGTATCAGGTAAAAGATCCTGAGAGACTCTCCAAAACTATTGAACACAAATCCCATCTGGAACAGAAAAAAGCAGCTGAGTTTTCTTCTGAAAAGGGGGGTCTCCCCCAAAGTGAAGTATACAGGCATGAGCAGGCAAGGCAGTATACCAAACAATACGATAAGCATATCAAAAAAATCATTCAAAAGCGTGGGGGAAGAATACCGGAAAATGTTCAAAAAGGGACAAAAATTCTCAGAAAAATTGGAAAGTTTGATAAAAATCTAGGCAGGGTCTATACCCCTGCCGATGCCGATGCTGAATTGGCAAAACTTGGTAAACATGGTGAAACCATTGAAAGTATTATCCAGAAAGGTTCTGCACTTTCAGAATCGGCACACAAACTGAAAGCACCATCCAAAGAGGCCCGTTTGAAGAAGAAGCTTGGGCATACGCAGGAAGAGCTGCAAAATGCATTCAATCAGGGCAATAAAAAAGGTTTGAGAAAAGCAAAACAAAAGATTGCGAGAACAAAGTATGAATTAAAGCAAGAGCGTCTTAAAACAGCTGCACAAAGAGAATCTGCATCGGTAGGAAGTACTTCAGAAACTGGTGTTCCAAATGAGAAAATGCCTGTTTCCGGAGAAGATGGTTCATTGATGAAGGGTGCCGGAAAAGTAGGACGGGGTGCGGGAAAAGCTCTTGAAACAGCAGGTGTTGGTGCGGTTATTTTCAATACGGCAGAAGATGTCAAAGAGTCTATACAGGGGAAAAAGCCGTGGAGTGAGACTGGCAAAAATATGGCAGATGCCGCCAGTCTGGGCAGTATTTCGACTGTGGAACAAACTGTGGAAAAAAATAAAGAATTTAATGACATGCTCAAAGTTTCTTCCAATGCCCAGAACAAGGAGGATGAAGCACATGTATTGAGAATGGGATTGGCACTGAGGAAGAGCGGGGTACCTAAAGAAAAAGTCCGGAAAATTATGCAGGACATGCGTAGTGGAGATAATGAATCACTCTATAAACAGTTGCATGAATTACGTAAAAAGAAGAAAATTATACCACTTACCGTACCAAAACAGGTCAAAATTGAAGGGCCGGATGATAGTTATGGAGAGAGGGCTAGGGAGCTGGAAAAAGGAATAGTAAAATATGGTAAACGGGCCGGAGAATTTGTAATGCAAACCGGTAGAGATATCAAAGAGCTCGGAAAAGAAGGTGCCGGAACAGTAAAAGGTTATCTCCATGCCTATAATACCAACAAGAAAGCTGCATCACAGCTTGAGAGAATGAAGGCTAAGCTGATTGAAAAAGGTGCAACTCCGGCACAGGCGGAGATAGCCGTAAGGCGTTATGCCGATGGGCATAAAGAGACACTTGATCACTTGATCAGAAAACTGCATGATAAACAGATACTTGAAGATAAAGAAAAAAAGAAAGAGACAGTTGATAAATCTGAAAAAGAGCAGCAAAGAAAAGCGGCCGAAGAGAAAGATGAAATACAACAAAAGCAGGAAATACTAGACAAAACGAAAATAGCTCAGAAGAGAGAGGAGGAGAGTGATATCGCGGCTAAATCGGAAGCGGCCAGAAAACGTTTGAAAGAGAAAATTGACCAGAGCAAAAAAGAAAATATTGAATATCCGGTGAATGGTGTAATAGCGAATAAAGATGGAACTGACGGCAGTAAAAAACCTCCCTATGAAAAGATGACAATAGATGAACGCCATAAAGCGCTCAAAAACAATAGTGATGAAGCATGGGAAGGACTTGCAAAAGAGCTGAAAAATGATTTAGGTATCGAAGAAGCCACAAAAAACCTTTGGAGTGGACTCTATATAATGCGTTTTAAAAATTCTGCAAATAGTGAATCGGATCAGGGGCCGTTTGCAGAGGCTATCAAGAAACTTTTTGTAAACTTTATGGGGCTCTCTTTGAAGATCAAACAAAAAGATACCCATATTAATGGTACAGTGAAATTTTTAATTGGAAATAAATCTGATAAAGAGAATCCCCCATGGCCTTTTTATGGTGAAGTGGATGGGCTGTCCGCAGATATACATATTCCGGATGACGATAACCAGATACAGACTGTAAAAGCACATCTTTCAGAAGATGGTAAAAAAATTACTATTTTCGTCAATGGAGAAACAATGGTATTTCATAGGGCAGAATAATAGAATATCTACAGGTCTTTTGTATTGAAGTCAGAAAAGAAGAGGGTTGTCCGATGGGACAGGTAGTGAATTTTTGGGTGAAAGTATTTGTTTTTTTTGTTCTCTGCCAGAGTGATCGTTTGGTATATTGATATCTTTTGCTTTGTTTATTCGTTTGGTTGGCATAATATGAGCAAGATATGAGAGGGGATAATCAGGTACAAGCCCCTTTTGATCATAGCTTTTTTGATTTGGTGTAATGATCTTTCCATAAGTGAGAAGAAGTGCATCACCTCCACTTAAAACATAAAACTTTTGCGCAACACCCTTGCCGTAACTTCTTGTTCCTATGGAATGTGCCCTGCCGTTCTGTGTCAAAGCGGCAATAAATACTTCAGCAGCACTGGCTGTATAGTGATCCTGCAACAGAATTACTTGCTGCCCATTTGTAATATCTGGGGTAGAAGATTGAAATTTATTGATATGAGAGCGACTTCTTATCATGGCGATTAGTTTTCCATCAGAAAGCAGGAGTGCTGCCGATTTGACCGCTGCATCAAAATCTCCACCACTGTTTCCTCTCAAATCAATGATAATCGGCATATCTGATGGCCATCGGCGAAGGGCATTACTGAGTTCCTCTGGAGTTTCTTCATTGAAATGGATAATACGAAGCATTGGTAAATTTTGTACAGAGGCATGCCTGATACTGCGATAATGTTGTTTGGTTCGAGGCAGTGTAACCGTATAGTATTTTCCAGAAGTTTTTTGAAGTTTTAGTGTAACGCTCGTACCAATTTTCCCTCGAATAAGATTGCCCAATATATATAAATTGATACCCTGAACTTGTTTCCCGTCGATACTTATGAGTCTATCGTATTGTGAGATACCTGCTTGAATAATACTTTCCCGGGCGGGAATACATAGTATGTCCGTTGATCCTCTTTTTCTTGTAAGCAATAATCCTACTCCCGCATAATCAGGATCTTGAAGCTGTTGGTAAGCCTGATACTCTTTTTTACTGAAATAGTCACCATAGGGATCGATTGTTCTAATGTAGGTTTGTAAAACTTTAGCGGAAACTGAATCACTTTCCTTGCTATAGATACTTTCTTTTCTAATAATAGAGAGTGCTTCATAGATTTTTACGATCTGATCGTCTCTATACCATTCAGACTTATCAATATCCACGCCCAGAGAGATAAGAGGCAATATTGATAAAAACAGTGTTAAAAAAAATCTCTTTTCCCCTTTAGAGTTTATCAAGTAGTTCCGCCTCTTGAATTAGTTGGTCTCTCTCTTTCTTTAAATTTTTGTATTGTTTCATCTTTGATGTAAAAGTACTCTCTTTTCCCTGTAGTTTAACAGAAGTGTTTCTTGAAGGATTGATCGTATGGTTTTTTTTAATAAGCTTGTCCTGTTTGCATCCTTCACTATCGCCAAGTATGCATGCTTTATGGTAGAAATGGCCGGCAGTCGTAATATTCTGCTCTACACCCTGTCCTAAATTATATTGATCTCCCAGATAACGGCAGCCAAGACTCCCATCCAGTTCACATGCCTGCATATAATAGCGTATCGCTTCTTTGTCATCCTGTTTTACACCTTCACCTGTATAAAAAAGATTGCCAAGCTCAGTACATCCAGCGGCAACTTTCAATTCACAGGCCTTGATATAATAGACCTTTGCCATATTGAGGTCTTGCTTTATTTCTTTTCCCGTATAGTAAAGTGCTCCAATAAAAAGACAGCTTCCCCCATCACCATTTTTGCATGCTGAAGAAGCATCTGTCAGAGAAGTGGCAAAAACTTGTACCATACCTGCTAACAAATAGAGTACCAATATTACTCTTCTCATCTTTATACACATATTTTTTTATTTCGCCTAACGTTTTTTCAAAAACAGCTGTTAAAGCTGCTGTTTCAGTTTTTTGTTTTTATGCTTTAAATGTGCATTCTCTTTTTCAATTGCATTTAAGTGTGCCCTTCTTTCGTCTAATCTTTGTTCGTAGGCATCCGGGTCATAACTGAAAAGCCCGCCTTTTCTAGGATCGGTTGTTTGTCCCGCACATCCAGAGAGTAGTAACAGCCCTGCACATGATGTCAATATAAAACTTTTCATTTTTTATCCTTTTTGATTAAACGGCAAACAATACAGATTGCGATGCAAGTGTTTGCGTATTGTGTTTTAGTGTATTGATTTCCTGTTTCATTTTGGATTTTTCTCTTTCAAGCCGTCGTACTCTGGCATTGCTGCCACTTTTTCTTGCTTCATTAATCACTGCCTGTTGATGTTTCAGTTCATTTTGAGCCAATTGTAATTTTTTATTTGCCTGTGCTCTTTCCTGGTCTATTTTTCTTTTCTCCGCCAACATGCTATTACGGCTGATCTTGTGCTGTTTGTAGAGTTTGGCTAAACGGTTGCGTTCTGCAATTTTCTTTTGAAGTCGTGCATTATATGCCCGTATATCCCGGTTGGCTTTTTCTGCTTTTCGTATGGAGGCATCGAGCCAGTCTTCTTCTCTGGCATATTTCGCTTTTTCTTCTGCAACATGTGAACCGTATGCATAGCCTGCAACACTACCAAGTGCAGCACCTATCAATGCACCATTTCTGTCACCAATAAGGGCACCAAGTGCAGCACCTCCTGCCGCACCTACAAGTGTACCTTCTGTTTTGGTACGTGTTGCATCTGTCATTTGAGGTTCTGTACAACCTGTCAATACCAATAGTGGCACTATCACTCCCAGGGGAAACAAAATAGCTCGTTTCATCAAAAATCCTTTTTCACTACTCACTTTTAACTTTAGTTCTTAAAACGTACATCATACTCCAATAAACCTACTGATAATATATAGCAGAAAACCTTTAGGCAAATTTAAGGAATTAAATCCTTTTTCCATTTTTCACTATCCACTCTCTTTGTTTTTTCATATTGATCTAAATGTTTATGAACCTTATTTAGAATGTGTACTTGTTGAACATCATTATGTTCGGTCAGAAAATCAAGATATCTTTTAAATCCTTTTTTAACTGCTGCCGGAGTGTTTTGGGCAATTTGGCGTATAGAATCAGAATAGGTTGAAAGTGCACTGCGGATATTTGTTTTACGCTCCTTATATCTTTGCCGGTATGCTTCAAGTTTTTGTGTATCGTTTTTTGATTTGGCGATTTCAATGAGTGTTTTGACCAGTGGAAGTTTTTGTGACTCCTGTCTAATAAATCGAGCCTGTTCACTTGCAATTTTAATCCAGAGATAGCTTGCATCTTCCTCTTTCTGCGTACGAATCTTGATAATATCCTGTATGGAGGCTTTGAGCCTTCCTATATTATTTTCAATAGTACTGGAGTTAATTCCTTTTGAGTTGAGCTGATCCTGGAGTCGTTTGAGATAAGCAAATGCATCTTCACCTTTGACTTGTGTTTTACGGCTGAAACGAGCCGTAGAAAGAGCAGCGGGAGTAGTTGCTCCTTGATTTTTACGATATTCAAGCCATTCTGAAGCCATTTGTTTATGTATTGTTCGGCTGGGAAAAACCAGTGAGGAGATCAGTAAACGAAATCCCAGTGTCTTTTTAGTATGTGGTTTGAAACTTTTATCACCTGAAATTCTATAAAAAGGCTGTTCTGTACGAAAAGCAGAGCGGATTTTATTGCCCGCAGTTGTATAGTTGTTGCCTTTAATCACAAATCCACCGGTACGTCCCTGATAATATTCAACTTTGAACAGTGTCATGGTCATTTCATCGGCATTACCGAGCATATCGTATAATCCGACAGGGTTTGGTTTTAATTGCCCAACCATCTGAAGTTTATAGTGGGAGGAAATAGGGCCGCCAAACCATTCATATTTTTGTAACTCTTCTGGAGGATATGGAATAGCACGATCAAAAAAATCAGCAGAAACATTTGACCCTCCCCGTGCGGCAAATTCCCATTCTGCTTCAGTGGGAAGCCTTAAAAATCCGTATGCTTTATCGAATTTTGGTATTTTAGCTGCTGCATGGGAGTAAAGCCATTGATTGTATTGATTGGTAAATGCTATCGCATCGAACCATGAGATATTTGTAATAGGATAATTTTTTTTATTGATTTGCTGGTTTGGATTATTGTTGATGATTGCATAGTATTCTCCTCGTGTTACTTCATACTTGCCCATATAATAGCACCACATCTTTGTTCCATTCTGATCAAGCAGAAACGATCCCCCAAGGGCCATGGAAGTTGGATATTCTTTGAACCCCCCTGCCGGATCTCCAAGTTTAACCTGTTTCCAGTTGAAAAGTCCATCACCGGAGTTGACACATATTGGCACAAAAGCCATGGACTCACCATTAGGCATTGGCAAGACTAATTCATTATCATTTTTTGCCAGGAGTGGGACTGTTGAAATTAATATCAAAGATATTAAAGGCATGAGCCATTTTTTCCTCTGATGCATAGTTGGACCTCCATCCTTGTTTTTATGGCGTAAACCACTATACTGTTTTAACAATCAAGCAGCTTACAATTTAAAGAAAAACTAATAGTTATTATACAACAAACCGTCAAACAGATTATCTTGAATAAAAGCTATGATATTGGTAAAGAAAATTTTTGAATATTCAATAAAGTAAGAAAGAAAGAATCTATCTAAAAAGACTTCTTGTAAAGAAAAAGGAACTCTAACTTTTTTACGCTATAATCAACCTAAAATTCAATGAAGATAACGGAGTGTAAGCCATGCAGATGAGTGGTGCACAGATGGTGTGTGAAGCGTTGATCGCTGAGGGTGTGAAGACTGTTTTTGGTTATCCCGGCGGTGCGATCATGCACGTGTATGATGAAATTTACAAACAGAACGGTTTTAAACATATTTTGAACCGTCATGAACAGGCGGCAGTACATGCGGCGGACGGATATGCGAGAGCGACAGGTGAAGTAGGGGTTGCCATGGTAACAAGCGGGCCTGGTTTTACCAATGCCGTAACCGGCTTGGCGACAGCCTATATGGATTCAACCCCGCTTGTTGTCATTTCCGGGCAGGTACCGCTCTCTCTGATCGGGACGGATGCTTTTCAGGAAATAGATGCCGTCGGTATTTCAAGGCCGTGTACGAAACATAACTTTCTGGTACGCACACTCGAAGAGCTTCCACGTATTATCAAAGAGGCTTTCTACATAGCGAGAAGCGGCAGGCCGGGTCCCGTACTTGTAGATATTCCAAAAGATATTACTGTCGATATAGGCACATTCACGTATCCCGATACGGTGGAAATACCCTCCTACCGGCCAACGTACAAAGGAAATAAACGACAGATAGAAAAGGCGGTTGAAGCGATCAAATCTGCCAAAAAACCGCTGCTTTATATCGGTGGAGGGGTTGTTCTCTCCAATGCTTATGAGCTGGTACGGCAATTGGCAGAGCAAACTCAGATTCCTGCTGTCGAGTCATTGATGGCAAGAGGGGTTATGGGGCATAATAACCCACTGCTTCTGGGTATGCTGGGGATGCACGGAAACTACTCTTCCAATATGGCAATGTCTGAAACAGACCTGATCATTTCACTGGGAGCCAGATTTGATGACAGGGTCACAGGCAAGCTTTCGGAATTTGCCAAATATGCAGATATTATCCATGTCGATATAGACCCGGCAAATATTGCAAAGCTGGTCGATGTTGACTATCCGATCGTCGGTGACGTTACAGCGGTTCTTGAAAAGATGATCCCACTGCTTGACGATGTAAATACGGACAGGTATCAGGCATGGAGAGAGATACTGAAGCGTTATGACGAACTGCATCCGCAATCGTATGTCGATTCGGATGAAGTTTTAAAACCGCAGTGGGTAATTGAGCGTATAGGAGAAGTTGTCGGAAAAGATGCGATCATCACTTCAGATGTCGGCCAGCACCAGATGTGGGCGGCGCAGCACTATCCTTTCGACAGGCCGCGCCAGTGGATCAATTCAGGTGGGCTTGGAACGATGGGATTTGGTTTCCCCGCGGCGATCGGTGCCAAACGGGCCCATCCGGAAAAAACAGTCATCAATATCACCGGTGACGGTTCCATCCTGATGAATATGCAGGAGCTTGTTACGGCGGCAGAATATAAAATACCGGTCATCAATGTGATTTTGAACAATCATTTTCTAGGTATGGTAAGGCAGTGGCAGACTTTCTTTTACGAAAAACGCTACTCGGAAACAGATTTGACATTTCAGCCCAATTTTAAAGCACTTGCCGAAGCATGCGGTGGCATAGGGTATGATGTCGAAACAAAAGAGGAGTTCGATGCAGCGCTGAAAGACGCTATGGAACAGAACAAGGTCTGTTTTATGAATGTCTCGACCAACCGTTTTGAGAATGTACTTCCAATGGTACCGGCAGGAGGAGCGTTGTTTAATATGATGCTGCCTCAAAAAATAGAAAATGACGGGGAGGAGAAGTAATGGCTGATTCCAAAAAAGAGAGACGAGTGATCTCCGTTATTGTCATGAATGAGAGTTCCGTACTTGCCCGTGTTACAGCTTTGTTTGCCGGGCGTGGATACAATATCGAGTCACTGACAGTCGCACCTATCCCTAACAGTACGATGTCCCATATCACTATTGCTACAAACGGAAGTACCAAAGTAATGGAGCAGATCACCAAACAGCTGCATAAACTCGTTCCTGTCTATAAGGTTATCGAGCATGAAGAGATGGTTGAAAAAGAGATGGTGCTGATAAAGTTCCCTATTGCCGAAAACCTGAGTGATATTTCTGCATTGTGCTCTGCGTACAATGGGGGTATTGTCAATGTAGGAAAAGAGATGGTAATAGCTCAGGTAGCGGACGAACCGGTACGTATCAGGCATTTCATTGAAGCGGCGCAACGTTACAACCCGTGCGAGATCGTACGCGGCGGTGTAGTGGCGATCGAAAGATA
>Ga0256828_1001067_pt1 | contig 17580 bp, 17 predicted proteins | sample CV88metaG_FD_185993 | JGI IMG/M metagenome (GOLD analysis project Ga0256828, IMG submission 185993) | Hydrothermal vent microbial communities from East Pacific Rise, Pacific Ocean - CV88 | ecosystem: Environmental > Aquatic > Marine > Hydrothermal vents | place: Pacific Ocean: East Pacific Rise...
AAATGCAAATCCTGGTGAATATCCACTTGCAAACCCTACAAAAGGTTCTTGGCAAGTATTTAGAGATACTGTTTTAGATATCAATACAAGATGGAAAAAAGGTGAAAAACTTGCTGATTGGGAATACCCTGTAAGAAGTATGTTTATTTATAAACAAAATCCAATGCAATCAGTTCCTGATTATTACAAAACTGCTGAAATGTTTAAATCTATGGATTTAGTAGTTACAATAGATATTATTGTAAATGATACAGCATTTTATTCAGATGTAATTTTACCTGACTTAACATATCTTGAAAGAGAATCTCTTGTAAAACAATTTGGTATTAGTGAACCTGTAATTGCATGGAGAAGTGCTGCTCAAAAACCAACAGGTGATGCTAAACATATTTATTATATTTCAAGTGAAATAGCAAAAAGAATTGAAAAACCTTTTGCTGCTATTACATTTAAAAATACTTGGGATTCTGATGAAATGGAAGTAGAATTACCAAAAGATTTTGATTTAGCTAAGTATTTAACTGATGATTTTGAAATTGATGAAGCTAAATTAAAAGCTGATATTAAAGATGAAAAACTTGTAGAAAAAATTATTGAACATGCAAGTGAAGATGATTTAGATATCGCTACTTATAAAATTTCAGCAGCATTTGAAAGAACTATTTCTGAATTTAATGAAGAAGTAATGACTGAAGCATTTGGAAAAGAAGCAGCTGAAATAGCAAAAGAATATGGGGCTTATTGGCCAGGAATTGAGGATGCTATTAAAGATGGTGTAATTGAAGAACATTATAAAAAAGTGAATTTTGAAAAATTACATGAAGCTATCAATAAAGCAGATAAAAAAACTCAAGAAGAATTAAAAGTAGTTTTAGGAAAAGATTATGCTGATTTAGGAAATGCAACATATGCTATTTATAAACTTTATTCTAAATTACCAGAAGATTGGTATATTAAACCAATAAATAAAAAATTCATTAATCTTTCACTTAATAATATTGATGGAAAACCATTTAAAAATCCAATTACTGGAAAAACTGAAAAACTTGGTAAATTCCCAATGTGGAGAGATGAACTTTATAGAGAACCAGACCATAAAAAAGGTGAGTTAAGAGTTGTACTTGGAAGACATGCATATTTTACTCAATCTGCTGGTGTAAATAACTATTTATTACTTGATTTAATGAATTATAATTATGTATGGATTAATGATGAATTTGCAAAAGAACATGGACTTAAATTTAAGGATGATGTAATCTTAACAAATGCAGACGGAAGAGATGTAAAAGCAAAAGTATTCCCAACTAAGAGAATTAGAAAAGATACTGCTTATATAGCAACAGGATTTGGTTCTAAATCAACACTTATAACACTTGGTGAAAATAATGGTATTTCACAAGCAGAAGTTTGTGATAATAGCATAGATCCAATTATTGGTTCAGCAAGTATGAACGAAACTATTATTAAAATAAGAAAGGTGTAACAAATGGCAAATTATGCAATGGCACTGGAATATCAAAACTGCATTGACTGTAGAGCTTGTGAAGTAGCTTGTAAAGATGAAAATGGAGTTATGATAGGTGCAGATAAACAAAGAATCTGGGTAGGTGTAGTTGAAGGTGGTAAAACATTAGCAGATATGTTTGTTAATTTTTATCCATCACAATGTAACCATTGTGTAGATGCTCCTTGTGTAACAGTTTGTCCTACTGGTGCATCTCACTTTGTAGAAGGTGGAATTGTAAAAGTTGATTATGATATGTGTATCATCTGTAAAGGGTGTATGGAAGCATGTCCTTATGAAGCGAGATTTGTAGATGAAACAAGACATGCAGTTGATAAATGTACATTCTGTGATGGAAGAATCCAAGAATTTGGAACTACTGCATGTAGTGCAACATGTCCTACTAAAGTAAGAACTTTTGGTGATATTGAAGATGAAAATAGCGATATTAGAAAAAGATTAGAAGGTAGAGAATTTTTCGTACTTAAAGAAAATGAAGATACAATGCCTAAACTTTTCTATCTTGCACCAGAAGATGAAAATGTAAGAAAAAGAACATTAGGTGAAGGAATTAAACTTCATACTTGGGATGAATTTTCTAAAAAATATGAAGCTGAGACTGCTAAAAGGAGAGAAGAATGGAAAGAGGCGTAAAAGAATGCTGCGGGCTTAATTTTAAGTCTGTAAGCTTTAAAGAACTATTTTTAAATAAAACTATGCTTTTTGCATACCTTTTATTAGCAGTAGGTGTTGTAGGATGGTTTCAACTTTATGGTCTTAGATTTGGTCATGAATTTGTAAATACACATGATTTAGTAGAAGCTGGTGGAGCTCATGCAACTGCTATGGCAGAAGCTTTAAAAGAGCAAATTTTTAATATGCATCATATTGAAGAGGTTCCAAGACAAGAGCCTTGGGGGATTTTCGTAGCACAATATACATATCTTTTATATGGTGGAAGTGCTTTAATTTTCTTAGTAGCATTAGCTGAACTTTTAGGACTTGAGATTTCACATAAAGCAAGTGCTGCTTTAATGACACTTGGTATTTCACTTGCATTAGGTGGTATGGCATCAATCGCATCTGACTGGGGAAATCCTATCAATATTTATTGGATGATTTTAAATCCACAACCACAATCTGGTATGTGGATGATGCTTCCTTTATATAGTATCTATATCCCTTTTACATTTATTGAGATTTATTTCTTAATGACAAATAAAAGAGAGCTTGCTAAAAAATTAGCATTACCTTTAGTTGTAGTAGGTCTTGGTATTGATTTAGCTGAATTTTATATCCAAGGTATTTTATTCCAACTTAATGAACCAAGACATTTATGGAGTGACTTTAGTGGATTATGGATCTATTTCTTACTTACTGGAGCATTAAGTGGTATTGGATTTGCACTTATTTATGCTGGACTTGCTCTTAAAAATAAAGAGTGGTATTCAGAATTAGTGGCTGTATTAAGAAAAGCTGGAATTGTAGCTATTATTTTAGTAGCATTATATGAAACAATTAGTGGACTTGCTGGATTAAAAGAAGCACCATTTAGTACAATGTTTTATGGATATGTAATTGTAGGACTTGTATTACCATTAGTATTATTCTTTGCAAAACAAGACTTTTTAGCAGGAATTTTAATTGCTATTGGTACATTTAGTGCGAGAGAACTTTTTGTATATGGTGGTAATGCTGAGCCTATGACAAATAGATTTGGAATGGGACCAGAAGCATTTTCTACTTATAATGTAGCTGAGATTGAAAAAATTGTATATGAATCACCACATACAATGGAAGTTTTAGTTATTATTGGTTGTTTAGGACTTGGAATAGCTATCTTTAAACTTCTTGATACTTTACTTGATGTAAGTAATCAACCTCACTAATTAGTCATTACTCAATAGTCTAATGGAGACTATTGGGCTTTGTGACTAACATAACTTCTACTTATAACCTTTTATTATAATCATTAAATTTACTTAAAATAAGACAAAATTGTTCTTATTTATTTTTAAATAGGATAGAATTTCTCTAATTTAAATTAGAGAAAGGAATAAATATGGCAAGAGTCGTAATTTTAGGTGCTGGTATTTCAGGGCATACAGCAGCATTAAATTTAAAAAGATTATTAGGTAAACAACATGAAGTAATTGTAATATCACCTAATTCACAATATCAATGGGTTCCTTCAAATGTATGGGTAGGAACAGGACATATGAAAGCAGAGCAAGTAAAATTTCCACTTTCTATTCCATATAAAAAACTTGGAATTATTTTTAAACAAGCATTTGCAAAAACTATTCATCCAGATGGAGATAGAAAGAGTGATAAACCATATGTAATGATAGAATATGTAGAAAATAAAGAGAGTGAAAAAGTTGAATATGATTATTTAATCAATGCAACTGGTCCAAAATTAAACTTCGCAGCTACTCCAGGGATGGGACCAGATGAAGGAACTACTGTATCAATTTGTAGTTATACACATGCAACTGAAGCATGGGAGAGATTAAAAGAAACTATTGAAAAGATGAAAAATGGAGAAAAACAAAAAATTGTAATTGGTCTTGGACATGGAGGAGCAACTTGTCAAGGAGCTGCGATTGAGTATTGTTTAAATGTTGCTTCACTTATAAAAGACAAAGGTCTTAGTCATATGGCTGATATTAGGTATATATCTAATGAATGGATGGCAGGTGATTTAGGAATGGGTGGTGCATATGTTAGAAACAACGGATATGTAGCTCATTCAAAAAATATTATTGAATCACTTTTTACAGAACTTGGTATTAAATGGTATATGAGAAATAGCGTATATAAGGTTGAGCCGGGTAAAATATATTATGAACATTTTGATGGAACTGAAGATGTGATGGAATATGATTTTTCTATGCTTATTCCAGCATTTGCAGGAGTTGGAATCAAAGGGATTGATAAAGATGGAAATGAAATAGATGATGGTAGCTTATTTAAGCCAAATGGTTTAATGACAGTAGATGCTGATTATGAAAGTGCGAAAAAACCATATCATGAATGGAGTGGCGAAGATTGGCCAAAAACTTTGCAAAATCCAACATGGAAAAATATTTTTGCTATAGGTATCGCATTTGCACCACCACATCCAATCTCAAAACCTATGACTACAAAAAGTGGAAGACCTCTTACACCAGCTCCACCAAGAACTGGTATGCCAAGTGCAGTAATGGGAAATGCTATAGCACATAACTTAGCTGCTACTATAAAAGCTGGAGGTGAATATAAATTTCCAAGAAGTGCAAGTATGGCTGATTTTGCTTCTATTTGTGTAGTTAGTATTGGTTATGGATTTAGAGGAATGGCTGGGACTATGAGTGTATATCCTACAATTCCAGATTATAAAAAATATCCAGATTTTGGGAGAGATTTAGATTATACATTAGGTGAGCCTGGTATTGCTGGTCATTGGTTTAAGTGGCTTATGCATTATGCATTTTTATATAAAGCAAAAGCAAATCCAGGTTGGTGGTTAATTCCAGATTAAGATTAAAGGAGAAAAAGATGTCAAAACAAATAAAAGGAAAAAATTTACTTGCTACAAGTTGGGAAGAGAGAGCATATACTGATTGGAATTATGGAATGTATCCTCTTGCTGAAGAACAATTTAGAAGAAAATGTGTTATTTATCAATTTTATAGATTTTTAGTTTTATCTATAAAAATGTATAAAACTGCTTCTATGCATTAAAACCTACATTTTTGTAGGTTTTTTCTAACCAGACATAACTACGACATAACCTTTTTTATAATTCAAATAAAAAAGGTTATATATGACTACATTACAAGATTTATTAAAGCAAAGCGGTGTATTAAAATATAAAATCAAAGCAAATACTGATAAGTTTTATAGAAAAGATGAATCTATTGCAGTATTAGCAGCAGCAACTGCTAATAAAATAGTAGAAATTGATAAAAAAGAGTTTGAAAATAAAACTAAAGAAGATAAAATATCTATAGCAAAAAAGAAAATGAAACAACATTATGAAAAATTTGGTGGTAAATTACCAGTTTTTGGAGAAATAACAAGTTATAGTTTTTATTTAGATAATGAAATAATTATAGGTATTGAGGAATTATATGAAAGATTATCAGACAACTCTAAATAGATTATTAATCATTTTAAATAGACTATATTTAGGTGAACTTCTTAGTGTATCTGAGTTAGCTGATGAATTTGGTGTAAGTAATAGGACCATTCAAAGATATTTTAATAATTATCTAAAAGATTTTCCACTTAAAAAAATAGGGAAAAAATGGACTATAGATAATTTTCAAATAGAATTGAATTCAGATACTAAAATAGCTTTTGAAGCTTTAGAAAAAATAGCTAAAAAAGCTGGGTTTTATTCACAAATAGAGATATATTTAAAAAAGTTAAAATTATCATCTAAAAATGTTTTCCATACAACATTAAAAATTGAAAATATTGGTGATAAATTTGAATTTATAGTTTTATTAGAAGAGGCTATAAATAATAATAAATATGTTGAGTTTTTCTATAAACAAAAAAAATATAAAGTAAAGCCATTAAAAATTGCAAACTTTGATGGTTATTGGTATCTATTATCAATAGAAGATAAAGATTATAAATTTTTTTATATAAAAAATATTTATAATTTGAAATTATTAGAAGATAGTTTTATAAAAGGAGATGAAAATATAGAAAATGCTATTAATGCATGGTATACTCCAAATAATATTATTGAAGTAGAGTTTCTTGCAGATGAGTATGTAAGTAAATATTTAGAAAAAATTCCTTTAAATTCTACCCAAATAAAAATAAACACTTATGAAGATAAAACTACACTTTTTCAAGTTAAAATCACTCATTTTATGGAGATAGAAAAATTTATAAAATCTTGGATACCGAGAGTAAAAGTATTAAAACCTATAGAATTACACAATAAAATTATTCAAGATTTAAAAAAGTATATCAATTTATAATGCTACTTTTAGTAAAAAAAAAATAATTTAAACAAAATTACTCTTTTATTAGAGGTAGTTTTGTGATATAATCATTTACAAGTAAAATTATAAGTTACTAAGTAACTTTATTTACGAAGAGTAATACAGATGTATTACAAAGACATAAAAGTCAAAAATTATATATTGAATTATCAAAAGGAGAAAATAATGGGAAAATATATTGAATTAAATAACAGTAATTTTGAAGAAATTATCAAAAAAGATGGTGTAGTATTAATAGATTTCTGGGCACCATGGTGTGGACCTTGTAGAATGATTGCTCCAGTAATTGAAGAATTAGCTGAAGAGTATGAAGGAAAAGCAGTAATTGCAAAAGTTAATACTGATGAAGCACCAGAGATAGCTGGACAATTTGGAATTAGATCTATTCCTACAGTACTTTTCTTTAAAAATGGTGAATTAGTTGATCAAATGATTGGAGCTGCTCCAAAAGCACAATATGCTGCAAAACTTGATGCTTTAATTGGTTAATTTTTTTAATCTTAAAGAAAGGGATTATCCCTTTTTTATCTTTCTTTTCTCAAATCCTAAAATATTATTATATGTTAATTATAAATTTTCTAAAATCTATTTTAAAATAATAAAAATTATTCTATAATAGTATTTTATATAAAGGAAAAGAAGATGTTAGATGTAGCAATTATTGGAGGAGGACCTGCAGGGCTTAGTGCAGGATTATATGCAAGTAGAATGGGTTTAAAAACTAAAATTTTTGAAAAATTAACTCCAGGAGGACAAATTACTTTAAGTAGTGAAATTGAAAATTATCCAGGAGTTTGTGATGTGAAAAGTGGATTAGAGCTTATGCAGTGTTGGCCTGCTCAAGCTAAAAAATTTGGATGTGAAATAGAAAGTAATGAAGTAAAAAATATCACAAAAGAGGGTGATGTTTTTAAAATAACTCTTGTAGATAAAGTAGAAGAAGCTAAAACAGTAATTATTGCTACAGGAGCATTACCAAAAAGGGCTGGTTTTGAAAATGAGGAGAAATTTATAGGTAGAGGAATTTCAACTTGTGCTGTTTGTGATGGGTTTTTTTATAGAAATCAAGAAGTAGCAGTAATTGGAGGAGGAGATACAGCTTTAGAAGAAGCACTTTATCTTTCAACTATAGCAAATAAAGTATATTTAATTCATAGAAGAGATAAATTTCGTGCAGCTCCTGCTACAATTAAGAGAGTTTTAAGCAATTCTAAAATAGAAATATTGTATAATTCGAAAGTTAAAAAAGTTTATGGTGAACAATTCGTAGATGGACTAATTATTCAAAAAGATAATCAAGAAATTGATTTAAAAGTCCCTGGTGTATTTGTATTTGTAGGAAATATAAAAAATACAGATGTATTAAAGACAGATGATGGATTTATTTGTGATATGTGCGAAGATGGAAGTGTTTGTGTAGATTTAAATATGAATACTTCTTTATCTGGACTTTTTGCTGTTGGTGATATTAGACAAGAAGCAAAAAAACAAGTTGTTTGTGCTGCTGCTGATGGTGCTGTAGCTGCATTAGAAGCTGTGAAATATATAGATAATCAAGGAGAATAGAATGAAGTTTGGAATTGTTGGTGCAACTGGAAGGGTTGGACAAATTTTAGTAAAAATTATTAAAGAAAATTATGAACTTGGAAGTGTTATTTTTGAAGGAAAAAGTGATTTAGAATTTCCTAAAGGGTGTGTAGTTACAAATGATTTTAAGACTTTTTTAGAAAATTGTGATGTAGTAATTGATTTCTCAGCTCCAGTTGCTACACAAAAACTTATAGAGACAGCACTTGAAAATAATCTAAATAAAGCTCTTGTAATAGCAACAACAGGGTTTAATGACCATCAAAAAAATCTACTTATTAAAGCAAGTGAAACTATGCCAGTTTTATATGCTACAAATATGAGTTTAGGTGTAGCAGTTTTAAATAAAGTAGTAGAGATGGTATCTAAAACTTTAGAGAATTTTGAAATTGAAATAGTTGAAATGCACCATAGATATAAAAAAGATGCACCAAGTGGAACTGCTTTAACTTTAGCAGAACATTGTGCAAAAGCAAGAGGATTAGATTTAGATAAAGTAAGAGTATCTGGAAGAGATGGTATTATTGGTGAAAGAACTAAAGATGAAATTGCAGTAATGGCACTAAGAGGTGGTGATATTGTAGGTCGTCATACAGTTGGGTTTTATAATGATGGTGAATTTTTAGAGTTTAATCATACAGCTACAAGTAGAGAAACTTTTGCTCAAGGTGCTATTAAAGTAGCTTTATGGTTAGTAAAACAAAAACCTGGATTTTATAGTATAAATGATGCATTAGGATTATAGGAGAAATTATGTGTTCAGTAGTAGGAATTTATAAAAATCAAAATGCAGCAAAGAAAGTGTTTTATTCACTATTTGCTATGCAACATAGAGGTCAAGAAGCAGCAGGTATTAGTAGTAATGAAAATGGTAAAATTCACACTATTAAAGATAGAGGGTTAGTTACTGAAATTTTTAGAGAAGAGCATTTTCAAAATGTATTAAAAGGGGATATGGCAATAGGTCATACAAGATATTCTACAGCAGGTGATGATTCTATTCTTGATGCACAGCCAGTATTTGCTAAATATGGTCTTGGTGAAATTTCTATTGTTCATAATGGTAATTTAACAAACAAAGAAGAAGTAAGAAATGAGCTAATCAAAAAAGGTGCAATATTTCAGACAAATATGGATACAGAGAATATAATCCATTTAATAGCTAAAAATCAAGCTCCAACTCTTCAAGAAAGAATTGTTGATGCAGTAAAAAAAATTGAAGGAGCTTTTTCTTTAATTATTTTAAGCAGAACAAAAATGTTTGCTATAAGGGATAGATTTGGTTTTAGGCCTTTAAGTATAGGAAAAATCAAAACTGGTGGATATATTATTGCAAGTGAAACTTGTGCTTTTGAGCTTGTAGGTGCTGAATATATTAGAGATGTAGCTCCGGGTGAGATGGTGATTTTTGAAAATGGAGAAATGAAATCAATCAAACTTTTTGATGCTACTCCTAAAAAATGTATTTTTGAATATATCTATTTTGCAAGACCAGATAGTGATGTATTTGGTAAAAATGTATATGAAACAAGAGTAGAGATGGGGAGAGCTCTTGCAAGAGAACTTCCAGTAGATGCTGATATGGTTGTGCCAGTTCCTGATAGTGGGGTTGCTTCAGCTTTAGGATATAGCAAAGAGAGTGGAATCCCTTTTGAGCTTGGAATTATGAGAAATCATTATGTAGGAAGAACATTTATTGAACCTACTCAAGAGATTAGAGATTTAAAAGTAAAAATGAAATTAAGTCCAATTAAACATAAAATTGCTGGTAAAAAACTTGTAGTAATTGATGATAGTATTGTAAGAGGAACTACATCAAAAAGAATAGTAAGAATGCTTAAAGAAGCAGGAGCAGCTGAGGTTCATATGAGAATAGCATCTCCAGCAAGTACAGGTGCATGCTATTATGGAGTAGATACACCAGATAGTAATGAACTTATTGCAAGTAGAATGAGTGTAGAAGAAATTTGTGAATATATTGAAGCTGATAGTTTAGCTTATATCTCTATAGAAGGGATGGTAGAAGCTATTAAAGATAAAAAAGAGGATTATTGTTTTGCTTGTTTTGATGGTGAATATCCAATAGAAGTAAAAAAATAGAAAATTACTCTTTTTTTTTCTCTCTTTTTTTGATATAAACACTATAAAAAACAAGGTTATTGATGAAGTTATATACATTTGGAAAATATTTAAGAAAAAAGTTTCATACAAAAGTTTATAAAGTACCAATCTCTATTCCTGGATTTACTTGTCCAAATATTGATGGAACAAGTGCCAGAGGTGGATGTGTGTTTTGTGAAAATGAATCATTTTCACCAAATTTTCAAAAAGAGAGATTTACTTTAAATCTACAATCAAAAGAAAATCCTTTATTACAAAAACAACTTGATAGTTTGGAATGGCAATTTAAAAATACAATTCCATTTTTAAAAAAAAGATTTGGAGCTAAAAAATTTATAGTTTATTTCCAAAGTTTTACAAACACTTATGCACCATTTGAGACATTAAAAGCTTTATATGAAAAAGCATTAACTTTTGATGATGTTGTAGGAATTAGTGTAGGCACAAGAACAGATTCTATCACAGATGAAACATTATATTATTTAAAAGAGCTTAGTGATAAAACTGAAGTTTGGATAGAGTATGGTATACAAACAAGTAATGATAAAACTTATAAAATTATCAATAGAGGACATGATTTTGCAAATGTTGTAGAAACTATTACAAAAACAAAATCTCTTAATTTAAATGTATGTGGCCATTTGATATATGGATTGCCAAATGAAAATAGAAAAGATTGGGAAAAAACATTTAATGATACTATTCAATTAGGAATAGATAGTATTAAATTTCATCCAATGTATGTAACAAAAAATACTCTTTTAGCAAAACAATATTTAGAAGGTAAATTTACACCTATTACTGAAGAAGATTATATTGATATACTTGTATGGAGTATTAAAAATTTACCAAAAAATATCTCTATCCAAAGAATGACAGCAGGTATAGATAATCTTTTAGCCCCTGAGTGGTGTAGAGATAAAGGGATACAAATGAGTCATCTATCAAAAGTATTTAAAGAGAATAATATTAAATTTTAGGAAATAAAAATGAATTATATAAATAGTTTAGAAATTACAGATATAGATAAACCAATTTTATTATTTGAAGATGGGGATTATCAGATATATTGGTTAGGATTAAATGATGATAATTCTTTTAGAGTAAATGTATATTTAATAAAAAGTGGAGATGAAGCAGTTATTGTAGATCCTGGGAATAGAAACTTTTTTGAACCTATAAAAAAAGAGGTTATAAATATTTTAGGTGATGTGAATAAAGTAAAAGGAGCTATTTTTTGTCATCAAGATCCTGATGTATCAGCTTCTATTATAGATTGGTTAGAAATTTTACCAGATATGCAAATTATTACATCACCAAGAGTGAATGTTTTATTACCATTTTATGGAATTAAAGATGATTATAATTTTTTTGATATTACAAAAAGTCATTTTGAATTTTCAAATGGGAAAATTTTAACTTTTATAGAATCACCATTTTTACATTTTCCTGGGGCTTTTACTACATATTGTAATACAAGTAAATTTTTATTTAGTGGAGATATTTTTGCTGCTTTAGATGTAGAGTGGAGTTTAATAGTAGAAAATTGGGAAACTCATGAAATGGCTATGAATGGATTTAGTCAAGATTATTTTGCTTCTAATACAGCTACAAGAGGTTATGCGATGAAAATAGAAAAATTACCAATAGAAGCAATTTTACCACAACATGGAAGTATTATTCCACAAAAATTTGTAAAAAATTCTATTCAATATTTAAGAGAATTAAGATGTGGATTAGATTTAATATATCCATATTTAAAGGATTAAGATGAGGTTAGTATTTTTAGATGCACTTACTTTAGGTGATGTAGATTTAACAAAATTCAAAAACTTAGGTGATATTACTATTTATGATAAAACAAAAAAAGAAGAAACAATACAAAGATTAAAAAATTGTGATGTAGTTTTAACAAATAAAGTTGTAATTGATAAGGAAGTTATAGATAATACAAATTTAAAAATGGTACAAGTATTGGCTACTGGAATGAATAATGTAGATATTGAATATGCAAAGTCAAAAGGGATAGAAGTAAAAAATGTAGCTGGATACTCTACTAAATCGGTAGCACAATTAACATTTGCTTTTGTTTTAAATTTAATAAATAAATTATCTTATTATGATAATTACTCGAAAAATGAGTATCAAAATAGTGATATTTTTACTCATATTGTAGATTTTTATGAATTAAATGGTAAACAATGGGGTATTATAGGGCTTGGTGAAATAGGAAAAGAGGTTGCAAAAATTGCTAAAGCATTTGGATGTGAAGTAGTATATTATTCTACAAGTGGTCAAAATAACAATAGCGATTATAAGAGAGTTTCTTTAGAAGAGGTATTAAAAAGTGATGTTATCTCTATTCATGCACCTCTAAATGAAAATACTCAAAATCTTTTAAATAAAGATAATTTAGATTTAATTAAAAAAGGTGCTATTCTTGTGAATATGGGAAGAGGTGGTATTGTAAATGAAGCTAATTTAGCAGATATTATAGATAAAAAAGGCTTTTATGCTGGATTTGATGTATTTACAAAAGAACCAATTGATAAAAACAATCCCCTTCTAAAAGTGAAAAATATTGTTCTTACACCCCATATTGCTTGGGCAAGTATAGAAGCAAGAAAAAAGTTAGTTGATTTAGCTTATAAAAATGTAGAGGAGTTTATAACTAAACAAAAAGTTTAGTTATTGATAAAGTTATTGATTCTTTTGATAACTTCCTCTTTACCTAAGATAGCAAGTAAAGCTGATAAATCTATCCCTTTTGTATCACCATTCATACAAATTCTAAGTGGTGGCATAATATCTTTTGGTTTTAGTCCATTTTGAGGAATAAATTCATCCATTAACACATCGTGCCAATCAGTTGGTAGATGTAATTCTTTATCTTTTATAAACTCTACAAATTTAGCAAGATTTTCTTTTGTATTTTCTTTAATAAATTTTTTAACTGCTTTTTCATTATATTCTTTAGGAGCAGTTAAAATATTATCAATAATTTCTGCCATCTCTTTTAGAGTTTGAGCTCTATCTTTTACTTCATCAAGTAATATTTCAAGTTTATCATGATTTTCAATATCGATATTAAAATCTTCTTTTAGTAATTTAGCTAATTTTTGATTAGGTGTATTTTTTATATAATGGTGATTTAACCATAATAGCTTTTCATAGTTATATCTACTTGGAGCTGAATTGATATCATTTGGATTAAATAGCTTAATCATCTCATCCATTGAAAAAATTTCTTGGTCTCCATGACTCCAACCAAGTCTTGCTAAAAAGTTTAATAAAGCTTCTGGTAAAAAACCTTCAGATTTATATTCCATTACATTTACAGCACCATCTCTTTTTGATAGTTTTTTTCCTTTTTCATTATGAATCATAGGAACATGATAAAATTTAGGAATATCCCATCCAAAAGCTTGATAAATTAACATTTGTTTAAATGTATTTGTTAAATGGTCATCACCTCTAATAATTTCAGTCATTCCCATTTCATGGTCATCAATCACTACTACGAAATTATAAGTAGGCACTCCTGAGCTTCTTGCAATTACAAAATCATCACTTGGCTGAATTTGATGAGTAACTTTTCCTTTTACTCCATCATCAAGAACTAACTCACCACTTAAAGGAGCTTTAAATCTAATTACATAATCTTTATCTAATTCACCTTCAAAATCTCTATATTTTCTAATATCAAATGGAGCTTCTTTTCCAGCCTGAACAGCTTCTCTATATTCTTTTAATTCTTCAGGAGTAAGGTAACATTTATATGCTTTACCTTCTTTAAGTAATTGGTCTACATATTTTTTGTATACATCAAATCTATCTGATTGATATACAACTTCATCATCCCAATTCATTCCAACCCATTCAAAAGCTTCTAAAATAGCTTTTGTAGCTTCTTCTTTGTTTCTTGCAAGGTCTGTATCTTCTATTCTTAATCTAAATTTTCCATTATTTTTTCTTGCCCATAAATAATTAAATAGAGCAGTTCTTAGTCCACCAATATGTAAATATCCTGTAGGACTTGGTGCAAATCTTGTAACTACCATCTAAATCCTTTAATTTTTTTGCTATTATACTATAAATATCGTATTCGATTATAGTATATAATATATTTTAATAGAGTATAATTTCACAAAAAAAGGAATCAAATGAAATTTTTAATATCTTTGTTTTTAGTGTTTTCGTTATATGGTAAAGTGATTGATAAAATAGAAATTATTGTAAATAATATCCCAATTACAAGTTATGATATATTAAAAACATCAAAAGAATTAAATTTACCAAAAGATAAAGCTATTGCATATTTGATTGACCAAGCTGTAATGGAATCTATTATTAAAGAGAAAAAAATTTATGTAGATGAGTTTGATATCGATAATGAGATGGAAAAAATAGCACAAAAAAATGGTATGAGTTTATTTAATTTTAAAAATTATTTATTACAACAAGGTAAATTAGAAGAACTGAAAACTCAAATTAAAAGAAATTTAGAAAGAAAAAAATTATTAAAAACTTTAAATATTGTAGTTACACAAGATGAGATGAAAAATTATTATGAATTACATAAAAATGAGTTTTTAATTGCTTCTACTATAGAGACGAAAGAGTATACTTCACAAGATAGAAATAAATTATTACAATTTATAAATAATCCATTATTACAAGTTTCAGGTATTACTCAAAAAGATGTAATATTTAATGCTAAAACAGCAAATCCAAGATTATTAAGTTTTTTAGCTAAGACTAAAGAGGGTAGTTTTACACCTATTGTAAAAATTCAAAATAGATGGGTTGTATTTTATGTAGTAAAAAAGAAAGATGTAAAACCTTTAGATTATAATATGGTCCAAGGGTATATTTATAATAAATTATTAACTCAAAAACAAAATCAAGCATTACAAGATTTTATACTTAAATTAAGACAAAAAGCAGATATAGAGTTTTTAAAATAGAGAAATAAAAGATTATTTCTCTAAATATTTTGTATCGAAGTTATTTGTTACAAAGTCTGGATTATCCATCATTTTTAAGTGGAAATCGATAGTTGATTTAATACCTTTGATTTCAAATTCTCTAAGGGCTTCTTTCATTTTTGCAATTGCTCTTGTTCTATCTTCATCCCATACGATTAGTTTAGCAATTAAGCTATCATAATATTTAGGAATTGTATATCCACAATAAATATGGCTATCAAGTCTTACATTTCTACCACCTGGTGTGATTAAGTGAGTAATTTTTCCTGGTGTTGGATAAAATTTTTCAGGGTCTTCTGCTGTGATTCTACACTCAATTGCATGCCCTTTTAACTCGATTTCATCTTGGCTTGGTAGTTTTTCACCCTCTTCGATTTTAATCATCCATTCGATTAAGTCAAGTCCACTTACCATTTCACTTACAGTATGTTCTACTTGAAGTCTTGTATTCATCTCCATAAAATAGAAATTTTTATCAGCATCTACTAAAAATTCAAATGTTCCAGCACTTTGGTAACCGATATATTTAGCAGCTTTTACTGCAGTTTCATGAAGTCTTTTTCTTGTTTCATCATCAAGTAAAATAGCTGGAGATTCTTCGATTAGTTTTTGGTGTCTTCTTTGAAGTGAACAATCTCTCTCACCAATATGTAAAACATTTCCATGTTTATCTGCTAATATTTGCACTTCGATGTGTCTTGGATTTTTGATATATTTTTCAATATACATAGTCCCATCACCAAAAGCACTTAATGCTTCGTTACTTGCAGAAGTAAAGGCATTTTCTATCTCATCTTCACTTTCAACGATTCTCATACCTCTACCACCACCACCGCTTGCTGCTTTTAAGATTACAGGATATCCTATCTCTTTTGCGATTTTTTTAGCTTCTTCGGCATCTTTTAGAGCACCATCATTTCCAGGAACTACTGGAACTCCTGCTGCTTTCATCACTTCTTTTGCTTTTGATTTATCAGCCATTAGTTTCATATTTTCGATACTTGGTCCAATAAATCTAATATTATGGGCTTCACAAATCTCTACAAAATCTTGATTTTCACTTAAAAATCCATATCCAGGGAAAATTGCATCAGCTTCAGCTAATTCTGCAGCTGAGATGATAGCTGGAATATTAAGATAAGATGTAGTTGATACATCTTTTCCTATACATACAGCTAAATCAGCAAATTTTACATAACTTGCTTCTTTATCTGCTTTAGCATAAACTACTACAGCTTCTTTTCCCATCTCTTTTATTGTTCTTAGAGCTCTTAGAGCGATTTCACCCCTATTAGCTATAAGAATTTTTTTTAGTTTACTCATTTTAAACCTTTTTTACTTTAAATAATGGAGTATCAAATTCTACTGCTTGCCCATCTTCTACTAAAATCTCTAAAATTTCACAATCAAATTCTGCTTGAATTTCGTTCATAATTTTCATAGCTTCTACGATACATACAGTTTGACCTGCTTTTACTTTATCTCCCACTTTTACATATGGAGCAGCATCTGGTGCTGGTGCTTGATAGAATGTTCCTACCATTGGTGATTTGATATAGTCTGCATTATCATCACTACTTTCAACAGGAGCTGTTGTAGTAGGAGTAGCTGCTACTGGTGTTGGTTGAGCAGCTGGAGTTGAAGGTGTAGCTACTACTGGCGCTGCACTTACACTAATGTTTTTATCTAATTCTATTTTAAATTCTTTATCTTTTAAGCTTAATTTTGTTAGGTTACTTTCATCAAAAATTTCAATAAGTTCTTTAATTTCTTTAAAAGTCATAATTTCTCCTTTAATTATAAGTTCCTAATTTTAACATAAATTGATATAATTTTAATAAAAAAAGGTTTTTAAATGGGTATTAAATCTGATAAATGGATTAGGACTATGTCAAAAGAGTTTGATATGATATCTCCTTTTTGTGAAAAACAAGTAAGAGAAGGTATTGTAAGTTATGGTGTAAGTAGTTATGGGTATGATATTAGAGTAAGCGATGAATTTATGATTTTTACAAATGTAAATACTACTATAGTTGACCCTAAAAATTTCGATAAAAAAAATGTAGTTGAAGTAAAAGGGGATTGTATCATTCCACCAAATAGTTTTGCTTTATGTAGAAGTGTAGAGTATTTCAAAATGCCAAGAGATGTGCTTGCTATTTGTGTAGGAAAATCTACTTATGCAAGATGTGGAATTATTGTAAATGTTACACCTATTGAGCCTGAATGGGAAGGACATATCACTATAGAGATATCAAATACTACTCCACTTCCAGCTAAAATTTATGCTAATGAAGGTATTGCTCAATTACTTTTTATTGGTGCTGATGAAATGTGTGAAACTAGTTATGGTGATAAAGGTGGGAAATATTTA
>Ga0256828_1001068_pt1 | contig 17560 bp, 14 predicted proteins | sample CV88metaG_FD_185993 | JGI IMG/M metagenome (GOLD analysis project Ga0256828, IMG submission 185993) | Hydrothermal vent microbial communities from East Pacific Rise, Pacific Ocean - CV88 | ecosystem: Environmental > Aquatic > Marine > Hydrothermal vents | place: Pacific Ocean: East Pacific Rise...
AAGTGATCAGGCACAATTAGCAAAAGCTATTACTGTTTTAAATAATGTAAGAACGGCATTAGTTACAGAATCTCAAAAAAGAGCATTATCTGGAGATGATACTGCTATTACATCTTTAAGTGATGGTGGAACAGGTAAAATTTTTGATAAGTTTAATGCTGATGGAGATGGAAATAAAAATGATATTTTATTATATCCATTAGATCCATGTAATGATGAAGGTTGTTGGTCTGGAAGTGGTTCTTCTTTTACATATCATTTACCAGGAGGTGGAAGCTGTTCTTTTACTTTATCAAATGATAAATTTACTGGTTCTTGTCCAAAATTAAAAAGCTAAATAAATCAAGATTTTTTCTTGATTTTAACTCTTATTTCTTCTTTATATAATCTTTTTTTATAAAAAAACAAAAGTTTTATTATCCTTAATATTTTATTTTAAAAAAGTGGTATACTAATAGTAAAATAACGGAGGAAGGTTATGGTTAAAAAAAGATATTTATTAATACCTACTTTTCTAATTTCTTTTGCTAGTGCTGAAATTACGAATTTATCAGAAGCTATTAATAAATCTAATCAACAAAAAATATTATCTCAATTAATATTAAAAGATATGGCCATGGTAAAATCAGAAAATTTTTATGATAATCCATATGAAGATTTTGATATTGCAGTTGAAAAATTTGAAAATAATTTAAATGACTTGTTGAAATTTAATAAAAATTCTAAAACTAAAAAAGATTTATTATCTCTTAAAAAAAAGTGGGAGATAATTCAGAATATCTTTGAAGATGATGACGATGAAGATGATGACGATGAAGAAACATCTAAATTAAAAGTAAATAAAGAAGAAAATATTAAATCAATGATTCAACTTGAGAAAAAATTAAATAATTTATTAATTTTAACTGAAAAAATAAATAAAGATTTTATCTCTCAAAATAAAGGTAAGTCTAAAAAAATAATTAATGTTATTGATGAACAAATAATGTTATCTCAAAGAATGGCTGCATTATATTTAATTAAATCATTAGGTGCAGATAATAAAGATATATCTGAAAAATTAAATATATCTATTTCTGAATTTAAAAATGGTCTTGATATATTAAAAAATGAGTCTTTAAATAATAAAGAAATTAAAAAATCTATTCAAAAAGTTGAAAAATCATTTGTATTTTTTGAAGTTATGAATAAAACATCTAATAAATTTATTCCTACGCTTATTTATAAAAAAAGTAAAATTATTTATAAAAATATGAATAATATAAGAGATGAATATTTAAAAATAGAGGAGGAAATTCAAAATGGTTAAAATAGCTATAAAAAGTGTTGCTTTAGCTTCTTTGTTTGTATCTTTAAATATACACGCTTTTGCTTCAGATTTAACAAATGATGAAGTTTTAAAATTAATTGATATTGCTGGAAAACAAAGAATGTTATCTCAAAGAATTGTTAAGGATTATCTTTATGTTGGTAAAGATGTTGTTAAAGATAAAGCTGAAAAAGAATTAAAATATTCTTTAGATGAATTTAAAAATGGAAAAAAATATATCCTTTCAATTAGTAATGATAAAGAAATTATTAATTTGGTTTCTTTTATTGATATGTCTTTAACTGAATTTATTGATTTATTAAATGAAGATTTTGATGTTGATAATGCAAAAATAGCAATGGATTTAAGTGAATCTATTCTTGAAGGAAGTCAATTTATTGTTAATAATCTTGAAAAAAAGTATGGTTCTAATCCAAATAATGTTATTAATATTGCAAGAAAACAAAGAATGTTATCTCAAAGAATTGCAAAATATTATATTGCTTATCAAAATGGAGTAAAAGATGCTAATACTGTAAAACAAATTCATAATGCAGTAAAAGAATTTGCAATAAATCATAAAATATTATTAGAAAATAAAAATAATACAGATAAAATAAATAGAAAATTAAGAGAAGTTGGAAACTTATGGTCTGTAGTTTATAAATTTTATAATAATATTGAAGAAGGTGGTTTACCATTTATTGTATTTACTTCAACAGATAAAATAACTAAAAAAATGGACAATATTGTTCAAGAATATACTAAATTAAAAGAAGGAGAAAAGAAATGAAAAAATTATTAATAATTCCATTATTTTTAAGTATTACTAATTTTACTAATGCTGCAACAAATAATGATACTGCAACTAGAGGTGATATAGAGATTATTAAATCTTCTGAAAATATAAGAGTTCTTAGTAATGAAATTATGAAAGATTATATCTTATCGTATCTTGGTAAAAATACAAGTGAAGATATCTCAGTATCTATATCAAATATAAGTAAAGAATTAAGAAGTATTTCTAAACACACAAATAAAGAAAGTACAAAAGCACTTATAGATTTTTTAACTTATAATAAATCTGAATTAAAGAAAGTTATTAAAAGCAAACCATCTGAAGAAGATATTTATGAATTAATAGATTATGTTGAATCTTTTATTGAAGGTTCAAAATCAATTTTTAAAGGACATAAATATTCTTTTTCTGAAAATGAAAAAATGTTAATGAAATCTAAAGATATGTCTGCTTTGTTAGATGAAATATATATATATTACTTTATCTCAAGACTAAATACAGAAAGTAATCATTATTCTAAAAAATTAAATTCATCAATTAATAAATATTCTTTAGAATTATCTGATATTTCTAAATTTAATTATCCAGATGAATTAAAACAAGTTGTTGGTTCATTAGACAATCAATGGAATGCAAATAAAATTATCCTTTCAGATAAAAAAGATATTTCAATTCCATTAATCTTAAATGACCTTAATGAATATGAAAGTACTGAAATTCAGAAATTAACTGATTTTCATAATAAAAATTAAAGGAGCGTACAGATATGAAAATTTTCAATATAAAAACATTATTAGTATTATTTATTTTAATCGTTGCTGGATTAACTGGTGTTGGTTCCAAATATACTTATGATGCATATAAAGTTTATCAAAATAATAATAAGGATTCTAAAAAAATAGAATTTATTAATGAAATTAGTTCTACTTTTTCTATTTTAGACAAAGAATTATTTACTAATATTACTTTTTTAGGTAATAATGGTGAAGGAGATTTTAAAGTTGTTAAACAACAACAATTAATTACTGATAAAAAAATTAAAGATTTAGAAAAAATTATTTCTATGAATAAAGAATTAACTAAATATAAAAAAGATTTGTCAAATGTAAAAGAGGATCTATTTGAATTTAGAAATAAAATTGAAGGATTGGTTTCTTCTGATACAGATATTGCATATCAAAGTTTTTCAAATAAGATATTTTTATCTTTTGCTAATATATATAATGATGTAAAGAAAACAATTGTTGATAAAGATGTTATAAAAAATTTAAATCAATTTAGTAAAAGTACTAGATATATGTATAATTTATCTAGTCAAAGAGATTTTTTATATATGTTCTTATTAGGAAAAAAATCTTTATCAGATGATAATTTAGTTTCTTTTAATAAGATTTTATCAAAAGATATTCCTCCAGTATTTACTAATATTGATAGTAAAACTTCTGAAATTATAAAGAAAAATTTAGCTTTAGTTGTTCCTAATAATGATTTAAGAGCTAAAATTATTTTTGACTCTATTTTAAATAAAGGAGAAAATTATTCTGTTTCTTCTGAAGAGTGGATGTCTAACAATAATAACAATTTAAAAGCTTATAATAAATTAAAAGAATTATTTTTAAAGAGAACAAATACAGTTATTTTTGATAAGAAAAATGATATTCTTTTGTCTCTTGAAATTAAAGGGGGAACTTCATTAATTGGTTTAATCTTGCTATTTATATTATTTATTGTTTATTTTAAAGTTAATAGAAATAAAGAAAAATTAGAGCAAACTCTTAAAGATATTGAAATTGACCTTAGTGAAGAGAGAAGACTTCAATTAAGAGCTATTATTGATAATAGAGATGTTAGTGAAATTTATTCATTCTTAGCACTTGTTATTAGTGAATCAAATCAAGCAAAAGATTTATTCTTGGCAAATATGTCTCATGAGATTAGAACACCATTAAATGGTATTGTTGGTTTTACTCAATTACTTAAAGAAACGGAAACTAATCCAGAGCAGGAAGAATTTATTAGTATTATTGAAAGTTCATCTGATAACTTATTAACAATTGTTAATGATATTCTTGACTTATCTAAAATTAAGTCTGGTAAGATTGAAATTGAAGAAATTCCGTTTATGGCAGTTAATAAATTTGAATCAGCTTTAGAATCATATAGTGCTAGAGCAGATTCTGATAATATCAATTTTAATACATATATTGATCCAAATTTGAATACAATTCTAGGAGATTCAACTAAAATAACACAAGTTATTGTTAATCTTATTAGTAATGCTATTAAATTTACAGAAACAAATGGTTATGTAAATGTTGATATTGTTAAAACTGGTGAAACTGATGATACTATAGATGTAAGATTTTCTGTATCTGATTCAGGTATAGGTATTTCTCCTGAAAATCAATCTAAGATATTTGAAGAATTTTCTCAGGCAGATATTTCTACAAGTAGAAAATTTGGTGGAACAGGTCTTGGACTTGCTATTTCTGGAAAATTAATTTCATTTATGGGTGGAGAAATTCAAATTGAAAGTGAAATAAATAAAGGTTCAACATTCTTTTTTGAATTAACATTTAAAAAAGGAGATAAGCAAACTGAACAAGTATCTATTAAAGATATGGATACACATAGTGTAGGTTTCCTTATTCCTTCTAAAAGTTTAGAAGAATCAATTAATAGAAATATAGAAAAATATTTTGAATATATTGGTGGTAATTTTAGTATTTATTATGCAGATTCTTTACCAGGAGATTCTGAATTACCAGAAGTATTCTTTATTGATTATGATATGTTTGGTGATGATATTGAAAAATATGTTAAATTACCTACAAAAACTGTTGTATTCTCTAAAGCAGAAGATAAGGATAAAGTAGATTCTTATAATAAATATGTTGACAGAAGTTTCTTTAAACCTCTTAATTATTCTAAATTAATTAAATCTTTAACAGTTCTTTCTAAAGAAGAAGTTAAAATTGAAAATAAAAGAAAAGATGCTATTAAATTTAAAGGTTTAGATATTCTTGTTGCAGAAGATAATCCAATTAACCAAAAATTAATTAAAAATGTTCTTGAAGGTCTTGGATTAAATATTACTCTTGCAAATAATGGTAAGGAAGCTCTTGAAGCAAGACAAAGTGGAAATTATAATTTAATTTTTATGGATATTCAAATGCCAGTTATGGGTGGTATTGAATCAACTAAGGAAATCCTTAGATGGGAAGCGGAAAATAATAAAAAACATATTCCAATAGTTGCATTAACAGCTAATGCTCTAGAAGGCGATAGAGAAAAATATCTTGATGCAGGATTAGACAATTATTTATCTAAACCAATTCATTTACCAGCATTAAAAGATTTATTAGTTAATTTATTCCCTAATAATGTTATTGATGAAGAGTTTGAAGAAAAAATATCAGAAGTTATTCCTAAGAAAGAGGAGCCTAAAAAGGTAGAACCTAAGAAAGAAGAGCCTAAAAAGGTAGAACCTAAGAAAGAAGAGCCTAAGAAAGAGGAGCCTAAAAAGGTAGAGCCTAAGAAAGAGGAGCCTAAAAAGGTAAAACCTAAAAAAGATGTTCTTTTATTTAAAGAATCTGAATTAGAGGCAAAAATTATTTTAACAATGTTAAAAAATCTTGGTCATGATGTAGATGTTGTTAATGAAGAAACTGTTTTCTTAGATAAATTGGATGAGAATCAATATAATTATGCATTATATGATATAAATCCTTTTGTTAAAATTTATAAAATGACTTATGAAATAATTGAAGATTCAGGAGCAAAACCATTTGCTTTCATTAATAAAGTTAATAATGATTTTGATAAAGAACATATTAATATTTTAAAAACAGGTATAACTCCTCAAGAGTTAGAAAAAAAATTAAAAGATTAAAAAATAGTCAGTCAAATGACTGACTATACCTACTTCCTTATTGCTTTCTTCCTCCAAAATTGATATAATATCTTTTTAACCTAAGTAATAAGGAATACATTTGAAATTAACTACTGAACAAGAAGAGATACTTTATTCTGAAAATAATTTTATTTATGTTTTGGCAAGAGCTGGAACAGGAAAAACGACTACTTTATCTGAATATACAAGACTTCGTAAAAAAGCACTATTTTTATATATTGTATATAATTCTTCTATTAAAGAAGAAGCTATATCAAAATTTCCTTCATATGTTAGAATTGAAACTATTCATAGTTTGGCATATTCATCTCTTGGTAAAAAATATAAAGATAAATTAACATTTAATTTAAAGGTTGAAGATTTATTTTTAAATAGTCCATTCTTTAAAGATTTAGATATTAATATAGAGGAAGATTATAAAAAAGGATTTACAATTATACAAATAATAAATGGATTTTGTAATTCTGCAAAAAAATCATTTAATGAAATAGATCATTTACCTCATTATTTAGAAATAGCTAAAGATTATTGGAATAGAATGATTGATTTAAATAATAAAAAAGTTTGTATTACTCATGATGGTTATCTAAAATTATATCATTTATCTAATCCAAAGGTAAATTATGAATATATATTAGTTGATGAAGCACAAGATTCAAATGAAGTTATGTTAGATATTGTTTATTCTCAAAAAGCTAAAAAAATATTTGTTGGTGATGAACATCAAAGGATATATTCTTTTAGAGGTGCTATAAATGTTTTTAATGAGAAGAATTATTTTAATTCTAATTCGGATTATATTGAACTCTCATTAACAGAAAGTTTTAGATTCGGTCAAAAAATAGCAGATATTGCTAATAAATTATTGTCTCACTATAAGAAAGAAGAAAATTTATTAACAGGAACAGATATGGATAGTTTTATAGGTAGATTAGATAGATCTCAACAGTATACATCCATATGTAGAACAAATAGTCTTCTTTTTGATTTAGCTATTAAACATGTAAGAGATGGGAAATTAATTCATATTGTAGGAGGTTCTGATTTTATTTTTAATCAAATTAGAGATGTTTATTATTTATATATGGGGAATAAAGATAAAATTATTAGTGAATACTTAAAAACATTTAAAAATTATAAAACTTTTAAAGGAATGGCAACTTCATTAAAAGTTCCTGAATATATATTTTTAGTAAAAGTTATAGATAAATATGGAGATAATTTAGAAGAATATTTTAATTTAATTAGACGTGGATTAACTGGGATTAGAAAAGCAGATGTTATTTTAACAACAGCTCATAAATCAAAAGGTTTAGAATTTCTTTCTGTTAAATTAGAAGATGATTTTGTAAATTTATATGATGACAATGGTATATTAATTCCAAGTGAAAGAATTGATGAAGAAGAAATAAATATTTTATATGTTGCTCTTACAAGAGCTACTGATGAGTTAGAATTAAATAGGGATTTGGAAAAGTTTATATAATTAAACATTTTCCCATGAGGGGAAAAGTTTAAATCATAATACACCTCCTGTGTTTTTTGATTTAGATGATTTTTATTCATCAGTTCTATTTTTAAAAGATGTCTCCGCTCATACGAGTTTAGAAGCTAAATCTTATAGTTTTTTTATATGTCATTCCAGACATTATATTTATTGTTTGTCTTTTCAGCAATAATAGAATCTGCTTATTAATGAACGGTCATAAATATTAAGTTTATAAAAAAATATTGATAAAAAAGCCTTTGTAGTAACGGCTTATTTTTTACGATCTTATAAATTATATTCTTATTTGTATTTTTTAAAAGGATACATCCTTTTTCTTAGCCAAGATTTTCTGTATAATTGCAATCAATATTACTCTCATCTAGAGATAATATAAAATGCGGTTGATGAATACAGTATATCTCTATACATTTGAAGCAAAGATATTCCTATTAAATTTGTGATGGGATTATTGACAACAACTGATTCCTGGATACATTACGCTCCATTCTTCCTTCTGTTATCTCCTCTCCAAGTCTAAAAAAGCGACTCGGTGTTTCCTCATGTCCTTAAATACTTTACAAAAGTTTTATAGTAAGGGGTAAGGTGCATATGGTAAAGCACATACATTTTGATCACATTGATACAATAAGTACCACTAGATTTTTTTGACCTAGTATAATATTATAGATATAAATAGCACTTACCCTCTACGAAAAGGTAAATCTATTTGCGACATTCGTAGGACTGTGTTACCAGTTCATGTCTTCTCCTTAACTACAAACCTGTTGTAGAATAAAATTATTACTTTGTTATAGACTAATAATTTAAAAAAAAGACAAAAAAGATAAAAGATGATAAAATTTACCTAAAAAAGGAATAAATATGAAAAAAATAATCGTTTTTAATAAAAAAGATGCTAAAAATTATATCCCAAAAGATAAAGCAATAATAATTAGAATGGGTGACTCTTTACCTTTTCCAAAATTAAAAGGTTCTTATATTGAAGAGAAGAGTTTCTATTTTTCTGATGTTGATGCTATTTCTGATTATGCAATAACCAATGATGATGCAAAAGAAATTATATCTTTTGTAGATAAATATATTAATAAAGTTAATGAAATTATTGTTCATTGTGAATATGGACAAGGAAGAAGTCCTGCTGTAGCTTTTGCTATATCTGAATATTTAAAAAGTAAGAATATTTCTATTGAAGAGCAAAACTATCTTGATAAATATCCAAATATTAATAAATATATTTTTGAAAAAATAAAATTAGAATTTTAAAGAAGATTATGTTCAATAAATACTTTTTGCATACTTTTATTTAAATGTTTTATTCCTTCTTTATTTGAAAATATTTTAAAATTATCTATTTCTGGAATCTCATATCCTTTTTTTGTTTTAAAATAAGAAGAACAAAAACATTCTTCTATATTTGGCAATTTATTCATTTTTATTTTAAATAAATATAGATTTTTCTTTTTTAAATATGAAAATACACCTAAATCCTTTAAATCTTTTTCTCTAAAAATTAATCCAAACTCTTCATATGTTTCTCTAATTGCTGTTTCAATAAATGTTTCATTATCATCAACTTCTCCTTTTGGAATATCCCAATATTCATTCCCAGTAGAATGTCCTAATAAAATATTTTGACCATCTGTAATTATTATTCCTGCACTTATTTTCATCTTAACTTATTCCATAAAATGATTTTATTAAATTTATAATTTGATTATCATAAATATACATAATTAATGTTGCCATAGATAAAAATGGAACAAAAGGATATGCTTTTCCTTTTGTTAATAATGATGGTATCATTATTAACATAGCTGATAAAAATATAGCTATTAATACATTTGGAAATCCTAATAAAGCCCCCATTGTTCCTGCAACAATAACATCTCCTATTCCCATAGCCTCTTTTCCTGCTAATTTTGAAGCAATAAATCCTAATATATATAATACTCCTGCAGTTCCTATTGCTGCTACTCCTGCCTGAATAAAATCTGGTTGAAATAAAGCAAAAATTAAAGCTGCAAAATTTACTGAATCTGGAACACCCATATAATCAAAATCAATCATAGATAATGCCAATAAAGATAAGAAAGAAAGAAATACAAAAGGTAAATACCATACTAATCCAATTTTAAAATAAATTAATAATGCTAAAATTCCACCAATTAATTCAATTAAAGGATATCTTAAAGAAATTTTTTCTTTACAAAAATGACACTTACCTTTTAAAAATAACCAAGAGAAAATAGGTATATTGTGATATGGTTTTAATGATGTTTGACAAGATGGACATTTAGATGCCGGGAAAGCAATACTTTCCCCTAATGGTATTCTATGAATAACAACATTTAAAAAAGAACCAAATATTATACCTATTATAAAAATAAAAGATATTAAAATCATTCTTCTATATCCTCATCTTCTTTTTCAGCTTTTAAAACAGAAACAATTGAATCTCCTTTTTTCAAGTCAATAAGTTTTACACCTTTTGTTTTTCTGGATGTTTTCCTTATTTCTTTTGTATTTATTCTATTTAAAACTCCTGCTTTTGTAATTGTTATTAAGTCATAATCATCATCTTTTTCCCAAGCAACAATACTATTTAATAAACCAGATTTTTTAGTTAAATCCATACAATTTACTCCAATTCCACCTCTTTTTTGAATTTTAAATTCTGAAGCTTCACTTAATTTAACCATTCCACCTTCAGTAATAGTAGCAACAATCGTGCCTTCTTTTAATATTGCTGAACCTATAACTTTATTTTCATCTTTTAATCTAATTCCTCTAACACCCGCTGATGTCCTTCCTGTTATACTTATTTCTGAAACTTTAAATCTAATTGCTTTTCCTTCTTTAGTTGCAATAACAATTTCTTCATCTAATCCAATATCAACAACTTTTGCACTTACTACTTGATCATCATCTTTTAGGTTTATTCCTTTAACTCCTGGTTTTCTTAAACAACCCTTATAATTTACTAATTCACTTGATTTAATTGTTCCATTTTGAGTAACAAGAATAATATTACAACATTCAAAATCTTCAACTTCAAGAACATTTACTATTTTTTCATTCTCTTCCGTTTCAAAAATATTATCAACAAAAGAACCTCTATTACTATCAGGAACATTATATGCTTTTGTTCCATATATTTTACCATTATTCATAATAAACATAATTATTGAATGTGTGTTTGTATGGAATATCTTTTCAACAAAATCATTTTCTGTTAATTCAATTCCTTTTTTACCTTGTGTTCCTCTATTTTGTTTATTTATATTTTTTGCACTAACTCTTTTAACATATCCTTTATTAGTTACATAAATAATACAATCTTCTTTTGGAATTATATCTTCTAAATCCATTCCAGATAATTCTGGTTTAATTTCAGTAAGTCTTTCTTTACCAATTATTTTAAGAACTTCTTCCGTTTCTTTAATTAATTCATCAGCTTGATAATTATAATCATTTAAAATTTTAGAAGAATATTTATGTAATTTTTTTAATTCTTTTTCTTCATCTAAAAATTCTTGTTTTGGTAATTTAGTTAATCTTCCTAATCTCATTGATATAATAGCATTAGCTTGTTCAATTGAGAAGTCTAATTCCATTAATTTTAATTTTGCATCATCTTGATTATCAGCAGACCTAATTAAAATAATAATTTCATCAATAATATCAATAGCTCTTAATAAACCTTCTAAAATATGAAGTCGTTCATTATATTGATTAATTAAAAATTCATGTTTTCTTGTAAATACTTCAAATCTAAAATCAATATATCTATCTAATATTTCTAAAATTCCATATTCTCTTGGTGCAGAAGCTATTTCTCCCTTAGAATTTATAACATCATCTAAAACAACAGAATAATAAGAATGACTTGTATCAAAAGCACTATTTTTAAGAATATAATTCCAAACTACTTCAGGATCATAACCAGATTTTACTTCAATAGATATTCTTAAACCATGTTTATCAGAATCATCATTTATTGATGTTATCGCTTGTGCTATTTTATTATCTTTATCTGCATTCTTTTTAATATCTACAACATCTTGAATTAATTTAGTTTTATCTTTACCCCAAGGTATTTCAGTAACTATAATCGCAGACCTTCCTCTTGGTAAGTCTTCTATTTCATGTTTAGCTCTTAATCTTACAGAACCTCTTCCTGTCTTTATAATATCTAACATTCCTTCTGTATTATAAACATATCCTCCTGTTGGAAAATCAGGAGCTGGAATTAATTGTAATAAATCCTCAGCTGTTGTTTCTATTTCATTTTTTCTATTTTCAATCATTTGAATCATTGCATTCATAACTTCTGTTGGATTATGTGGTAATATAGAAGATGACATACCAACAGCAATAGAACCTTGTGGAACACCATTAATCAAAACATTTGGAAAAGGAACTGGTAATAAAACTGGTTCTTTTTCTGTTCCATCATAATTAGGAATAAAGTCAACTGTATTCATTTTAATATCTTTAAAAATAAGATTTGAAGCAGGTGTAAGTCTTACTTCTGTATAACGTTGACTAGCTGGTGAACTACCATCTATTGAACCCCAGTTTCCTTGACCATCAGCTAATGGAAGTATCTTTTTCCATGGTTGAGTTAAATTTACAATAGTATCATAAGCCGCTACATCTCCATGTGGATGATATAAACCAATTATTGAACCTGTAACTCTTGCTGATTTTTTATATGAACCAGTATGAGAAAGTCCTATATCATGTTTCATAGTATATAGTGCTCTTCTTTGACCATGTTTCAATCCATCTTTTAAGTGAGGAATTGCTCTTCCAGCAACAGCTGAAGCTCCATAATAAAGGAAACTTTTTATAGCATATTCTAAAAGACTTACTTCATTAGAAGAGCCTAAATCCTTAACAATAGAGTCCATAAAAACATTCTCTAAATTATCTAAATCAACTGTATCTATATTTAATTTTCTTTCTTCCATTATACATCCACCTCTATTTCACTTGTAAATTTCATAAGGAACCATCTTCTAATAGAAGAATCTTTCCCACCTAATATTTCTAAGATATCATCAATATCAAATTTTTCTATAAGACCCATTATAGTCTCATTTTTATTTTCTTCAAGAAGTTGATTTAATTCTTCTGAATTATTTTCAGAGATATCATCTCCTAATAATTCTTCTTGAGAAGGAATCGTTAATTGTTTTAAAATTCTTGTTTCAGGATTAATAGCTGTTTCTTCTAGTTGATCAGGATTCATTTCTCCCAATCCTTTAAATCTTGTTTTTAACCATCCTTTAGAAATTTCTTCTAAATCCGTATCTCCTTTTTCTGTTAAAGGAATATCTCCTTTCCCTGCTTTTTTCCATAAATTAATAAAAAAATCAGTTCTTTCTTTATCAGAAAAGAAATAATAAGATTTTTCTCCTTTTGAAACTCTATGTAAAGGAGGAATTACAACATATAAATATCCTGCTTCAACAAGAGGTCTCATTAATTTCATAAATGTTAATACAAGAAGAAATCCAATATGCCCTCCATCAATATCTGCATCTGTCATAATAATATTTTTATGATATCTTACTTTTGTAATATCAAAATCTTTTCCACTTCCTGCTCCAATAGCTGTAATTAATGAACCAATTTCTTGATTTTTTAAAATGTCTTTCATTGCTGATTTATATGCATTTAATACTTTACCTTTTAAAGGTAAAATCGCTTGGAACATATTATCTCTTGATTCTTTTGCACCACCACCAGCAGAATCTCCCTCAACATAAAATATTTCACAAATTGAAGGGTCTTTTGAACGACAATCAGCAAGTTTTGTTGGTAAAATACCAAACATAGAATCTTCTTCACTTTTTCTTGTTGCTTCTCTACTTCTTTCTGATGCCTCTCTAGCTCTTTTTGCTAACTCTACTTTTTGAACAATTAATTTAAGAACTTTGGGATTTTCTTCTAAATACATTTCTAAATTATCTTTAACTGTTGCATAAACTGCTTTTGAAACAGGTGTATTTTTACCTAATTTACCTTTTGTTTGTCCTTCAAATTGAGGTTCATAAACATATACAGCAATAATAGCATTTAGACCTTCTTTAATATCTTCGGCAGAAAATCCTTTTAATTTTTTATCTAATTTTTTTTCTTTTGCTTTATCTCCAATAGCTTTTCTCATTGCAGCATACATTTGTGTTTCATGAGGTCCACCTTCTGGTGTTGGAATATTATTTACAAAAGCTAAAACATTTGGTTTATATTCTTTACCATATGTAAATGCAAACTTAACTTTTACATTCTTTTTTGTTTTATCTGCATCATCAAATTCACCTTCTTTTTCAACATAAAAGGTATCTATTAATTTACTATTTTCTGGATTCGCTTGAAATACATAATCTATATAATCTGTCAATCCATTTTCAGAATAAAATTCTTCTTCTATATTTCCCTCTTCTGTTGGATATTTATACATATATCTAACTTTTGGAGTTAAAAAGGAGCTTCTTCTTAATCTTGTTTTTATCATTTCATCATCATAATCAGTAGTTTCTTTAAAAATTAAAGGGTCTGCTTTAAATGAAATTTTTGTTCCTGTCTCTTTTGCTTTTGATTTTCCAACTACATGAAGTGGTTCGACAACATCTGTTCCTCCTTTTTCAATTCTAAGTTTATGATGCTCTCCATCTCTAAAAACTTCTGCTTGAACCCATTCAGATAAAGCAGTAACAACTGAAACTCCAACTCCATGCAATCCTCCTGATACTTTATATGAATCTGCATCAAATTTACCACCAGCATGAAGAACAGTTAAAACTGTTTCAACTGTTGATAATCCTGTTTGTTCATTTATACCTGTAGGAATTCCTCGTCCATAATCTCTAACTGAAATTACTTGCTCTTCATCTCGTTCTACTTCAATTGTATCTCCGTGTCCAGCTAAGGCTTCATCAGCTGAATTATCTACAACTTCCCATATCATATGATGAAGTCCTGTAATTCCCGTATCTCCAATATACATACCAGGTCTTTTTCGAACTGCTTCCAATCCTTCTAAGACTTTTATATTCGAGTCACCATAATCTTCTATTTTATCGCTCAAAATAAACTCCTTTATATTTTTATTATTATACCATATAAATATACCTTTAACAAGTATTTTAAAGTATTTATACCCTTAATTTTAATTTTATCTTCACTTTTTTAATAAATTTTGATATAATTTTTAAAATTAAGGCTAAAAAATGAATAAATCTATTTTAACTAATCTTATATCCCTACTTTTTATTGGAATTTCTTTTTTAATTTCTTCTCCTTATAATGAAGTTATTTTATATACTGGTCTTTTTGCTATTTCTGGGTCAATAACTAATGAATTGGCTATATTTATGATTTTTAATAAAATTCCTTATCTTTATGGTTCTGGAATAATAGAAAAGAATTTTGAATCTTTTAAAAAAGCAATTAAAAAAATGGTTATGACACAATTTTTTAATAAAGAAAAATTAGATTTATTTTTTGAAAATGAATTAACTGAAATAGATTTTAAACCTATTGTTAAAAAAGCAGATTTTAATAAAATTGTTGAATCAATTTATGAAGAAATAAGAGATACTTCCCTTGGTGGTGCTTTTTGTTTTATAGGTGGTGATAATCTTTTAGATACTATAAAAAAACCTTTACGAAAAAAAATAAAAAAAACTGTTATCTCTATTGTTGAATCTGATGCTTTTAAACAGCAAGTTAATGATTATATTGAAAATGCTTCCTTTAGTGATGATTTGATTGAAAAAGTTGATTCTCTTGTTGAAGATAGATTAAATGATTTGAGTCCAGATATGATTCGTGATTTAGTATCTAATTTAATTAAAAATCATTTATCATGGCTTGTAGTTTGGGGTGGTGTTTTTGGTGGATTAATTGGATTTATTTCAACTATTGTCTTAATTTAAGTTATTTTTTAACTTAAAAGTGTATAATATATAAAAATAAAAAGGTGTGTAGATGAATAAAATACTTATGTCATTAATTCTTTTCAGTTCTTTTTCATTCTCTTCTGAAATTTGTATTGAAAAAATAAGTTGTGCTAAAATTGGTATAAAATATGAAAAAGCTGGAGATATGGTAAATTCAGATAAAGCATTTATTGAATCTTGTAATTTAGGTTTAGGTTTAAGTTGTGCTATGATTGGTGTTAGATATGAAAAAAGAAATGATTTAAATAAAGCTATTGAATTTTATTCTAATGGATGTTCTTTAAATAACTCTATTAGTTGTAAATATTTAGCATTAATTCAATTAAAAAATAGAAATCAAGATGCTATAAAAAATTTAGAAAAAGCTTGTGAATTAAATGATTTTTCATCATGTGAACAATTAGGTGTTTTATATTTAAAAGGAGATATTATAAAATCTAATTTTAAAAAAAGTTATTTATTTTTTAATAAAGCTTGTAATGATGGTTCAAAAGAAAAATCTTGTAAAGCAGTTTCAATAATGACAAAAGCACTTGAAAATTCAAAAAAATAATAATGAAAAAAATACTTACTCTTCTTTTATTTGTTTCCTTTCTTTTTTCCAATGAAAAAAATATTCTAGATGAATGTATTATTGAAAAAAATGGGTTATCTTGTAAGCAAATTGGAGATCTTTATAAATATGAATTAGGTGAATTATTTTTAGCTATTAAATATTATGATTTAGGTTGTAAATATTCTGATGCATCCTCATGCAAAAATAGTGCATTAGGATTTTTATTATTAAATGAAAAAGAAAAAGGAATTTATGATTTTAAAAAAGCTTGTTCTTTAAATAATTTTGAGTCTTGTGCTATATTGGGTTCTTTATATCTTCAAGGAGAAATAGTAAAACCAAATTTAAAATTTGGTTATTTATATCTTTTAAAAGCTTGTAATAAAGGAAAAATTAAAAATGCCTGTAATATTGTTTCTACAATTGAAAAAGATTTATTAATGTCAAAGAAATAGTTTATTCTATTTCTTGAATATATGAAATAACCTGTAAAGCTGCTATTGCACCATCTCCTGCTGCTGAAACAACTTGTTTAGGAGCATCAATTCTTATATCACCAACCGCAAATAATCCTTCCATAGATGTTCTCATATTTAAATCTACAACAACTTGTCCATTACTTGAGATATTACATATAAATTTACCATCACTTTCCTTTATAACATCATTATTTACATTATGTCCTACAAATACAAAAATCCCTGTTGTTCCTAATGATTTTTTATTTCCATCCTTATCTTTTACAATAACATCAGAAACACCAAAATCATCACCTATAATCTCTTCTACTTCTGAATTTAAAATTAAATGAATATTTTCTTTTTTTTCTATTCTTTCAATTGTTGCAGGAGATGCTCTAAAACTATCTCTTCTATGTATTAGATATACGTCTGAACATATATTTGATAAATATATCGCTTCCTCTAATGCAGTATCTCCTCCACCTAATACTGCTGTTGATTTCCCTTTATAAAAAAATCCATCACAAGTAGCACAAGTGCTAACACCTTTACCAAAAAACTCGTCTTCACCTTTTACTCCTGCTCTTCTTGGAGTGCTTCCTGTAGCAACAATTGCTGTTTTAGATTTTATTATTGTTCCATTTTCCATAATTATATGAAAAATATCATCTACTTTTTTTACAGATAAAACTTTTTCCATTTGATGTTTTAATCCAAAATTAAAGCATTGTTTTTGCCAAGTTTCCATGAAATCTAATCCTGTTTTTGTATGATCAAAAAATCCTGGATAATTTTCTATTTCTGAACTTTGAGTTATTTGTCCTCCTGGCATACCTAATTCAAATAAAACAACATTTTTTAATCCACCTCTTGTAGCATATAAACCTGCTGTTAATCCAGCTGGTCCGCCTCCTATGATTGCACAATCTAATATATTACTCATATTTACCTCTTTCTATATATTTTATTATTATACTCTCTTATATCTAATAATCTTGAGTAATTTTTATTATTTTGATATAATTGTTTATAAATTTGACTT
>Ga0256828_1001069_pt1 | contig 17556 bp, 19 predicted proteins | sample CV88metaG_FD_185993 | JGI IMG/M metagenome (GOLD analysis project Ga0256828, IMG submission 185993) | Hydrothermal vent microbial communities from East Pacific Rise, Pacific Ocean - CV88 | ecosystem: Environmental > Aquatic > Marine > Hydrothermal vents | place: Pacific Ocean: East Pacific Rise...
CCATTTCTCAAAATAACTATCATAAAAAGGTTTTGTGACTCTATCGAAGCTCTTTTTATCTTTGTTTAGGTTTACGCACCATTGAAACTCTATCTTTTTATCTTCTAGGGCTTTTATACTAAGTAGTGTTTCGTTGATACAACCTAAATGGCTAGGGGTTATCAATAAGGCTTTTGTGTTTAACTCTTTGATTAAATCTATCATAAAATAGTCTTTTTTTATAGGTACCATCAACCCACCAGCACCCTCTACGAGTAGGATATCACACAGTTTTTTTAGTTCATTAAACTTTAGGAGTATCTTTTTGATATCAATGATACCTTCTATATCAGCACAGTATGGGGCAGATGGTAGTTCAAATGTGTAAGAGGTTATATCTTTGGCATTTAGCTCTTTTAGATTTGGATTATACTCTTTAGCACAATCTAATAACTCTTTTGCGTCTAATGGAGTATCTGTAACACCTGTTTCTATCGGTTTAAAAACCCCCACTTTGTAGCCATCTTGTGAGAGCTTTTTTATGAGTTTTTTTGTAGCATAAGTTTTGCCTATATCGGTGTTTGTAGCTGTTATAAATAGTGAACTCACTTGATTTTCTCCAAAAATTGTGTATAATAGATTTAAAAATAAATTAAAATAGGATTTTATCATAAAATGCCAAAGATAGAAGAAGAGTTAGAGTTTAGTGTGGAGCTAGAAGAGCCAAATATGTATAGAGTGATACTTCATAATGATGACTATACAACTATGGATTTTGTTGTTGAAGTGTTGATGTCTATATTTCATAAGAGTAGTACAGAGGCTGTAAATATCACTATGGATATACATGAAAAGGGTAGAGGTGTATGTGGTGTTTATGTCTATGAGATAGCTCAAGCCAAAGTAGCACAGGTTATGGCATTGGCAAAAGAGAATGAGTATCCACTACTTGCTAGTATAGAAGAGGATAAGTGATGATTAGTGTAGAGTTAAATAAAGTATTTCAATATGCTCTTTCGTATGCGAGGGAGCAGAGGCACGAGTATTTGACACTTGAGCATGTATTTTTGTCTATTTTAAGTAGTAAAGATGGACAAGAGATATTTAATCTTTTGGGTGTTGAAGTTGATGAGTTAGAGGGTAAGATAGCATCTTATATACATAAGTCTATCCCAAAGCTTGATAAAGATGTTGAACCTATGGAGACTCCACTTTTGGGTGAGGCTATCGATGATATGATGCTTCATATCGAGAGTTCAGGAAGAGAAGAGGCTAGTGTTGGTGATATGTTGGTAGCGATATATAACCAAGATAAGGCATACTCTAGTTTTTTATTGAGAGCAAAAGGGGTAGATAGAGTTGATATATTGGAAGTTATATCGCACAAGTTATCATCAAAAATATCTGATATTCAAAATAGTTCTGATGAGAAGAAGAGTTCATATTTAGCAGAGTTTACTATCGATTTGGTTCATTTGGCAAAAGATGGGAAGATTGACCCCGTAGTTGGTAGAGTAGAGGAGATAGAGAGGGTGATGAGAACTCTGTGTCGTCGTAAGAAAAATAATCCTCTCTTAGTTGGTGAAGCAGGTGTTGGTAAGACTGCTATCGCTGAAGGTTTAGCTCTAAATATCGCTAATGAGAATGTTCCAGATATTTTAAAAGATGCGAAGATTTATGCTTTGGATTTGGGTTCATTAGTGGCTGGTACTAAGTTTAGAGGAGATTTTGAAAAGAGATTAAAAGGTATCATTACAGAGCTACAAACGGTAGATAATGCGATACTTTTTATAGATGAGATACACACTCTAGTTGGAGCAGGTGCTACAAGTGGTGGGAGTATGGACGCTAGTAACCTACTAAAACCTGCTCTTGCTCGTGGAGAGTTGAAGTGTATAGGGGCTACAACATATCAAGAGTATAGAAACTTTTTTGATAAAGATAAGGCTCTATCAAGAAGATTTGCTAAAGTTGATGTAGAAGAGCCTAGTGTTGAGGATACTTTTATCATACTAAAAGGTGTTCAACACAAATATGAGGCTTTCCACAATATCCACTTTAGTGATAAGGCTTTAAAAACGGCTATCTCTCTATCAGTTAAGTATCTTCATGATAGATTTTTACCAGATAAGGCTATGGATATTATAGATGAGGTTGGGGCATCTTTTCTTCTTAAAGGAGAAGAGGGTAAGCGTATCAAACCATCAGATATAGAAGAGAGTGTAGCAAAGATGTTAAAGTTGCCATCTAGTGTAGTAGGTAGTGATGATATATCTAAGCTTCAAGGATTAAAAGATGAACTCTCATCAAAGATTATATCTCAAAAAGGTGCTATCTCTACCTTAGTTAAAGCTATCAAAAGAAGCTATGCTGGGTTAAACGCAGAGGATAGACCAATAGGCTCATTTCTTTTTGTTGGGGCTACTGGTGTTGGTAAGACAGCTTTGGCAACAGAGTTAGCAAAGAGTTTAGATATACATTTTGAGAGGCTTGATATGAGTGAGTATATGGAAGCACACTCTATCAGTAAGTTAGTAGGTGCGCCTCCTGGGTATGTTGGGTATGAGCAGGGTGGATTATTGACTGAGATTATCAAAAAGCACCCTCATACTGTTTTACTTCTTGATGAGATAGAAAAAGCTCATAGTGATATTATGAATATCTTATTACAGATTATGGACGGGGCGAAACTAACGGATAATAACGGTATAGTTAGTGATTTTAAAAATGTTATTTTGATAATGACTTCAAATCTAGGTACAAAAGAGCCAAATGTGATGGGCTTTAATAAAGACAACTCTCTAAAGACAACAAAAGCTATCAAAGAGTTTTTTACTCCAGAGTTTAGAAATAGATTGAGTGCTATTGTTGAGTTTAATGAGTTAGAGATAGAGGATTTGAGTCAAATAGTAACACTTGAGATAGATAAGATAAATACTCAAATGGTTGATAAGAAGATTACTATATCTCTTGATAAAGAGGCGAGAGAGTATATCGCTAAAGAGGCTAGTTTGGGATTTGGTGCTAGAGATATAGCTAGGATTATAGACAATAAGATAAAAGAGCCTTTAATAGATGAGATACTCTTTGGAAAGTTAAAAAGTGGTGGAGTTGTCAAAGTCTCTTTCTCTGATGATGTGTTGAAGTTTAATATCAAGAAGATAAAGAGTTAAGTGATGGCTTCTATGTTTGATGATGACTACTTTATCACACCTTTGAGTAGATACTCATATATATTTCCAGATGCTTCAAAGGCATCTGATGAGGGGCTTTTAGCCTATGGTGGTGATTTGAGTGTGCCTAGATTACTTACGGCATATCGTAGTGGTATATTTCCATGGTTTAATGAAGATGACCCCATCTTATGGTGGTCTCCAAATCCAAGACTTTTGCTATTTCCTAAAGATTTTAAAGTTCGTAAATCTTTTCGTAAGGTATTAAAAAGTAATAAGTTTGTTGTAAAGTTTGATGAGAGGTTTGAAGATGTCATTAGATACTGCTCTAGTGTTCCTAGAGATGGGCAAGATGGTACTTGGATACTCCCAGATATAGTAGAAGCCTATACAGCGTTACATAAAGAGGGATTTGCCCATAGCGTAGAGGTTTATCTTGATGATAGGTTAGTCGGTGGGCTTTATGGTGTGGCTATTGGTGGTATGTTTTGTGGTGAGTCTATGTTCTCTTTGGTATCTGATGCCTCCAAAGTAGCCTTTAAAGCACTAAGTGATGTTTTAGGTGGTTGTGGATATGATTTTATAGATTGTCAGTTAAAAACAGAGCATTTGGTAAGTTTAGGTGCTGTTGAGGTAGATAGAGATGAGTTTCTATATCGACTAGATAAAGCTATCAATAAACAGAACTTAAATTGTAATTGGCAAGATTTTAGATGGAGTTATAAGGATTAAAATATGGTAAATCAAGAGATAGGTTTTTCACTTTGGTTAGATTTTGTAGAGAGAGATTTTTTAAAAGATGAGTTTAAAAAACTTATCAAAAATGGCGTGATAAATGGCGCTACAAGTAACCCAGCAATTTTCGCATCTGCTATCACAACATCACCAGCATATAAAGAGCAGTTAGAGTCTTTAGATGGAAAAACTCCTAAAGAGAAGTATGAAGCTTTGGCTATCGCTGATATAAAAAGTGCTGCTATCGCACTAAGAGAGTGCTATGAGAGTGGGAATGATGGTTATATATCTATCGAAGTTGACCCTTTTTTATCAAATGATACTCAAGCTACTATCGCTGAGGGGAAAAGACTCTTTGAGGCTATTGATGAGCCAAATGTGATGATAAAAGTACCAGCAACACCAGCAGGATATGAGGCTATGAGAGCTTTGATGAGTGATGGTATCTCTGTTAATGCTACTCTTATATTTTCTCCAAAACAAGCAAGAGAGTGTCTTGATGCTATGAAGAGAGGATTAGATGAGTATGATATGATTGGTGGTTGTAGAGTAGAGGGTGTTATCTCTGTATTTGTAAGTAGATTTGATAGACTGCTTGATGATAAGTTAGAAAAAGCTGGTATAGAAGTGGCAAAAACAGGGCTATATAATGCTGCTAAGATTTACAATATGATAGAGTCAAACCACACACCAGCTATAAAAACACTATTTGCGAGTACAGGTGTAAAAGGTGATAGCCTTGAACCATCTTACTATATCAGAGAACTTTTAGCTCCACACTCTGTAAATACTGCTCCATTAGCTACAATACAAGAGTATATCAAAGGAGTAGAGGCATCTCCTAAACTACCGATAGAAGATAGTGTTATAGATGCCTATTTTGCGAAACTTGAGGCTAATGGGATAGATATGGATAGTGTCTATGACTCTCTACTTAGCGATGGTTTAGTGGCATTTGAAAAAGCGTTTGAAGATATGTTAGATAAGCTTAAATAATCAAGTCTAAAGGATAGTCTATTATGGATGATATGGAAGAGAAGTTAAAGTTATACCTAAGAAGTATGATTAGTAATAAAGGGAGTGATTTACACCTAAAATCTGGAGCTATCACTAGAGTTAGGATTGATGGTGTATTGAAACTTATGGGAAAAGAGCCTTTGGAGGCAAACGAGATTGATGCTATGGTAAGAGCTATCACTACCAAAGACCAGTATATGAGGCTTCAAGAGGATAAAAACCTTGACTTTACCTATATCTTAGGGGAGGATTACCGTTTTAGGGTAAATATCTTCTATCAGATGGAAGGGCTTAGTGCTGTATTTCGTATAATTCCTGTTAAGATATTGGACTTAGATACACTAAAACTACCACCAGTAATCAAAGAGTTTACAAAAACCCAAAGAGGGCTTGTTTTGGTAACGGGTGTTACAGGTTCTGGTAAATCAACAACTCTAGCAGCTATTATTGATAAGGTAAATAGAGAAAATAAAAAACATATTATTACCATCGAAGACCCGATAGAGTTTATCCACAAAGATAGAGGGTGTCTTATCAACCAAAGAGCTATCGGGCAAGATACTCACTCTTTCTCAGATGCCCTTCGTGCTGCTCTTCGTGAAGACCCCGATATTATCCTAGTTGGGGAGATGAGGGATTTAGAGACTATCGATATAGCACTTCACGCAGCCAATACAGGACACTTGGTATTCTCAACCCTTCACACACTTGATGCTAAAGAGACTATCGATAGAATTATCGGTATGTTTGCTAAAGAGGAGCAAAACCGTATCCGTGCTTCATTGGCATCAGTTTTAGAAGGTGTTATCTCTCAAAGACTTATCCCGACAAAAGAGGGAGGAAGGGCTGCTGCTGTTGAGATATTGAGAAAAACAGCAAGAATTGAGCAGTTAATCCGTGAAAATAGAGACTATGAGATACCAGATGCGATATTTGAAGGTAAAGAGATATATGGTACTCAAACATTTGACCAAGCTCTACTAGATTTGATTAGAGATAACCGTATCACTGATGAGATAGCACTAGAGTATGCTTCAAATCCAGCTGATATGAAATTGAAACTAGAGGGTGTAGGTAAGGGTGCTATCGTAAAAGATGGTAATAAAAGTATAGAAGATGATATCTTTGCCTTTAAAGATGAGTAGGAGATAGTTCTCCTACTTAGAGATATTCTATTTCAATACAGTTTAAATTTTTTTGGGTATAATCCCCCTCTATTTTAATACAAGGACAAAATATGTTAGAAGGTATCGTTAGAGAGAGTATCGGAAAAACTACTGCGAAGAAGCTTAGAAGAGATGGTTATCTAACAGCAAACCTCTATGCTAAGGGTGTTGAAAATATCCAAGCAGCATTCAAAAGAGGTGAGTTTGCTAGAGCTGTGAGAAATAAAGACTCATTGGCATTTCCAGTAAAAGTTGGAGATAAAGAGTTAAATGTTGTAATTCAAGAGTATCAACTACACCCAGTTCATGGTGAAGTTGTTCATGTTGATTTAAGAATAGCAGTTCCAGGACAAGTAACAGATTTCCTAGTACCAGTAGTAACACACGGAACACCAGTTGGTTTGAAAAACAAAGGTGTTCTTGTAATGTCAAAAAGAAGAATTAAAGTTAGAGGTGCTATCGAAAATATGCCTGCTAAATTTGATTTAAATGTTGAGCCTTTACAGAGAGATGATTCTATCCTTATCAGAGATATCGAAGTTCCAGAAAATTGTAGATTGATGGATAGAAGCGATGTTGCTGTTTGTGGTGTAATCAAATCTAAATAATCTTTGAAAGATATGTCGTGATACTTTTTGTAGGATTGGGTAACCCTGAAGATAGATATGAAAATACACGACACAATATCGGTTTTAGAGTTATTGACAAGTTAGTCGATGACTCTAATGCCCGAGATATATCAAAATCCTCTTTTAATGGTAAGTTATACCGTACTTCAAACTCACTTTTTTTAAAACCAACTACATATATGAATTTATCTGGAAAATCTGTTATCGCTGTGAAGAACTTTTTTAAGATAGATTTGGAAGATATTATTGTTATTCATGATGATATTGATTTGCCTTTTGGGGCAGTTCGTTTTAAAAGAGGTGGTGGACATGGAGGACACAATGGACTCCGTTCGATAGATGCTCTAGTTGGTAAAGAGTATCTTAGAGTTAGAGTAGGTGTTGGTAAGCCTGAGTATAAATCTCAAGTTGCTGATTATGTTTTGGGTGACTTTAGTGAAGATGAGAGTCGTTATCTTGATGCTTTGATTGAGTATGTGGCAAAGGCTACTAAGGCATTGAGTAAATCTTCTTTAAACGAGGTAAAATCAAACTACACACTCAAATCAGTAGAGTCGTTGGAGATTTAGTTTGAGATTTAGTTTAAAGTTATACTTTATCTACATACTCAAACACTACTTTTATAACCTTTTAGCTATGCTTTTTGGGCTATCTCTAGCCTTTAGTGTTATCGATTTTTTTCAACACTTATCATCACTAGAACATACTACTGTTAGTAATAAGATTTTATATATCTTTTATATATGGCAAGAGGCACTTAGGCTTTTGTATCCATTGGCTATCGTTTTTGCTCTTATTATCACCCATATATCGATGGTAAAACATAACAATCTATCAGCTTTTTTCTCATTTGGATATACAAAAAGAGATATTGTTAAGCCTTTTTTACTTGTAGCTACTTTTATATATCTGGTATTTGCTATGTTGAGTATGAGTAGTTTCTCTTATGCTAAGGAGAAGGCGTACGCTATACTTAAAAATAGAAGTTATGATTATAATGTTGATGATATATTTTTCAAATATCAAGATACATTTGTATATATGAAAAAGCTCTATCCTGTGGAGAAGAGTATAGAGGATATCACTATTTTTAAGGTTAAAGACAAGAAGGTGTTATATACCATTCATGCCCCTTATGCGTTATATAATGGTACATCTTGGGAGGCAAAAGATGCTATCGTAAAAAGACACAACTATATAAACTCTAAATTACAATCATACTCAAAAGAGCATAAAGATAGTATCGAGACTCTAAAGGGTTATAAACCTAAAATTATCCGTTCGATTTATGATGGGGAGGCTTTAAGTAGTATTGATGCTTATAATACATATAAGTTACTCTCAAACGAGGGGATTAATACCGATAAGTTAAGAGCTATACTATACTCTTCATTGATAGTTCCACTATTTTCAATAGCTATGGTTTTGATACTCTTTTTTAAGATGCCTTACCTATCACGAATGAGTAACCAAGGGGTGGTTATCGCCTCATCATTGGGTGCTACTTTTATCGTTTGGGGACTCTTCTATGGCTTTGTTCAAATAGCCTTTTCAAAGAGTGTATCTGCTGAAATTATTTTGATAACTCCTACTTGTTTATTGTGGCTGTATGCTATTTATATCTACTTCAAAAAACCATAAACTACATTTTAATCAAACTTTAGATAAAATCACTCACAAAATTACTTTAGGATTGATATATGAGTTTAGATTATAAAGCACTAGTTCAAAAGTATGATACACCTCTGTATGTGTATGATTTTGACTATATTACAGATAGATATACAACACTAAAAGATGCTTTTATGGGCAAAAAATCTATTATAAACTATGCTGTAAAAGCCAACTCAAACCTATCTGTTATCAGACATTTAGCGAAATTGGGTGCTGGGGCTGATTGTGTAAGTATCGGAGAAGTACGCCGAGCTATGGACGCAGGTGTAGATAAATATAAGATTATATTCTCTGGTGTGGGAAAAAGAGATGATGAGATAGAAGAGGCTTTAAAAAGAGATATTTTGATGATAAATCTTGAGAGTGAAGCTGAGATGAAGAGAGTAGAGATGATAGCAAAAGAGTTAGGTAAAGAGGCTCGTATCTCTATCAGAGTAAATCCAAATATTGACCCACAGACACACCCATATATCTCAACAGGACTTCACGAAAATAAGTTTGGTGTAGAGATAGATATGGCAAAAAGAATGTATATCTATGCTAAACGCTCAGAGTTTTTAAATCCTGTTGGAATACACTTTCATATAGGTTCTCAACTAACAAACCTAGAGCCTATCAAAGAGGCTAGTGAGATAGTAGCTGATTTGGTTCGCTCACTTAAAGCTATCGATATAGATATTAAATTTTTTGATGTAGGTGGTGGTATTGGTGTTGTTTATAGTGATGAGACTACTATCCCTGCTACTGCTTATACTGAGGCGATATTTAGCACTTTAAAGGGGCTTGATATGACAATTTTGTGTGAGCCAGGTAGATATATGGTTGCTAATGCTGGAGCATTTTTTACTAGAGTTCTTTATGAGAAAAATAATGGTAAAAAGAGATTTGTGATAGTAGATGGTGCTATGAATGACCTTATCAGACCAAGTCTATACAGTGCTTATCACCGTATTGAAGCGTTGGGTGTTGATGGTGGTGAGCTTAGTGATGCTGATGTTGTTGGACCTGTTTGTGAGAGTGGGGATTTTTTGGGTAAAAATGTGATGTTACCACCATTAGAGCATAATGATATTGTAGTTGTTCATTCAGCAGGAGCTTACGGCTTTACTATGGCTAGTAACTACAACACTAGAAATAAACCAGCAGAGATTGCTATCGAAAATGGTACAGATAGAGTTATCAGACGAAGAGAGAGTTATGAAGACCAAATTCGTCTTGAGATAGAGTATCTACAAGAGTAAAGGCAAGATATGACACTAGAGCAGTTAAGAGAGAGTATAGATGCGATAGATGATAAGTTACTTGAACTCTACAACAAGAGAATGGAGTTAGTCCATAAGGTAGGAGAGCTTAAAAATACAACAGGTGCTCCTATATATAGACCAGAGCGAGAGAGAGCTATCATCAATAGACTTCAAGAGCAAAACAGTGGTAAGCTAAATAACCGTGCTATTGAGGCTCTGTTTTTAGAGCTTTTTACTGTTGCTAGAAATTTGGAAAAACCTGAAGCAGTTGCCTACTTAGGACCAGAGGCTAGTTTTACACACCAAGCAGCACAGAGTAAATTTGGTGCTATGAGTTCATACTTCCCTATATCTACAATTAGAGGAGTTTTTAGAGAGGTTGTAAATAAAAAGGCTAAATTTGGTGTAGTTCCTATCGAAAACAGTTCAAATGGAATTGTGAGTGATACTATCACTTGTTTGAGTGATTATGACCTTAAGATTATCGCTGAGGTTATCGTTGATATTCACCATGTTTTAGCATCAAAAGCTCCTGATGTGAAAAAGATAAAACGCCTATACTCTAAAGATATAGCTTTTGGACAGTGTCAAGATTTTTTGAGTGATTTTGGGTTTGATAATGTAGAACAAATCCCAGTTGAATCGACAGCAAAAGCAGCAATGATGGCTTCAGAAGATGAAGAGAGTGCTGCTATCTGTTCACAAGTGGCTGCTAAGTTATACAATATACCAGTAGCTTTTGAAAATATAGAAGATGACCAGAACAATAAGACAAGATTTTTTGTAGTGAGTGATTTTGAAAATGCTCCAAGTGGAAATGATAAGACATCGCTACTTGTTCATCTTCCAAACAGACCAGGCTCACTTGTAGAGTTTTTAAATGATTTTGAGAAAGCTTCCATTAACCTAACAAAGATAAAATCTCATATAGTTGGTGGAGAGTCTATATTTTTTATAGAGTTCAACGGACATAAAGATGATGAAAATATAGCTAAGATTATAGACTCACACAAAGAGTCTATCAAACTTCTAGGCTCTTATGTAAAAGAGAGTGATGATATATAAAGGCAGTAGATGAAATTTAATAAAGTGTTAAATGATATAAAAACTTATGAGGCTGGTAAGCCTATCGAACTTGTAGTAAGAGAGTATGGTATCGCACCTCAAGATGTAGTTAAGTTAGCATCAAATGAGAACCCAATAGGCACATCACCAAAAGTGGCAGAAGTGATAGCTAAAAATGCCTCAAAGGCACATCTCTATCCCGATGATAGTATGTTTGAGCTAAAAGATGCCCTCTCTTCTAAATTTGAGGTTGAGAGTAACAATATCATCATAGGCGCAGGAAGTGACCAAGTTTTAGAGTTTATATCAAGGGCTTTACTAGATGAGAACTCATCTATCCTAACATCTGCTGTGACATTTGCTATGTATGATATATATGCTAAACAGATGGGAGCTACTATATATAAAACTCCAAGTTATGAGCATAAGGTAGATGAGTTTTTAGAACTTTATAGTAGATATAATCCAAAGATAGTATATATCTGTACTCCAAACAATCCAACAGGAGATGCTACAACTAAAGAAGATGTCATATCTATCATAAATGGTGTATCAAAGGATACATTGGTAGTTGTTGATGGTGCGTATATGGAGTATGCTAGTGCTAAAGATGATAGATATCTGATTGAGCCTAAAGATATATTGGGTTATGAGAATGTTATCTATCTTGGAACTTTCTCTAAAGCTTACGGTTTAGGTGGTATGAGAGTAGGTTATGGTATCGCAAATAGTGACTTGATAGAACAGCTATATAAACTAAGACCACCATTTAATATCTCAACTCTATCTCTAGCTGGAGCTATTGAGGCTTGTAGAGATGATGAGTTTGTAGAGGAGTCGATAGCTCTACACCAAAAAGAGATAAAGAGATATGAAGAGTTTGCTAAAGAGAACGATATAGATTATATAGATAGCTATACAAACTTTATCACATATCTTTTTGATGATAAATATAACTCGTCAAATGTAGCACAAGAGCTTCTCCAAAGAGGTGTGATTATCAGAGATTTGGCTAGTTATGGGCTTAATGCTATCCGTATCACAGTCGGAACAGCCAAACAAAATGATACTCTTTTTAGAAATTTAAAAGAGGTTTTAGCTTGAAGAGAGTAGCACTCATCAAGTCAGATGGATTAGATATTGAGCCTTTTATCTTAGATGAGTTTATAAAAGATAAGGCTATGGGAAAAGTTAGTAAAAAAGAGATTAAAAAATTGGCAGATGAGTTGGGTTTGGATTATGATAGTAAAAGTGTATCATTTACCAAAAAGATACTCAATGCCTATTTAGAAAAAATATCGTAAAGAGAGTATTATGGATATCAAAGACTACTCAGTAGAAGAGTTGAACACTTTAGCACAAGAGTTAAGAGATAAGATATTATCAACAGTGAGTAAAAATGGTGGGCATCTTAGCTCATCTATGGGGGCTGTTGATTTGATAGTGGCTATGCACAAAGTTTTTGATGTAAGTAAAGACCCATTTATCTTTGATGTAAGTCACCAATCTTACGCTCATAAGCTTTTGACTGATAGATGGGATAGATTTGATACTCTTAGAGAGTTTGAAGGGATTAGTGGATATACAAAACCAAGTGAGAGTAGTAGTGACTACTATATGGCTGGGCATAGCTCTACATCTATATCGATAGCCGTGGGAGCTGCTAAAGCTATATCTCTAAAAGGTGAAGATAGAGTACCCGTAGCACTTATTGGTGATGGTAGTATGAGTGCTGGTATGGTTTATGAAGCACTCAATGAGCTTGGAGATAGGAAGTATCCAGTTGTTATCATACTAAATGATAATGAGATGAGTATAGCAAAACCGATAGGGGCTATCTCTAAGTTACTATCTCAAACTATGGCAGGTTCATTTTATCAAAAATTTAGAGGTAAAGTTGAAAAGATTGTTGAGAAACTACCAGAGAGTGCCACTTATGTAGCTAAGAGGTTTGAAGACTCTTTTAAGCTTATAACCCCAGGAATACTCTTTGAAGAGATGGGAATAGAGTATATAGGTCCTGTTGATGGACACGATATTGATGGGTTAATTGAGACGATGGTTATAGCTAAAGAGATGAAAAAACCTGTTATTATCCATACTCAAACAACTAAAGGTAAGGGGTATGAGTATGCTGAGGGTACAAAAGAGCATTGGCACGGTGTTGGGGCTTTTGATTTAGATACAGGAAAGAGTTTAAAACCATCATCTTCAACATCAGCAACATCTATCTTTGGAGAGCATCTCCTCTCTTTAGCTAGTGAAGATGAAAAAGTTGTTGGAGTTACTGCTGCTATGCCAAGTGGTACAGGACTTAGTAAAGTTATAGAGAAGTTTCCTACAAGATTTTGGGATGTGGCTATCGCTGAACAACACGCTGTAACATCTATGGGTGCGTTGGCAAAAGAGGGATTTAAACCATTTTGTGCGATATATTCCACTTTTTTACAAAGAGGTTATGACCAAATCATACACGATATAGCTTTGATGGATTTGGGTGTTAGTTTTGCGATAGATAGAGCAGGTATTGTAGGTGAAGATGGAGAGACACATCAAGGGGTATTTGATATATCTTATCTAAGAGCGATACCAAATATGACACTCTTTGCTCCATATAATGAAACTACTATGAGATTGGCTATGGATTTTGCTAAAGATTATCAACACCCGTGTGCTTTTAGATACCCAAGAGGTGCTTTTTTAGCTGATGATGTAGAGGCAAAAGAGTATAGATTGGGCGAGTCTGAGCTTATAAAAGATGGTAAAGATGCTTTGTTTATAGGTTACGGTAACGGTGTTGGTCGTGCGATAGAGACAGCAAAAAGGTTGGAGATGGAGTTGGATATCGCTATTTTGGATTTGAGATTTGTCAAACCATTGGATAGTACAACTCTAAAGATGATGGCTTCAAAATATGATAAATGGTATATCTTCTCGGACTCAGCTAAGATGGGTGGAGTAGGTAGTGCTATATTGGAGTTTTTAAACCAAGAGGGTATCAATAGTGTATCTTTAAGTAGCTTTGAGTATGAAGATGAGTTTATCACTCATGGAAATACAAGGTTGGTAGAGGAGTCTTTAGGGATACTCCCATGGCAGTTGGCTTTAAAGGTTAAATCAGATTTGATTTAATCTTTAAAGAGGATTTAATAAAAAGATAAGGCTATCTTTTTGTTAAGTTCAGTGACAGTGGACGAACTTACAAAAAATAAAGGATTAAAAATGGCTAACGAATACATTTTTACCAGTGAATCAGTAACAGAAGGACACCCAGATAAGATGGCTGACCAGATTTCTGATGCTATATTAGATTATATCATCGAAAAAGACCCACAGGCTAGAGTAGCGTGTGAAACTTTACTGAGTAATGGTTTTTGTGTTATCGCAGGAGAGTTGAAAACTCATACTTACGCACCTATGCAAGAGATTGCTAGAGAGGTTGTAAGAGAGATAGGTTATACTGATGCTAGTTATGGGTTTGATTATAGAAGTGCTGGTGTACTCAATGGTGTAGGGGAACAATCTCCTGATATCAATCAAGGTGTAGATAAAGAAGATGGTGAGATAGGAGCAGGAGACCAAGGACTTATGTTTGGTTATGCTTGTCGTGAGACTCCAGAACTTATGCCTTTGCCTATATCTTTAGCACATAAGATTACAGCAAAATTGGCAGAGGTTAGAAAAAATGGTACAGTTCCTTTTTTAAGACCAGATGGTAAAGCACAGGTATCTGTAAAATATGTAGATGATAAACCTGTATCTATCGATACTATCGTTGTATCTACTCAACACCATGATAATGTAAGTCTAGAGCAGGTTCAAAAAGCTGTTTTAGAAGAGGTTATCAAGCCTGTAATTCCTGCTGATATGATGAGTGAAGATATAACTTACCATATCAACCCAACAGGAAGATTTGTAATAGGTGGGCCTCAAGGTGATGCTGGGCTTACTGGTAGAAAAATCATCGTTGATACTTATGGTGGTAGCTGTCCTCACGGTGGTGGAGCATTTAGTGGTAAAGACCCAACCAAAGTAGATAGAAGTGCTGCTTATGCTGCTAGATATGTAGCTAAAAACTTAGTAGCTTCAGGTGCGTGTGATAGAGCTACTATCCAGATTGCTTATGCTATTGGTGTAGCAAAACCTGTATCTATATATGTAGATACTCATTCTAGTGCTAAAGTAGATGAAGATAAGATAGTATCTTGTGTTGAAGAGCTGTTTGATTTGACACCAAAAGGTATTATGGAAGAGCTTGATTTACTTAGACCAATTTATCGTAAAACAGCATCTTATGGACATTTTGGTAGAGAAGATGATGACTTTACATGGGAAAAATTGAGTAAAGTTGATGCTATAAAAGCATATTTAGGACTATAATTAAAGAGTTATTTAAAAAAAATTTGATATAGTTTGTGTGATATTAAATCAAGGAGAATAAAAAATGGCAGTAATTATTACAGATACATGTATCAACTGTGCAGCTTGTATAGATGAGTGTCCAGTTGAAGCTATCGTAGATGAGGATGAAAATCCAACAGGTGAAGAGATTTATTATGTTTATGCTGATAAATGTGTTGAGTGTGTAGGACACTTTGATGTTCCAGCATGTGCTGAAGCTTGTCCAACAGAGGGTTGTATCCAATGGGATGATGTAGTAGATGGTCTTCCAGCTGCTGAAAACAGAGGTGAAAAAGGTACTCCAGTAATCGAGGACTAATTTACCAAGTATATCGGGCTAGTCCCGATAACCCTTTCTAATAAAAATCTCTCTAATAAAATTTTAATCTTTTTTTCGATATAATCCACCCCCGAATACTTCACTCAAATGGAGTAAATAAACACCTTTATAGGACAATATATTATGGAAAGAACACTATCTATTATCAAACCAGACGCAGTTGCTAAAAATGTTGTAGGACAAATTCTTGCTAGATTTGAAAATGCTGGACTTAGAATTGCTGCTACAAAAAAAGTACAACTTAGCCGTGCTGATGCTGAAGCATTTTACGCTGTACACGCTGAGAGACCATTCTTCAATGACCTTGTAGAGTTCATGATTAGTGGGCCAGTTGTTGTAAGTGTATTAGAGGGTGAAAATGCTGTTTTAGCAAACAGAGACCTTATGGGTGCTACAAACCCACAAGAGGCAGAAGCTGGAACTATCAGAGCTGATTTTGCTGAGAGTATCGATGCTAATGCTGTTCACGGAAGTGACTCTTTAGAAAACGCTAAAATTGAGATTGATTTCTTCTTTGCACAAAGAGAGATTTGCTAAGTTACTATTTTGAAAATAGTATTTGAAAAGATAGGTCATACTCCAAAAGATGTAGATTACACTCTTGATGGGGTTAGACTTATAGGGAAGTTGAGTAAAAAGAGATTTCATCAAGTATCACTCGATTCACAAATTAGTGGAGAGGTTGAGCTTTGTTGTGATAGATGTGGTGTAACTTATAAACATCAGATAGATGATGAGTTCAAAATGACTATTACAGATGAGCCGATTGCTGATAAAGATGATTTGGATATTATAGAGTTTTTAGATGGGATTATCGATATAGATTATCTAATCAAAAGTGAAGTAAATGCGATTGAAGGCTCTTTTCACTACTGTAACGATTGTGTAGATAGTGAAGAAGAGTTAGAGATTGAATTTTAAATAAACAAAAAGGATAAAAAATGGCAGTACCTAAGAGAAGACATAGTAAAACTAGAGCAGCAAAGAGAAGAACACACTACAAATTGACACTACCTATGCCAGTTAAAGATAGTGATGGTACATGGAGAATGCCTCACCATATGAATATGACAACAGGTGAGTATAACACTAAAAAAGAAGACTAATCTATGATAAAGATTGCCATAGATGCTATGGGTGGGGACTTCGGTCCTGAACCTATATTAGAAGGTGTTGTTTTAGCACTAGAAGAGAAAGAGTTTTTGCCTATACTTGTAGGTGATAAAGAAGAGATACTATCACTACTCCCCCAATACTATATCGATAAAGTTGAAATTGTTGAGTCATCTGATGTTGTAGATATGTCAGACCAAGCTACAAATGCGTTAAAGAGAAAAGAGTCATCTATCTATAAAGCAGTAGAGTTGGTTCGTAACAAAGAGGCTGATGGTGTTGTATCTGCTGGACACAGTGGTGCTACTATGACTTTAGCAACTTTAAGAATGGGAAGATTGAAAAATATCTCAAAACCAGCACTAGCAACACTTATGCCAAGTGTTACAGATACTAAAACTTTAGTTCTTGATGTTGGAGCTGTTACAGATTGTACTCCTCAAAACCTTTATGAGTTTGGAGCTATGGGTGAAGCCTATGTTGAGAAGATTTTAGGAGTAACAAATCCTAGAGTAGGGCTTTTATCAAATGGTTCAGAAGATAGTAAAGGTAATGCTTTAACAAAAGAGGCATTTGGATTACTAAAAAATCTTAAAGGTTTTGTTGGTAATGTTGAGGGTAAAGATATCTTTAACGGTAAAGTAGATGTAGTTGTTTGTGATGGATTTACAGGTAATATACTTCTTAAGACAAGTGAGGGTGTAGTAAGTACAGTATTTGACTTGATGAAACAGTACATCAGAAAATCACTACCAGCAAAAATAGGTGCTTTTTTGATGAAGAAAAAAGTATTTGCCAATATGAAAAGACAAGTAGATAAAGATGAGTATGGTGGAGCTCCACTGCTTGGTATAGATGGTTGTGCCATCATATCACACGGAGCATCAAACTCAAAAGCTATCAAAAATGCTATATTTCAAGCTATAAAGTACACAGACTCAGGTGTAAATAAAGAGATAGAAAATCTATTGGCATAACTCTCTATATCACAATCTAGGAGCTTATCCTACTTTGTGATAT
>Ga0256828_1001070_pt1 | contig 17548 bp, 27 predicted proteins | sample CV88metaG_FD_185993 | JGI IMG/M metagenome (GOLD analysis project Ga0256828, IMG submission 185993) | Hydrothermal vent microbial communities from East Pacific Rise, Pacific Ocean - CV88 | ecosystem: Environmental > Aquatic > Marine > Hydrothermal vents | place: Pacific Ocean: East Pacific Rise...
TAAATCAATAATTTTTTGAAATGATTTTGTCATTTCTTCTATTTTTTTTGTTTCCATTTTTTTCCTTTTATTAAAATTTTCATTAAAATATATCATTTATAATTTCCTACAAAAAATAAACAATATAAAAATTGCTATTTTGTTATAAGAAGCTAAATCTTCTTTTAAGTAATATAATGATATTATCTTTCTATAACAAATTAAGACATTTAATTGTCAAAAAAAAAATTTAAAGGACATAAATGGATTATGTTAAAGCAAGAAAACTAACAAAAGAATTTACTTTTGACAAAAATAAAATTTCACCGATTATAGCAGATGATTGGGAATATTATTTTGAGGGAGATAAACTCTTTTTTAAATCTGAAAAGAATGATTTTGTAGGTAGAATTATTCGTCTTGTAGTTTTTACAAGAGATATGATTCTTTCTGACAATTATAAGTTTGATGGAAATAAACTTCTTGGAGAATATGTTTTTACTTCTGAAGGTTTTATTGATAAGAAACTTTTTGATAGTGCCGTTGAGTATTTGTTTGAAAATCAAGTAGATTATTTTACAGAAAGTGATTTTATTGAAGGAAAAACATATATTACTGAAACAGGATATAAATATTATTTTTTGGGAGAAGTAACTTCATTTAATATCGATAGTCATTATGGGAATATTTATAAAATAACTGAAAAAAATGTTTTTTATTCTGACAATAAAGATACATTGGTTAAATTCACAAGAGCTATGAAATTTATTGAAGAAATTGATGATAAAAGGCTATTTAACTATGCTATAGATTATATGTCTAATCATTATCAATATATGTATGTATCTCTTTTTAATAATGATATTAAGGAGATTGATTCAAATGATGTGTATATAAAAGATAATAAAATTCATTATTATCCAGAAGAAGATAGATATTTCTTTAGAGTATATAATGACTTTTTAAATATGGATTTCATTAAAGAAATGGAAGAAGAGGCTATTGAAAATGGAAGAAATCATGCTTACAAAGAATATTATCTTGAAATTACAGATATAAATAATTTTTTGAGAAGTTTGATTAATATTGAAAATATTAAAGATAGTAAATATATTAATAAAGAAAAATATTTTACTGGTGTTTCTTTGATAACTTCAAATATTTTCAAATTAAAATTCTTTTATAGATAACTGTTTCCTATTAGGGTTTTATTTACCTTTTTCTTATATAATTTTTTTATAAGGAAGAGGGTTTTTTATGAAATTTTTAAAAAAATATTCTTTGGTTATTTTAACAATATTATTCTTAATTTCTTTTAATTTAGTTTGTTGGTATATTTACAATTAATTAAGCTTATTTTAACTATTTTTTATATATAATAAATTATTAAAAAATAAAGGAAAATTAATGCCAAAACATTCTAATATTCTCGAAAAAATCGAAGAAAAAACAAATAAAATCCTCTCTTATACTGAAGACCTTCAAACTGAACTTAATTCTTATAATTCTGATTGTCCAACTGATTCAGAAGAAGTTGAATCTAGTATCTCAATGATTAGATTGAAAATGGAAGAAATCAATTCTTATTTAGATTTCATTCAAGAAGAGTATGGAGATGGTTCTGATATAAAGAAAGAAACACTTATTAATATGCTTACAAAAGAATATCTTGGAGATTCTGTTGATTTCAATGGCACAGATGAAATTAATCCTTTTTATGGAAGAATCGATGGATTTAAATTAGATACAAATGATGATATTTTAGTAACTTTGATTGATCAGGAAGATAATGCTTTTGATGTTGATTGGAATATTGTTCGAGAATGCAGAATAAATTAATTAATTGATTATGGTGTCTTCCTAGAGCCTTCGTTCTTATGCATCTCCTTTCGACAAGGAGGAAGAAAAAACGAAAGAGGACTATTCCTCTTTTGGAAGAATACCAAGTCTTCTTAACTCGGCATTTTGTTCTTCCATAATCTCTTTTACTGTTTTTCTTTTTTCTTTAAGTGGTGCAGAAGGAAATTCTTCCTTAACCGTATAGGTAATTCTCTTTATTTTCCAAATTTTATATAGGTCATATACTATATATGCTATAAGACCTAAAGTTAATACCTCTTTCATTTTAAATCCTTTTTTTTATTTGATACTTATCTCAATCCAAACTTTTTTAATTGTTCTTCATGTTCAGCCAAAGTCTCTTTTCTTTCTAAGAAAGAGACTTTGGAATTCAGCTTTCTTAGAATTTTAGGAATGCTGGCTTTCCCTTCTGGGTCATAATCAGTCATTCCTATTAATTTTATTTCTTCCTTATCTGCATACTCAGCAACCATCTTAAATAATTTAGTTGCTATACTTTGTCCTTTATATTCAGAATTTACAGAAACAAAGTTTAACGCGGTATATACACCTGGGAAGTATCTTGTTTCTTGACCTGTTCGAAGTTTTAATACTCCAACAAGTCTTTCCTTGTCAAAAGCACAAAAGAAATGATTTTGACCTTTTCCGCTAAATATTGTATTCCAGCAGAGATAATCAAGTTTAACTTCTTCTTCGTGCTCGTTGAAATATGTTTCCATATCTTCCTGACCTAAATATTTATAAGTCATCTTCTCCCTTTCCTGTTATTTTAAACAATTACTTTTTGTAAAAGTTATGAAGTTCAGCTCTTCTTTTTTAAATCAAAACCTACTTAGAGGTTAGTATATTGTTATAGTATTGTAAAAATTAAACTGTTTATAAGGTAAAAAACATTATAATAAATATAATTGATTTACAAATAATATTTGTTTTTCAAATATAATAAAAAGGGAAATTATGGCTTATTATAAAGTAAGAGATAGAAATACTGGCTTATATATGGATAAAAGATATGAATGGATTTTTTCAAGAACAGGTAGCTTATTTGGAACTCTTCCTACTGTTAGAAAGAGAATTGAAGCCTGCAATAATTATTTCTCACCAGAAAGATTACAAAATAATCCTACTTTAACTGCTCCTGATCTTGAAATTGTTCAGTTTAATTTAGTTGAATCAAATATTGTTAATTAAAGGAATTAAAATGTATATAGATAAAGAATTTAAAACTAATGTAAATAGTTCAGATATTAATTTTACAGGAATAATGAGAAGTATTTCTCCAGATAAAAATCCTTATTTTGAACTTGCTAGAAAAATAGCTTTAGAAGAAAATATTCCTGAACGATTCTTATATAATACAAAAATAATGGCAAAAGGAAATAAAATTTCATTTACTTTTAGATGGAAAGAAGAAGTTGAAAGTCCTGAAAGTAAAAAAAGAAAAATTATTGCATTTTTAGATGGTATTCCTAAAACAAAAAGTGATTCTAAAACTATTTTAGTTGAAATAAATGGAGAAATATATAAAGATTATGTTTATGGAACGAAAGAACTTCATAATGATTTTTTATTTAAAGATGCGGAATATCCAAAAAATGCAAAAGAATATATAAACTCTTTAAATATAGATTGGAATGAAAGATATAAAGATTCTCTAATTGAACTATTTAAGGATTACAGTTTAAATACTAATGAAGTAGAGGATTTTTTGAAACTCGATTATGTTAGAGAATTTATTATTGCGGAAGATGGAGAGAGTTTAACAGATACTGCTCCTAGAGAAGTTCTTCTAGAATGGTATAGCGAAATAAGTTAATTGTAATGACTTTGTAATACTTTTTATATATACTTAGGTATAAAATAAGAGGATTACAATGAAAAATATTTTAAAAATAATAGTAGGTGGATTATTTGCTTTAATAACTGCCTATTATGCAAGCACTCTAACAAATAATAATATCCATGGAACTTTTTTAATTTTAGCTACTTTATTTGGTGCTTATATGGCAATGAATATTGGTGCTAATGATGTTGCTAACAATGTTGGTCCAGCTGTTGGTTCAGGAGCACTTAGTATTGCAGGAGCTATAATAATTGCTTCTATATTTGAAGCTGGTGGGGCTTTAATAGCTGGTGGAGATGTTGTAGGAACAATTAAAAAAGGAATAATAGACCCTGTTGCTTTTGGAGATAATCCAATGATATTTGTTTATGCTATGTCTGCTGCTCTTTTATCTGCAGCATTGTGGCTTAATTTAGCTACTTGGATAAAAGCTCCTGTTTCTACTACTCATTCTATTGTAGGTGGTGTTTTAGGTGGAGGAATTGCTGCAGGAGGCTTTGCTATTGTTTCTTGGGGAACTATTGGCAAAATAGCTTTATCTTGGATTATCTCTCCTGTATTAGGTGGATTAATAGCGGCAATATTTCTTTATATTATCAAATCACAAATTCTTTATAAACATAATAAATTAGAGGCAGCTAAAAAAGTTGTTCCCATTCTTGTTGGAGTAATGTCCATTGCATTCATAACATATTTAACAATAAAAGGATTAAAACATGTTTGGCAACCTATTACAGAAGTTTTAACTTTTCTTCCTGATACGAAAAAACCTTCTTTTGGAATTGCTCTTATATTTGGACTTATTGGTGGAAGTATAATTTATTTTATTTTGAAACCTAAAATAGAAAAAAAAGTTTTGTCTTTATCGGAAACAAGAGAAGATTTAAATTCCTTATTTATTATTCCTCTTATCTTTTCAGCTGCTTTACTTAGCTTTGCCCATGGAGCAAATGATGTAGCAAATGCAGTTGGTCCATTAGCAGCTGTTTATGATGCTTTAACTAATACTGCTGTATCAACAAAGGTTGCTATTCCTTTATGGGTTATGATTGTTGGTGGTATAGGGATATCTATTGGTTTAGCATTGTTTGGACCTCGTCTTATAAAAACAGTAGGCTCTGAAATAACTGAATTAGATAAAATGAGGGCTTTTTCTATTATGATGGCAGCATCAATTACTGTTGTTATTGCTTCTCAATTAGGATTACCCGTATCTTCTACTCATATTGCTGTTGGGGCTATTTTTGGAGTTGGATTTCTTAGAGAATATTTAGATAATAAAAATCTAAGAGAAAATGAAAGAGAATTAGAAAAAGCTATAAAAACTCATGAAAAGTTAAAAAAAGAATTTAAAAAAGTAAAAAAGAGTGAAGATTTTGAAAAGCAAGTTTTAATTATTCAAGATATTAAAAAGATGAAAAAGGATATTAAACAAATGAAAAAATCTGTTAAACAAAAATATATAAAAAGAGGGATGATTAAAAAAATAATTACAGCCTGGATTATCACAGTTCCTGTAGCTGCACTTCTTTCTTGGATTATTTTCTTCATTATAAAAGGAATTTCAATATAAATTATTCAAAATTAACCTTTATTTAAGCTTAGTTATGATAATATATCTTTATCAAAATAAGGTAATAAAAATGAAAAAAATTATATTCGGATTTCTATTTGCAGGAATAACATTAGCTATTGCTGGTAATACAGCTGTTAATTTTAAAAATAATGGTTCTCAAGTTGGTGGAGTTATAGATAATGAAGTTATTTATATTTATAAAAATAAAGATGCTGGAAATGAAAGTGATACATCTAACTTAAAAATTTTGGCTAATATTGCTAAAAATCAAATTTGTAGTGGAAAAGATACAAGACTTATTATTGAAGATGCAGGTATGTCTGTTAAGTTTATTTATATGTCTAGTCAAGGAAATGCAACTATTGTAAAAATTGACAATTGTAAAGGTGTTTCAGTAACTAAATAAAAAAATAAAATTGAAATGAAGAATATTCTTTATTAATATTCTTCATAATCATCATATATTTTTCCCTCTGCTCCATATGTAGCATCTATAATACCATATTCTTCATCAATATATTTTTCACTTTCTAATTCTTCTTTTCGTTCTATTTTTTTAATTTCTTCAAGTCTCTTTTTATTTACTTCTTTAACTTTTATTTGTATCATTTTTAATTTTTTTTGACTCTCTTCTCTTTTTCTTTTTGCTATTTTTAATTTTTCTTTTAATTTATTTAGATTTTCTATTCTTTCTCTTTCTAACTTAGCTAATCTTTCTTTTTCTAACTTAGCTATTCTTTCTCTTTCTAACTTAGCTAATCTTTCTCTTTCTAACTTAGCTAATCTTTCTCTTTTTAACTTAGCTATTTTTTCTTCTTCTAATTTAGATAATCTTTCTCTTTCTAACTTAGCTATTCTTTCTCTTTCTAACTTAGCTATTCTTTCTCTTTCTAACTTAGCTATTCTTTCTTCTTCTAACTTAGCTAATCTTTCTTTTTCTAACTTAGCTAATCTTTCTTTTTCTAACTTAGCTATTCTTTCTTCTTCTAATTTTAATTCTAATTTTTTTTCTATAAGTTTTTTTTCTTCATAATCTTTAAGTTGACTTAATTCTATATTTTCTAAACTATCTATTTTTATTTCAGCTAATCTAGCATATTCTATTTCTTCGAGTCTTTTTTCTTCTTCTTCTCTTATTTTTATAAAATTTTCTGTAAATTCTTTTTTCTTTTTTAGTAAATTTTCTTTTTTTTCTTTTGCTAGCTTTATTTCTTTATCTATTTCTAAAATATTTTTTTCAATATTATTTTCTTTTATTTTTATAGGATTAATTAAACAAGGTTCTGAATACATATCTACTGTTTCAAATTTCCATCCTGTATTCTTCAATTCCTTTATTAAGTTTTTTAATTTTAATTTTCCATTATATTTATCTTTAAACATAAAGTCATGAGCTAAAAGAACAATTTTATTTTTTTTTGTAGGTTTTCTATATTTATAAAAATTATTAATTTTATTTGCCATAGTGAAGCCGTCCCAAAGAGGTTCACTTGTTTTTGGATTAAATTTCCATTCTATATCCCAACCATATATATTATAGCCTTCTGATGCAACTTTATCATAAGAAATAATTTCTGATTTTCTTTTTATAGCTGCATCATTTTTAATTAAATCAGGTAATCTCCAAACATTTCTACCTGCTAATCTATTATTTTTTTTACAACATAATATTTTTTCAGCTTTATTTATATCTTTTAAAACATAGTTTGGATTTTTATAAAATTGTTTATATTTACCATTTGCATGTGAATATGTATGATTAGCTATTAATATATTCTCTTGAGATTTATAAAAATTTAATCTTTTTTTATTTTTTTTTGCTTGTGAACCAACAAAAAACATTGTCGCACATACATTTTCATCATTAATAGCAGATAATATATTTTTAGTTGATTTAAATGGTCCATCATCAAAAGTTAAATAAATTATTTTATTTTCATTCTTATTTATAGCTGATATTAAAAAAGAAGTTAATATTAATGATAATCCAATTATTTTTTTCATTTTTACCTTTTTTATGATTATTTTTTTTAAATTTATAGCTATAATAAGTTTAGTTTAATTATTCTAGTTGTAAAAAAAATAAATATTTTGAAAAATTATAGTATAATTACACATAAAAAAATAATAAGGAGAAAATAAAATGTTTGGATGGTTCGATTCTAAAAATCAAAAAGTAGTAAAAAAATGGGAAAAAGAGCATGTTGAATTAGTAGAAATAGCTACTAAAGTAATTGAAGCTTATAGTAAAGGAGATGAAAAGAAAGTAAGATCTCTTTTAAAAGAATTAAGTGGAAAAACAGCTCATCATTTAATGAGCGAAGATTTAGAATTCTTTAAAATGATGAAAGATCAAAAAAGAATGACAGCTAAAACAGAAGCTTTAATTAAAGAATTTAAAGAGAGTTTTGCTGGTGTAAAAGTTGCATTAATGAGTTTCTTAAAAAATTATTCTGAAGAAGGTTCAACTATTGATGATAAATTCTTTAAAGAATTTAATGATATTGTTGCTGTTTTAGGTGATAGAATTAAATTTGAAGAAGAAAATCTTTATATTATGCTACATGCTAAATAAAGAGAAAAATCTTTTTAAAGATTCTCTTTATTTTCTTTAATAATTTTCATTGTTGAAGAATCTACAAGGTGTTCTACTGGACCACCTTCTTTATAAATAGCTCTAAATGTTGAAGAGCTAATAAAAGAATTTTTTACAAGTGGCATAAAAAATACAGTATTAATCGTATTATCAAGTGATTCATTAGCATAGCCTACTGCCAATTCATATTCAACATCAGATACAGCTCTAAATCCTCTAACAATTGTTTTAGAACCTACTTTATTACAATAATTTACAAGCAATCCTGAAAAAGAATCTACTTTTACATTATCAAAATCTTTAACCGCTTCTTTTATCATTTTTAATCTTGTTTCCAAAGAAAACATAGTATTTGATTTATCTGGATTATGACCTATAGCAACTATAATTTCACCACAAGTTTCAGATGCTTTTTTAATTATATCCAAATGACCAACTGTAATAGGATCAAATGTTCCTGGGTATACTGACAAACTCATTATATTTCCTCTCTTTTTCTTATAAATCCTTCTTCTAATCTAAATTCACCTGCTTTTAAATTTTTATCCACAGCAAATCCACTCATAAGATAAAGCATTCCTATCTCTTTAGAAATATGTTCTTCTGTCCATTCAGGATTTAGAATTGATAGAAGTTTTTTATCATATTCTTTATACTTATCTTCATCTTCTTCTGATATTTTAATTTTTGTTACATCATATTGTTCAGATTCATTTTTTCTATTATATTCTTCATCAAGATTTTTAACTGCTAAATACATAGATAAATTTTTTATTGAACCATCTCTTAAAACATCTACCATATCAGAAGCTTCATCACAATCTAAAATATTATTATCACAATCTCTCCATAAAGAATCTATTTCTTCTTTCATTAATTTAGCTTTTTCCTGTGCTTCTTCCAATTGTTTTGTTGAAATTAATTCTTTCATATAAACTCCTTATTTATAAGTATATAATAAAGAACCTTATATATGACTTAAAGCTCTAACTTCATTTTTACATTTCTTTTTACAAGTTCCTCATTTGTTTTATCAAATAATTCTTTCCAAATAGGAAATTTTTTTCTTTGTTTATATGTCATTCTTACTATTGATACAAGAAGTGCTTCATGTGCTACTTCTGGATTTATACTTTTTAAAATATAATTAATTACGTCAAATTTTTTTGTTAATAATAAAAAATTAATTTTTGTATAAATTGGAGTAATTTGTTTTACTTCCATTAAATTTTCTTGATTTTCAATCATATCTTTTATCCAAGGGTATTTTTCTTCCATTTTTGTCCTCTTTTTTTGTTATTATATTCTAAATCAATTATTTATTCCAGTTTCATTTTGAAAATTAACTTTATATTGTTATTTAAGAATATAATATAATTAAATAACAATAAGTAGGAATTATAATGATTAAATTAAATAAAGAACTAATAAAAAAACAAAATTTAACAAAAAAAGATATTGCAAATATTAAAAAATTACATGTTAAAAAGAATAAATTATTTAATAATATTAAAAAATGGATGAATAAAAATGATCTTAAAAAAATTAAAGAAAGTGCTAAATTAATTGAAGAATTGGAATTTAAACTTCAAGATGCATGGAAATTTGAAAGAAATTCTAAAATGCATACTCATTGGTTATATAATCCTGCATGTACTTGTCCTAAATTAGATAATGAGGAACGATTCTATACTGGTCAGAGAATATATTCAAAAGATTGTATTGTTCATGGTGATACAATTGAAATCAAAAAAGAAGAAGTTGTTAAAGAAAAAGATTTAGAAATATCTGATAAAACAAAAAAAATAAATCAAAAAGAATTAGAAGAAAAGGCAGAAATTCTTTCTTCTAAAATTATAAAAGCAAAATCATCAAGAGAAATTGATGATCTTAAATTAAGTGAAAAAATTAAAAAAGCTAAAGAGTTATTAAAGTCTTAATATGTTAGATAAATTAGTATTTAGGCTTACTGTTTTGTTTCTTACTTTTTTTCCATTAGTTTTATTATATATTGGAGAAGAAAATGATTTAATTATTTTAAAAATAACCTCTTTTTCTTTTTATACATATTATATACTTCCTTGGTTATATTCATTTAAAAAGGAAATGTTTGAAACATTATCAAATAAAGAAAGTTATGTAGAAAGTATTTTTTTATATGCTTTTAATCATGAATTGAAATTAGGAATGATTATTTTTTGTGGTTTGACTTTTTCTTATTATGGATATAATATATTCGCTTTTTTACTTATATTAGCAGGTTTTTCAGAAGCTTGGATGAACTATAGAGTAAAACAAAAATATATTAGAGAGAATAGCTAAGATTCAAGATATTTATTTAAATTATCTTGAAATTGACTTAAATTTAAATTATGATATCCTGCATCATATCTACTTTGTCTTCTATTATTAAATCTATCTTTTAAAATTCCTAATATTATTCTTTTTTGAGTTTCTTTATCAAATATAGTTTCAAAACAATCTTTTTTATCTTTTATTTTTGAACGACCTTTCATTTCAGAAAAAACAGCTACTTTTTCTTTGTATATTAATAAATTAAAATCTATTTTTGTTTTATTTTTTGGAGCCTCTTCCTTTAAGATAAGTTTATCTTCTTCAAAAATTATTAATCCACAATATTTTAATAATTTATTATGATTTTTTCTGAATAAATCTTCTTTTTTATGATGTAATACAATATAAATACGGTCTGAATATTTTTTATAATCTTTTATCTGTTTTTCTAAACGAATAAAAGAGTCAACATCTGATTTTACTTCATATGTAATAAATTCTTCATTTTGAATAGATACATAATCAGCGATAGCTCTCACACCTCTGGCGTATGTTCTAAATTCTGATTGAAAAGAATGGTTGTTTTTAATAAAATATTCTTCTAATTTATCATTTATAGGTTTTGCACCTTCTGATTTTCTAATAGGTCTTTTGAATACCTTTATTTCATATTTTTTGTTATATAAATCATATTCAGTTATTTCTTTAATCTCTTTTTTAGCAAAATCTAATAATTTCAATCCTTTTTTATCTATTTTAAGAAAAGACCCTATTGTATATATAGATTTTTTTAAAGAAGATATTTTTCTTTGACCAAGATAATTAAAAGTAATTAATTCAAAATCTTCTTTTTTTTGAAGTTGGAAAACAGGTCGTTCTTTTTTCGAGAACTTTACTGAATTTCCATTATTTAAATGTTCAATTGCTGTTGAAAGCTTCATTAAATATTCTTATTTATTATTGAAACTTTATTATTTTTACAGGTAATAATATTATGATCTAATTGTAAGTATCCTTTTGATATTATATATGTTTTTATTTCTTTAGATAGTTTTTCTTCTGTTTTTTTATTCATTTTAATATTTAATTGTTCTTTAAAAATTTTATTTAAGGTATTGTTTTTTTTAATAATTGTTTGTTCTTTTACTTCATTTTTATAAATTAGATAATCTATTTTATTTATTTTCTTTTCTATTTTTTCTTCTACTTTTTTTTGAAATTCTTTTTCTGTTATTTTTCTATTTGATTTTTCATATAATTCTTTATTAAGTAAAGAACTTAGTTTAAATTTATACATTCTATTTCCTTATTTTGATTTTAAGATTATAATCTAGAAAAACTTTAATAAAGCTTAATCTGACATTAAGTTTATTTTTTGTATAATTCTTTTATAAATTTTGGAGTATTTTATGAATAAAGAATTAACAATTATTTATCCATCTATTTTCAATGAATTAACATCTCCATGGGATACAGAATATAATATTGCTAAAGAATTAGGTATTAATGTCTGTTTATTCGATGAAGAAACATTAAATATTCTTAAATGTGATTTAACAGATCAAGTTATTATTTATAGAGGTTGGATGATATCTATTCAAGATTATATTAAATTAAGTGAAAACATTAAAAAGAAAGGTGGTGTAATGTTTATACCTTCTGAACAATATAAAAAAGCCAATACTTTTTCAAATTGGTATAATTTATTAAATAGATATACGATGAAATCTTATTTTATTAAAGATTTTTCTAAATTAGATGATTATTTTAATGATGGAAAAGAATGGTTTGTAAAAGATGATTTGAAAAGTTTGGGTGGTAAAAAAAGTATTGCTAAAAATTCAAAACAAGCAATAGAAATATATAATCAAATTCAAGAAAATAGAGATTTTAAAATTGAAAATAATGGTATTTGTTTAAGAGAAGTTATTGATATTTATGATGAAGAAAGATTTTTTGCATTAAATGGGGAGATTTTAGGAATACATTTAGATAAAGACAGATTAAAATTAGCTAATCAAATTGCAAAAAAAATTTTTGAAAAATTAAATTTAGTTTTTATATCTATTGATATTGGTCGTTCTGAACTTAAAAATATTTTAGTAGAGGTTGGTGATTTTCAAATTTCTGATATTAATAAAGAAGGTGATGTTAAAAAAATCAAAGAATGTTATTCTATTTTGAAGAAGTTAATTTTTTAACTTCTTCTCTTTTTGTCCTCTTCCAAAAATAAGATATATAAGAAATCCAATTGGAACAAAAATAACTACTAAAATCCAAATTACCTTATTAATATCCTTTTTGAAATCACTAATTAAAACATCTATAAATGCCCATATCCATAATATAAAAATAGCTGCATATATTCCTAATATAAAAAATCCAACAATAGCATCTGATTCACCCATAGTTTTTTCTCCTTTTTTTATTTTATTTTATTTTATATATTATATCTTATTTATTTTTATCCTCTTATAACTGAGTATAGATTTTCACCATTATCTATACAAAATAAATTTTAAAGGAAAAAAATGGCAAAAAACAAAACTTCACAAAAAGACTTTATCCTCCCTCTACTAACACTCTTGGCACTTCCAAGATACTCTATGGTAGGAACAGGGGAAGTCCTTCCTGATTTGAAAAGAATTATGAAAATGTTTCCAAAAGATAAAACTCCTTTTAGAGGAACACAAATTATTTTTGACAAAACATTTTATAATGTTATTGTTAATAGAGATAGACATTTTACTGTTGACGGAAAAAGACTTGTTAATTTTTATCCTCTAAGTTCCGGTTTTGCAATGGCAATTACTGCAGATGGTATTAAATACCTTAAAAGAAACAGATAAAGTTTCGGCAATTCCTTTCAGGGAATCTGCTTTTGAAATATTCTCTTGATAAATTTATATAATTTAGATACACTCTCACATATAAAAGGAGAAATTAATGGCTGATATTGAAATTAAAACGTATAGTATGACAGATGCTATAGAAGAAAAAGAAAAGAAAAAAGAAAAAAAAGTTAAATCTACAAGTGGTTTAAGGAAGGGAGCCTATGGAGTTATATTTGCTTATATTGCTTTCTTAGCTTATTTAAATCCTTTTTCTTTGGATTTTATTCCTTATGGTATTACAATTAATAAAACATTTTTAATTCCTGAATCTGTATTTATTCTTATTTTATTTGCTATTTTATCTTTATTGTTTTCAATGGCAGGAACAATTATTTCTATATTTAGAAAAAGTATGTTGGGATTTTTACTTAGTTTTTTAATTTTTGGAAATGTATCTTATATTTCTGCAAAAGTATATTCTGTATATGAAAAGAATCCAAAAGTTTTTGACCAATTGATTGATTCTATATCTGTTTCAGATATTTTATCTAAAATAAGTATTATTAAAAAATCAGATTTAAATAGTGAAAAAAATATTATTAAATAATAATGGAAAAAAATTGTGAATAAAAAAATTGATCTAACGGATATAATTGTTAGTGATATAAAAGATAAAAAAAATCCTACATTAAAGTTATTCCTTATTGTAGGTATTCTTATTTTTTCTACTATTTTTTATTTTTCTTTCTTAAAAAATAAAACAATTGAAAAAAAGAATATATTCTCTCAAAAAAAAGAAATAATAATTAATAATAATCTTAAAAAAGAAATGTTACCTATATATTTTATTCAAGTTTCTGTTTTCAATAAAAATAAACATTTAAATAAAAATTTATTAAAAAAGATAAAAGATAATAATCTATCTTTTAAAGTTAAAAAAGTGAATAAATTTAAAAAAGTTTTAATTGGTCCATATTATGGATATTCTTCTGCTAAAAAACATTTACCATTAATTCAAGAAAAAATAGAAAAAACAGCATTTATTAAAAAAAAGCAATAATTAAAACACTAAATAATAAATAATTCTATTTATAAGGTATTATTTTATATCTATATGAGGTGATATACTTAAATGAAACACATTGAGCTTACAAAAATAAAAAATAAGTCAGGACAAGCCGAATTAAAACATATTCTTTATTTTATATTTCTTCCATTTATTATTGGAATTTTATTTTTTTTCTTTTACATATGTTCTGGAGATATCTCATTATTTAAAACAATGATACATAATTTTGATTTTGATAAAGCTTATGCTTCTTGGCTTATTGGTTATGAAATTTTAGCTGTAATTATATTATTAAAGATATTTTTATTTAGCGAAAACAATCAAATAAAAAAATAATACTGTTCTTTCCTTTTAATAAGGAAAAAACATGATATTTTTTTTTATTTGATTTAATCTTTATTTCTATAAAATCTACTTTTTTTAACGTTGACAAAATTTTTTATATATGTATAATATCTATAGATAACTTCTGTTTATTTTTCATTTTTTTTCATTTTTTTTTATTTTTTATATTCACACTATTTGTTTTGTATGTGAATAAGATTGATTGATTTCTTCGGCAAGCACCCTTTTTAGGGTGCTATCCAAATAATGAATAGTTCTGTTTATTTATGTGAATAAATTTTTTATTTCTTTTTTTAAGTTTTATTTAATCATATTTTCGATACTATAACAAAATATAATTAGTTATTTATTTAGCTAATAAAAATTTAATTTAAAAGGGATTATTATGAAAATAATTAAGCCAAGAGACTTCCATAAATTAGCAATAATTCGTGGAGAAGCAAGAGGTGGAACAACATGTATTCCAAATAAAAAAAGAGAAGTGAAAAACTCTAAAAGAAAATATAAAGGAAATTGGTAATGGTTGATATGAATGGAATGATTTCATACATAGTCGGTGGATATGTAAGAGATTTTATAATGGGATTTTCTTCAAATGATATTGATTATGTTGTAATTGGAGAAACAGAAGAGAGTATGATAAAAAGAGGTTTCAAAAAAGTTGGAGCTGATTTTGCAGTTTTTCTTCATCCAAAAACAGGTGAAGAATATGCTCTTGCAAGAACTGAAAAAAAAGAAGGTGTTGGCTATAATGGTTTTTCTACGGTAACTGAAGGTATTTCTCTTGAAGAAGACCTTGGACGTAGAGACCTTACTATTAATGCTATTGCAATGACTGATGATGGTCAATATATAGATCCATATGATGGACTTCTTGATATAAAACACAAAGTTCTTCGTCATACAACAAGTGCTTTTTCGGAAGATCCAGTAAGAGTTCTAAGATTGGCAAGATTTACAGCTCGTTTTGTAGATTTTGTTATTTCTGAGGAGACAAAAATTCTTGCTCGTTCTCTAAAAGATGAATTGCGAGAGTTAACTCCTGAAAGAGTATTTAAAGAACTTGAAAAAGCACTTAAATCAGAAAAGCCATCTAATTATTTTAGGGCTCTTTTTGAACTTGATGCTTTGGAAATTGTTCATCCAGAAATATTTGCTATGATTGGAGTTCCTCAGAGATTTGACTATCATGCTGAAGGTGATGTTTTTGAACACACTATGCGTGTGCTTGATGAAATGTCTTCATTAACTGATAATCCAGTAGCAAGATATGCAGCTATTTATCATGATATAGGAAAACCTATTACTTATAAAGAAAATGGTAATTTTTATGGTCATGGTGATATAGATGTTATTTTTCCTGCTTTTAATATTCTTAAAGAGAAGAAACATCCAAATATATATATAAAGGCTGCTACAATGGTTGCTGAATGGCATACTTTTGTTCATGGTTTTTCCACTATGAAAACAAAAACACTTGTTAAAAAAATGACATCAAAAACATTCCCTAAAAAAATAGAGGATTTTGAAATGCTTCTTATGGCAAGTGGAGCAGATGAAAAAGGAAGAATTCTTGGGAATAGAACACTTTCTTTTGATGAAACTGAATTTATCTTTAATGGTGGAGAAATTGAAGGATTTAGACGAAGAGATTTCCCTTCTTATGAAAATGAGATGAAGATTTTTGAAGCTATTTCTAAAAAGGTTCACCTTCCAAAAGAGGTTATTGAAGGTCCTGTAATAGAAATAAAAAACTATATATATAGGGAAAAACTTAGAAGAGCAAAAAAAATTTTATAAAAAATAGATAGATTTTTCTATCTATTTCTCTCTTTTTAAGGAAAATAATTCAATCTCTTATCTTTTATTTCTTTTTATTCGTTAAAATAGTAAATATTAAAATTAATAGGAGGGCATTATGGGCTCATTTTCTTCACAAGATGTTCAACTTACTAAAAGTAGAGGATTTATTATATTTCCTGATGGTTATGAAGAAATATTTTTAGGTATATATTTTATTCTTATTCCTTATATTACTGGGCTTTTATTTGTTTTCCTCTATGTTTCAAATGTTCAAACTGAAATTTTTAAAGAATTAGCAAAGGCACAAGATTCTTTTATTATGTTATGGATTGTAGGATATGAAATAGATGCAATAATATTATTACTACTTATTTTTTGGTCTTTTTTAACTAGTGAAGATGATACAAATAAAAAAGGTAAACGACGACAATTTGTTCGACCTTAATCTTTTATAATGTCATAATATTTTGGAAATACACATTCCATTTTTTTATTTTTATTCTCTTTTTTTAAATATTTCATTTTTATAAAATTTATATTAATGATATTATCCAAATCATCCCTAAATAATATTTGTTTTAATCTCTTGTTTTTATCAATAACAATTGTATATAGTTTACTTCCTAATTTAGCTGTATACCTTCTATCTTTATAATGTTTTGCATTTTTTAATACTTTTGGTAAATCAAAGTATGAAGATGTTCCTTTATAAAATGTAACTTGTTCTAAATTATGATTTACAATACTTATAAAATCTTTATTTGAACATATTTCTTTTTTAAGTGGTTTAATATATTCCCATTTTATTTTTTCTGGTTTATTGAATCTAAAAACACCTTTATATTCTTTTTTTTCTCCTTTTGGAGATGTTATTATTTGTGTAAATTCAGCTTTAAAATAATCAGGTATTAAAATATCATTTCCAAAAAGATTTAATGAAATTAATAATATAATAATTGATTTTTTCATTACTTTCTTCTTTTTGAAATTATTTTTTGATCTGAAGATAAAAAATATTTTTTTTCTAATTTTGTAAAATATAATCCATTTTTAGAATAATTTTCTAATTCTTTTTTATACATATTGTTTTTTTCTTTAGGAAGATATTTTTTAGGATATCTCTCATAATTTTTTCTAAAAAGATTTAATGGATCTTCTTTAAATTGAAAATATCTATTATATAAATAATTATTTTTTTCTTCATATGGAATATTTTCAAAAATAATTTCTTCTTCTATTATACAGAATTTAAAACTATCATTTGAAATAGCTGTTATTATTTCTTCTTTTTCTGAATATGGATTTATTATATTTGCAGAATATATTTTTAATATATATTCATTATCTT
>Ga0256828_1001071_pt1 | contig 17546 bp, 11 predicted proteins | sample CV88metaG_FD_185993 | JGI IMG/M metagenome (GOLD analysis project Ga0256828, IMG submission 185993) | Hydrothermal vent microbial communities from East Pacific Rise, Pacific Ocean - CV88 | ecosystem: Environmental > Aquatic > Marine > Hydrothermal vents | place: Pacific Ocean: East Pacific Rise...
ATGCTGTTCAAAATGCTGGTAAGATAGGAATGTCTAATTTTATGTTAAATCATTATTTGAATATGCCAACGTTATTAAATACTGGCATGGCTCATAATTTAATGTATGCATCTAGTCCTATGATGGCGGGAGGAGGATTAACTCACGCTGCAGGAGGCATTGAAAATCTAGGAACAATGTTACAAGGAACTGCGAAAGATCCAACAATGTTTTCTGGAATGAATCCTATTGCTCTAGGAGTTATGGCAATGATGGGAACATCATTAGCTTCTAAAAAATTAAATTCATTTATACAAGAAAAGTCAAGTACAAATAAAAACAAGTTATCAAATAGAAGGTTAAGAACATCAGCAACATCATTTAGTGATTTAACAGATGATGCTGGAGTTAATATGCTCCAAACACAATTGATGCAAATTCAATCAATGCCTGAAGCACAAGTTAGTGCAGCTGATGCGTTAATCATTTCAGCATTAACTATGATCTATGGAAGTGTTAGTGCGAGTGCTGCAGTAGCTGCAGATATTCGTGATAGTGATTCTAAAAAAAATAAAGAAGGGTTTGGGAATGCAAATAATCATCTCCATGAATTATTTGGAGATACAGGAATTCATAATAAAGATGATCAATATAATTTAAAACGTGAAAGAACAGGGATTGAGAAATTCTCTCAATTTGCGGAAACTGGATCAGCTCAGTTATTACAAACATTTGATATAATGACTCAAATTTCAAATACTCTATCAGGAGTTAGTTCAACAGCAGTATTAAATGATATCAAAGAAAAAAATGATACAACTTTATTAAAAGCTGAAAAAGAATATGGAATAGCTACAGGGTTAAGTACGATAGCTGTTCAAGCAATTCATATGAGTCCTGCACAATTATTATCAAGTTCAAATAGTTACGAAGATGCTAATATTAGATTATTAGGATGGATCGGGGAATTGAATAAATATCAAGTTCAAGAATTAGTACGAGCTAGAAATTCAGGAAAAAAAATTACATCATTAAGTGATTTAAAAGACAATATCGATTTTGAAGAAAATCGTGAAAAATATAATTCGACATATAATATGTATTTTAAAGAATTAGATAATATGTTAGGATATATTCCTGGAATGACTATGTTAACAGGTTCTGGAAGATTTGCTCATAATGCAACTAAATCTATTATTGATTACTTCGCCGGCGAAAAACAAGATGATGGTACCAGAGGAGATTCAAAATTCGGGGAAATGTGGGAGAATGGTGATTTCAATATCAAAAAACGTTTTTCACGATGGATGGAAAATGGAATGATATCTGATAATCTTATGGATGAGGATGCTTTAAGAAGTTCTATAGGAATGGAAGAAGCTAGTAATCATGATAAGATGCAAAACTATTTCGGAGAAACATTTCCAGATAGATTTGAATTATTATTAAAATTCAATCATCATCAAGCCGAATCACTTGCAGCTATGGTTGGGAATATTTCTAGAACTGAATTTACTGAATTACGGATGCATAAATATACTGGTCAAATGGGTGATAAAGATTATCATAATAAAGCTAATAGTACTATCATGAACAATTTAGATAATCTTATAGAAAATAGTAATGATATTGGTCGAGAATCTATTGGTGGTATGTTATATTCTATGATGACTGGTGATGATAATATTAATGATCATCTGATGAAAAAATATCGTCAAAATAATGGATTGTTAAATAATCTTATAACTAATGGTGATTTAACTAGTGCTGATAGTACAACTGATAGAAATTATAATAATCAATCATTACAAGATCTACAAGATAAGCAAAAACTAGAAGAGCGAGCTGAAAATACTTATACTATTCAAGAAAAACAATTAATTGCTTTGAATACTTTAGTTGATTGTTTTGGATGTGAAAAGGATTCTAGAACTAGTTTAAAGAGTAGAAGTAATACTCCAGGAAGTGCTGATAACGCATCTGGAGGAATTGATGGATTTGGTATTAGTACTGATCCATTTGGAACTAAATCAAAAGATCATGGAAAATTAACAAAAGACAAAAAACCTAAAGTACCTATTAAAGATAAAGTTAAAGGATTCTTCTCTAAGATATCTAAAATAAGTTTTAAAGGCATGTGGACTGGTTTAAAAGCTGCTTTTACATTAGGTGGTATGATGGGAATGCTTAAAACATTATGGAAACCTTTTGGATTATTTTTAGGAGCAATGGGATCAGTTGGTGGAGCAGGGTTAGCAGGTGCTGGAAGTATGATACTAACAGCACTACCATATGTTGCTGCGGTAGCTGCTGTAGGTTTTGTCGCTTATAGTGCATGGGATTATATTGATGGAGTATTTTCTTTAAGTGATGAGAAGAAACAAGAGCGATTAGAAAATAAACATATCAGAGATGATTTTAAAGGTGATAAGTTAGAGGAAACATTTGATAATTTATTAAAATCTGCTAGAGCAGGTAAAAATTATGTTAAAAAAAGATTAAAATCTCAGAATCCAACTGCTGCTGAATTACGATTATTAATTAAAAAAGTCGAAGATGATAAATCATGGTATTGGAGAAATGATCCAAATGCTGTTGTACTAGCTGAAGCTGCTGCTGAATTACTAAAAGAAAAAGCTGATGGTGGACATGTATTTAATGGTGATGATATATATAATGCAGAGTATGGTATTGGTACAAAAGGTTATGGTAATGATTATAAAACATTAAATGATAGAGTCAAAAAAGGGATAAGAACATCTAATGTGGAATCATTAGAATTAGAATTAGCAACTCATAAAAAAGATATGAGTCCAGAAATGCGTCACGAATTTGAAGCAGTTATTAAATATAAAAAAGAAACCGCTGCAGGAGCTGCTAGTGGAAAATATGGAACAGCTGATATTATAAAACGTAATCATGATTTAACAAGATATATAAATCAATCAGATTTAAAATTCAATCAAGAAATGCGCCAAAAAATAAAGTATAATAAAGAACGGAAGAAAGAAAAAGAAAAAGAACAAAAAGAATATTTAGAAATGTTCCGAGAGGTATTAAAAGATGCTGCACAAGATGGCAAAGTAGATAAAGATGAACAAAAGAAACTATACAAAACGTTTTTAGCTTCTCATAGTGAAAATAAAAAATTAAATACAATGATGTTATCATTTATATCAGATATCGGTAAATCAAATAAAGTAAATGCGGATACTGTAACTATGGTATATGATAAATTACAGAAATTAAATGAAAAAGATAATCTTTCAGAAAGATTATCAAAACTACATAAATACAATTATAGTATAAAACAAACAGATTTTTAGGAGAAATAATGTCAAAAAAACCATATAAAACAGATTATCTAATAGGAAAAATTCCGGGATATAATGGTAAAATTGATGATACGGGCAAGTATCAGAAGAGATTATTAAATAATATAACAAGGTTACATTTTTCTCCGATGGCTTATAATATTAATTTATCAGCTATAACAACATCAACCGACGATAATAATAAAACAACAGTTAATCCTATCAAATCAAATGTATATACATTAAGTGCTGATACAGGATTTAAAGATAGTGATAATCAATCAACATTATTATCAGCTTTAATCGCTTGGAATGCGATCACTAATGGATTAGATGATACTTTTAAAAATTTAAAAAATAAAACATGTATAGATATTTTAGCTACTAATGATAGCACAATAAATGAAAGTTTATCAAATAATTTTGAACCGAGTGTTTCAGAAACGTTTATGAATGAATTAAAAAATAAAAGTATATTTAAAATGATACAAATGGCTAAAGATACAACTACTTCTATGTCAAGCACTGCTGGAATATCTCTATTATCTAAAGTTGATGATAATAATGGATTTTTAAATCTTATTGCTGGAAAAGCTTTAAATATACAAACAGCTCTCCCAGAAGTTTGGACAAAATCAGATTATCAAAATCAAATACAATGTATGATCAAATTAGTATCTCCATCAGGAGCTCCAGAAGATGTTAGATTTTACATAGAAGAACCTTTAATGATGCTAATGCAAATGAGTGCACCAGTTACAAAAACTGGTATATATTTAGGGTATCCTCCATTATGGAAAATAGAAGCTGATGGATTAATGGGAATTAAAATAGGAGCTATAAGTAATATGGTAATTACTCGAGGAGGTATTGATACACAATTTAATAAATATAATCAACCTACTAATGTTAATGTTCGATTAACTATAACACCATTAGTTAAAGCATATGCAAATTATATATCAAATATTACAAATACAACTGGTAATAATCCTACAACAATTTATACTCGAACAAAATTAGAAGAAGGGCAATATTTTCTACAGAGTTCATTAGACTTAAGTGACGCATTAAAAGAACATAAAGCGAATTTAGTATAATTTGATATAATTTATCAAAATCAACAAATCGGTTATGATATTAATTTTAAAAGGAATACAATGTATAATTATATTAATCATATTAATCAGTTTACAAATACTGATATAATAACTATATCAGGAGGTTTTGTAATAAGTACTATAATTTATTATAAAGTCAAATTTAGTTTAGCGACTACAAAACTAAAAGAAGAAATTAAAAAATTAAAAAATGAAAAAACAAAAATAGAAAATGAATTAAATCCAAAAGATACTATAACACTCTTAGAATTTTTTGATAATATCTTAATGGAAAAGTTTAAATATTATTTTATGAGTGATATCTTAGCATATTTCTCACAAGGTAAAGAATTAAAAAAACAAGAAATTATTGATATCAAAGAAAAGTTTTATGTTGATATTAGTAAGATGTTAAGTGAAGATCAAAAAATGAGATTATTAAAGATCTTTTCAAAGCAAGGGATTGAAATATATATTCATCAAACATTTTTAAAATTATTAAATGAATCTAATATAAAATATTTAGATACAAGTGATAATTTAGATAAAAGAAGTCTTGATGTTGTTTATGATATCAATAGAAATAATACTATAAAGGAATAATATGTGGGGAAGCGATAGTAACGATAACGATGAACAAGAAGCTCCAGTTCAAAAGACTGGAGCAGAATTATTAGAACCTGTTAAAGTATTAAATAAAATTGATCAACGATTTGATAGTTTATATAGTGATATAATTGGTAATTTAAATAATTATAATTTATATTCTAGTAAGTTACAAACAGTTGCTGTACAAGATATAGCTAATAGTTTAGGTGCAAAAACTAAAGAAATAGAAACCGAAACTAAAAAAGAAAAACAAGATAAAGAACTTCATAAAATGCTTAATGCTGGAAGTAATGATATATTAGGTAATATGAATGAATTATCTATTCCATCAGAACGAAAGCAAAGATACGAATTTTATGAAGAGATACCTAATGTTAACTACATAGCTCATAGAATGTTAAAAGTATATTTAGATAATATACTTATTAAAAATGTTCAAACTAAGCAAATATTAAATATATCAGAGAATAGTGCTAATAGTTTTTTCCTAGAAACAATTAAAGATGATATAGGAAAACACTATGAGAATTTTATGAAGACTAGTATTATATTCTTTGATTTACAAAATAAGTTAAAAAATCAAATAGTTCCTAGTATGTTGAAGTTTGGGAACTTCTTTGTAGAAACTGTTAATTTAAAAAGTGTTGTTAAGTTATCAGAAGATAAACAATTAATTATGGAAGCTACTGATAATGTATCTGATGTGAGTTCACATCTAGTTACAGAAGTTATTACAGATGGTTATATTAAAGGATCTTCTATTAAAGGTCATAGATATTGTTTATTTGAATACGAAACTGTTCAAGAATCTCAGAGTTTAAATATTAAAGCTGATCCTACAACTCAAATGAAAGATCTACTTAAAGGATCAAGTACTTTATTACAAGAAGATTATGCTGGTTATTGGAATGATATTACTGATGATAATCATGATGATGATTTTAAATTCAATGATGTTAGCGAATTGGATTTTGGAGAATTAAAGAATATTTATTTAAAACATATAAGTCCTAATAAGGTTATTATTATTGAACAAGATGGTTTTCTTTATGGTTATTTGGTAGTAGATGATATTAAAGGAAAACAAGAAACTGAAGTAGATATTCTAAAAAGATTTACAACTCAAGAAGATAGTTATAATAATAAATCGGAAAGAGATATAAAACATAATGTTATAGAGAATATGACAAAAGGAATAATCAGAAAATTAAATAGGTTATTAACATCTCAACACTTTGGCGGAAGAAATGTTAATAACTTTGAGGATTTAAATCTAGGAGATAGTGTATCAGATAGTATTAAAGTTATATTATATCATAAGTTAGAAAAGCAAGCTAAATTAAAATTTAGATTTGTGAGTCCTAATAGAATGATTAATTTTAGTACTAATGTAGATAAATTTGGACCTTATGGGACATCTATATTTGATCCTATAATCCAGCCGGTAAAAATGTACACACTAGCATTAATGAGTTCTATAGTAAGTAGATTAAGTAGAGCTAGTGTAGTAAGAAAATGGACAATCGAAGCAGGTAATAAAAAGAATCATGCGGAGATAATAGAAAAAGTTAAAAAAGATATCAGCAATAAAAGTATCAGTTTTGATAGTTTAAGCAATATTAAAAATATTGCACAAAATGTTACAGACTTCCGAGATATAGCAACTATTCAAGTTAATGGGCAAAGGTTCATTGATATGGAAGTTATGCCAATGGGTGATAGAAGTCTACCATTAAATGATCTACAAGATCTCCGAACAGAATTAATAGCAAGTACTGGGATTCCAAGTGTCTATTTAAATATAGGAGACCAAGTAGATTTAAGAGAAAGTTTAGTAAGTTTAAATACAAGTTTTGCAACTACTATCAGCGCTTTTCAAAGCAATATAGATGATAGTTGTAATCAGTTGTTTAGTAGTATCTTCAGTATATTATTAGAGAATAATGGTTATGAAAATTCAGAATTTGTGTTAAGTCAATATTATAAGACAAGTTTAAATCCTCCTTTAATATTAACAGTGCAAAGTAATGAAGCACTTATATCAAGTGTAAGTAATATTATAGGAATGTTAAAAAGTGCAGAATTAATAGTAGATCCTGAAGCGTTGTTAAAATTATATATACCTCAAATGAATTGGGAAGATTTATTAAAATCTGGTAAATCATTTATTAAAAAACAAGCTAAAGAACAATTAATGCAGCCTCAAGATGATCAACAATAATAATAATAAAGGAAAAATATGAGAAAATTAAATCAACATCAGTATGAGATATTACAGGAAATGAATTATCCTTTATTGTTATTACTTGAAGCTGAAGAAGTTAATTCAGATTCTGAACCTCATCCAGATGATAAGGATGCTCCTCAGAATCAAGGACAAGATCAAAGTCAACAACCTCCCGAGGAACAAGATCAAGACCCTCAACCAAGTGAAGAAGAAATATTCCAAGCAGAAAATGCAGGAACACAAGATAAGTTCGTACAGTTCATATTGTACGATAAGTTAGCAGAGTTATCAAATAAGATTGAAACGATCAGAAATAATATTCAGATAAGAGATCCAGAATTTGATAATGAGTTCAATGATAAATTAAATTACTATGCACAATATGTCGAAGTATTAAATGAAATAATATTCAGTGTAAGTACATCAACAGTATATAATATAGTAGGACAATTAGAAATAGAATTAATATCATTATTAGAAAGTTATATAAAATTTCACGGTGCTAATGATAATGATAATAATCAACATAAAGGGTTAAGATGAGTAAAGTAATAATAGATGGAAAAGTAACTTATATTAATCCAGGAATTAGTGAGTTCGATGATTATCAAGAGAGAGGATTAGAAGCAAATGAAAGACAACCTAATGACTATTTAAGAATGGTAGCTAAGGTATTTGGTTCATTAAGAGATACTAGTATCTCTGATAATTTAACTTCATATATCAGTGGATTCGCCATAAGCTATACACATGAATTACATTCTGATACATTAGGAGATGATTTAGGAAATTATCATTCATTTACTATAAATCCTGGAAATTGTATAATTGATAATCAATTAATAAACTTTTCAGAGAATACTTTATTAGTGTTACCAGAAGATTATTTTAATGATGAAGCTGGTAAAGTAAATGGAGAATATATAAAATATTGTATAGTAGTATTTTATAGTTATCGAGATCAATATACTAAAGAGATAGCTAGTATAGAAATTTGGAAAGAGGATGATTTAACATTCCCAGATTTAATTGATCAACCAGAGAAATGTTTTTATTATAGTACTAGTGTTACTAATACTGTAAGTACTTCTAAAAATTATGGATTAGTAATCGGATCATTTAATCATAAGGTTGGATTACCCAATAAAATAGTTAAAGATTTAGATTCAACGGGTATATCAGTTGAGGGAATAAATTCTCAAAATTTAGCAGAAATGTATATGAATAATTATAAATTATTATTCGAATACTTTGGAGTACAAGCTCGAAAAGTATTCAGTGATATGTCAATGACTAATAATAACTTTATTGTAATTCCAGATGAGCAAATTCATCCTAGTTTAAAATCTGGTATGTTTTGTTTTTATGATCCTATAGAATGTAAATATATGCCTTCTCGAGCTAGTCAAAGAAAGATTGATCAGATCATAGGATTATATTTAAAAGAGAGTGTTAGCAGTGTAAATGGTATAAATGTAAGTGGAAGTAATATTATATTTTTCAATGGTGTTGTACAATTAGATGATAAGTTTATATTAGATGATGATGATACATTAAAAAATTTAATTCCAGGACAATTTTATTATCTAGCTGATAGATGTACAGAACGTACAGAATTAGAACCTATAATAGATGTTCCAAATTATACAACTGTAGATACTTCTGGGAAGATAAGTCCCAGATTTTTCACAGGATCAGTACAAGTTGGAACAGCTGTAGCAAGCAATTTATTTTTAATAAATATAAATAAAGAGCAAGAAATTAGTGTAGCAAATTTAATGGATATATTTGGATCAAATGAGTCATTTGAGGTAGAATATTTAAAACAAAAAGAAATAACATTATTAAATGCTAAAAAGAAATTAATAGAAAAAAAGATAGAAGAATTACAAGCTCGCAAAATAATATTAGATAATCTAATAGGAGATAATTTAAATATTGTGCATGCTAGTGGGTATAGTTCAATAAGTGATTATGAAGGAGAGGATAATAATTCTGCAGAATTACGTCTAATAATCGGGGGATTAATTCGAAGATTCTTTGGTTATAGTTTTATAAATAATGAGGAATATAGTTTTATATTAGATAATTTTAGTTTATTTGTAGAAGATATAGAATTAAAAAATACTAATATAATAAATCATGCCACCGGAGAATTAGATTTAAGTGCGTTCGAAGACACTCTATTAAAAGATACAGATAAAGTTTTAACAGATGATGATATTATATTGACAGATGATAAAATAGTATTTGACGTTTTAAATGGGAATGATAATACAATTACAGAAAGTAGTTTTGACAATATAAAATATTTATTAAATAATAATAGTTCATTAACTCAAATTATAAATATATTAACACCAATAATAGTGTTGTTAAGTGTTAGAAAATTATCAGATGCTTATGTTAATATTAATAATACTTCTGATATCAGCATAGGAAAAGTTATCAATCAATTACTATATGATTTATCAAATTTTGAATATCAATTAAAAGAAGTTCAAGAATATAGTAAATTAATATCGATAAGTGATCAAAATTTATATACTACAATCAATGCAAAAAATTTATCATATATGTATAATGATACAAGTATAGGATATGATGATATATCAGTTTCAGCTAGTGAAATTGCTGACTTATTAACTACTAATATAAATAATCAAAACATAATAGTTCAATCAAATGAAGATAATTTAAGAAATAATATAAATTATAATAAAATGATTGATGACAATATATATCTTGCACGATTATGTTTAGTATTTTTAACAAAAGCTAAAAATATATATATAAATGAAAGACAAAAAAATATATTAGATACATTTGATTATACTAATCAGTTATTAGAAATCAATGAATCATTAAATAATATACAAAATGATTCATTAATAAAAATACCATATGCAATTGATATATTCTTAATGGATGAACATCAAAGAAAAGTATTTAATTATACATATTTAACATTAAGATTAAGAAAGAAAATATGGGAAAGACAATTAGTACAAGATGATCTAAATAATGCCAATACAAGTCTATTAGCAGTTGCTTCTAATCCTGCATCAACTTTAGTTGATCAATTAGCAGTTCAAGCAGAGGTTAATAGATTAACTAACACTTTAAATAGTTTAGAAGATTTTATAATTAATACTACAAGTGAATATAATAACTTAAGATCATATTTTGGAGAAGCTCCTGTAGAATTATATGATATTGATTTTATTGCTAATTATACCGATGAATCTGTTGATACTTATAGATTCGGATGTGATAATAATAATATATGCTATAATGGTGTTTGTAGTAATACTATAACAGCATGTGAAGGTTTATTATTTAATTTTAGAAGAAGTATTGGAACTCAATCAGATGTTAAAAGCTACAATGATATAATTGTAGAAGTTTATGATTATGATTTATATGATAGTTCTAATCCTGATATTGATTATGTGCCTGTTGAGTTAATGATTCTTAGACATACCTCTGATGATATGAATGATTTTAAATATCAATGGATTATTGATAATAATTTGAATCCTTATAGATTCGAAGAAGAAGTTGTTGATACTATTCAAGGACAAATCATATACCCTGCTGGAAGTGGTGGAGAAATAGCAGTATTTAATAATTACGAAGATAATATAATAGTTAAAGATGTTTATAATTCTTTTACTAATACTGAAGCAGAAAGTGTAGAAACTGGTCCTAGAATAGGTTATGTAAATGATGAATTTGGAGGAAGTTATACATTAGGAGCTTATGTGAAAAATATAAGCATCACTGATGGAATAAGTACGTATCAAAGTACATTCTTCGAGTCAGGTACTGTTGACACTAATAGTAGTGATCTATTTGATAAAAATGGTACTCCTACACCATATATAACAATTTCATTAAGTTCAGCTGATAGAACATTTATATTAAATGTTGATGATTTTCCAAAAACGTTTAAAAAACTACAAGCAGATGATGATGGAGCAGTTATAGCAGTTACATTAACACAAAGTGACGACCAAATAAGAACTATGATGATTATTCAAACATTAACAACAGTTAATGGAATTGTTGTAGCTAGTTATAAATTATATGATAAAGACAATAATGATACTAATATAGGAACAACAATATTTGATAATGATGCATTATTTATTGAGAATTTAGATGATAATAATTTCAGCTACCAAGCATATAGTACAGATAGTGCATTAGCCATTAGTAATTTTACACATGATCCAGCGAAGATGATATCAAGCAGATTAGATAAAAATATATTCGCTTATGGTAATAGTATGATTTTAAAAATATATAAAGAAGTATGGGACAGTGTTGGAAATATGACAGAAAATGTCATATCTTCTGTAAAATTTAAATTTGAAAGAAAATAACAATGTTAATAAATTATGAAAGGGTAACTAAAAATCTAGTACAATTTGTACTAGATTATTTTAAAAGTCAAAAAACTATATTAACAACTGAATTAGATGATAAATATAATACATTTGAAACAGTTAATAATAATCTTCGAGCGTTGGATAATATAATCAATTATAATGTATCAGGAGATGATAATATTATAACTATAACATATCAATATATTGAAGATTTAATTCTAAAAAATATAACAAAAACGGTTACAACAATTACAGAAGATTATAAAATTACTAATATAATAAAAATCACAGGAGATATAAACTTAACTAAGAATATAAAAACAATTATCAGAGAATATTCTGATAGTTCTAATCTTAGTTTAGTTGATACTAAGATAAATTATTCAAAAGGATAAAATGAAAAATGAAAAATCCAAAAAACAATTATAAAAATTGTACAGAAGAAGAGTACAAAAAATATAATGAAATGATAGGAGAAATTATAAATATACATATGAAATATAATTTTTTTAATGTTGCTAAGAGGTATGTTAATTTAATTATATTCATTGTATTGATGTTTATGTGTTTTGTATTTACAATAATCAGCTTAAAATCTGATATAAATACATTACAAACACAAATTAAAACTATAGAACAAATACATACCGATATAACATATAGAAGGTAAATTCAAAAATATAAGGAACAAAATATGTCAGATTACGTTACAAGTGACGAGTTACAGAAACAGTTAGAGAACTTAGCAGATGAGCTAGGGATATCAGTTTCAGAATTAATGGATGCTATCCAAACTAATTTTGACGGTGTTAATGATGCATTAACAAACTTAAATAATTTAGTTGCAGGAAATACAGCTGCAATTAATGCAATTACAGAGATGGATGATAATGGTGTTCAATCATTAGCTGAAAAAATCAAAGCATTAAATGATATGTTTAGTGAAGATGGTGAATTAGTTACAGATATCTTAGCTAAAATTGCTGCAAACAATCAAGCAACAGTTGCAAATGAAGAAGCTATAGCTGGTGTTGCATCAGATTTAGCTGATTACGTTGAAGCAAATGATGCAAGTCAAGCTTCTCAAGATAACAGAATGACTACAATAGAGTCTACTGCATCTGATTTAGCTGATAAAGTTGCTGATTTAGAAGAAGCTGCAAATGAAGCTACTGATGGTTTAGCTGATAGAGTAGAAGTATTAGAAGCTAATCAAGGTGTTTTATTAGGAGATTCTACAGTAGAAGGTTCAGTAGATTATAAAGTTGCTGCTGAAGCTACAAGAGCTAAAAATGTTAGTGGTGCATTAGCAGATTTAGTTACAGATGAAAAAGGCACATTAGTTGGTGCAATCAATGAAGTACAAGCTGAAAGAGATGCTACTCAAGCAGATGTTGAAGCTGTAAAAACTAGAGCAACTGCTTTAGAAGCTGATGTTGCTACATTAAATGGTGATTCAACTGTTGATGGTTCTGTTGCTAAATCTATAAAAGATGCTAAAGATGCAATGGAAGCTTCTACACAAGAGTCATTAGCTGGTGTACAATCTCAATTAGATTTAATCAATGGTGATGTAGAAACTGAAGGTTCAGTTGATTATAAAATAGCACAAGCTGCTACTCAATCAAATGAAGTTACAGATGCAATTGAAGAAGAAATTGCTGATTTAAGTGCTCAAGCACAAGCTGAAAGAGATGCATTAGCTGCTAGAATCAAAGTAACTGAAGATACTTTAAATGATACAACTGATGAAAATGATGATTTAGTTAAAGGTATCAAAACTAGAGTAAGTGATTGTGAAGCTGCTGCTGCTAATGAAATTGCTAGAGCAACTGAAGTTGAAGCTGATTTACAAGCTCAATTAGATGAAGTTTCTTCTGCAACTAGCGGATTACTTTCAGGTATAATCTGTGGTAGAAAAGCTGCAAACTTTTTCAGAACTAGAGTTGGACAAGATGCAAAAGATTTTGACTGTGGTTCAAGTGATGACGGTGACGGAGAAGCTGTATAATCCTCCTAGTAGTATTATCCCAGATACTACTTCGAGTGATATAATATCAACTTCAGGATCTAGTTATCCATGTGTACTTTAGAAAATTCTCGGAGATATAATAAAATATCTCCGAGAACTTCTTGTGCTCAATTTTCATTCATTTTTATACTTCTACAATATTACCTAATTTTTATCTTATTTACTCTCCATTTCTTCAAGTTAGATGAAAGTGGGGTTATTTCTGTAGTAACTCAGATTTTAGCTTTAGCGTTAAAGCTAAATCGCAAAAAATTTATTTTTCATATACTTCTCCTAGGAATTTTTCCTTAAAAATTTTAAATCACTTTATTTTTTTATTTTGATTTCTCATTTTAGCTTTAACGCTAAAGCTAAAAATGAGTTAGTATAGAAATAACGCAGTTTCAGTATACTGTAAGAGTTCTAGGAGATATTCTATATTTCTTGCGTAAAATTTTAAATCACTTTATTTTTTTATTTTGATTTCTCATTTTAGCTTTAACGCTAAAGCTAAAAATGAGTTAGTATAGAAATAACGCGGTTTCAGTATAATATAAGAGTTCATATATTCTAGCGTAAAATTTTAAATCACTTTATTTTTTTATTTCGATTTCTCATTTTTAGCTTTAACGCTAAAGCTAAAAATGAGTTAGTATAGAAATAACAACATTTCTTAATAACTTTCAAGGAACCTGAAACATTCATATATTTCTTGCGTAAAATTTTAAATCACTTTATTTTTTTATTTCGATTTCTCATTTTAGCTTTAACGCTAAAGCTAAAAATGAGTTAGTATAGAAATAACGCGGTTTCAGTATAATATAAGAGTTCTAGGAGAAATCAAAAAAAAATAATTCTAAAATGCAAAAATATTTTTTTGAGTTTAGCTTCTATGACGCAGGTGATAAAATATAAAAAATAAAAATTGAAAATTGAAAACTAATAACTATAATATAAGGAGATTAAAAATGGAAAATAAAATAAAAATACAAGCAAAAATATTCGATGGAAAAGATAAAGTATTAAAAGGTAATTTTATAATAGATAATGATTTATTCAATGATAGAGTACATAAAATATTCAATATAAATACTTTTGTATTTTTCCCAGAAGATATATATAATAGTTTACAGGATAGTGTCAAAGAAGAAATATCAAAAGATGTTATTCCAGCAGATCAAGAATTAACTCCAGAAGAAATGATCAAAAAAGATGTTATGATATTCTTAATAGATGATGATAGTATCAAGGAGGAATTGTTATATTTAATAAATAAGTTTATTGGTAGTGATGTTTATTATTGTGAGGTTATAGAGTAATGGCTGTAACATTCTCTGATGATAGTGTAACTGTAGTTGGAGGAGAATATACATTAGAAGATATTTATAATGAGGCTCAAAAAACGTTCTTTAATCGAGATGATATTAAGAAATTAGAGAATACTTATATAATAGAAAAAGACTTCATAATTGGTGATAAAACAGCAGAAACTATCATACGCGATACAAACATTACCTTAATAGTTAAAGGAGAGTTATTTCAAGTATATAGAGGTTCTAAGATATATTTTGGAGAGATAGATGATAATGGTTGTACTAGTAATGGATGTTATATAATTGCTAATAATCTAATAGATATTTATGGATTCGGTGATAAAGATAAAGATGATCCAGGAGAATTATATATTTATAATTCTAAATTAGATTTATATACATTCTGGAGCTTCTTCGGAGGTCCTGAAACTACTGTCCAAATTATAGATTGTTATATAAATGGATTTGGAAGAATTGAAGGAAATAATTCTATATTATATAATTTAACTTTTCAAAGCTCTCATGGTAGATATGGTATATTAAGTCCAAAAGGATCTTTAAAACAATTTGAAAATCTTGTCGTAAAGCATTCAAATACTTATACTAAAGATAATATCGACTATCACTGTGCAATGTACTATAATGCTGATATAAGCGATGATATGACTGTTATAGAAGGAGAATATAGTGGATATGATGATATTGTATGGTGTGAACCAACTGCTGGAAAATTAACATTATTAGATGTTAAATATGATAAAAGTAAAGAATTAACCAGACATATATTTTCACATAATAAATCTATCATGGGGGTACAATATAGTTTTAAACCTACTTTTAGATTGGATGATGGAACTATTCAAGAAGTTAGTTTAACTATAACTGATAAAGATAATAATATTATATTTTCAGGAGAATCAACTGATGGTTATATAGATGCTATTATAGAAACATTATCATATGGTATTGATGATAGTTCTCCAACGTATAATGGGCCATTCAATTTACAAATCGATTATAGTATAGATGATGTTGATTTTTCAACAAATCGAGAATATTTATCAGGAGATCCTTTTCAAGGAGTTATATATTTATCCGATACTATTATAGATGATTCTAGGGATGATTCTTCATCCAATTCATGTTGTGATTGTGATAGTATTGATGATATAATATCATCTTTAGAAAATAGATTAAATGATAAATTAGATAGTATTGAAAGCGGAATTAAACAAGTAGTTCGAGAAGTTACTGATGAGGTAGAAGAAAATGAAACTATAATTAAAGAAACTGGATTTAGTATCATAATATAAAACAAAAGGATTCAAGTATGAGTTATGCAGTAAAAAAAGTAGGTTTACCATTCAAAGTAAAATTAAAAACTAATGAAGAATCATCAGGACATGCTGATGGATTTACAGGATTTTATAAAAACGATATTACAGGAGATAAAGTAGATATCACAGGAGATTTTACAGAAGATTCTGATGCTCCAGGAATCTATTATTCTCCAGAGATAACAATAGACACAGTTGCAGATTTTACATTTGTATTTAATAATGATGATATAGGTATGAGTAATGCTCCAGCACCTGTTGTAGTTAAGAGAGCAGATTTAGATGATATCAAAACAGTTGTTGATGGTATTAATGATACAGTTGATAACATTTTATCAGAAGTTGATGGATTAGATGGTGATAATTTAACAAGTATAAAAGAAGAATTAGAAGCTATTCATACATTAATTCAAGATTCAGGTGATAAAACAATCAAAGTATCTGGTGATGAAACTACTATAGCAGCTGAAGGAGTTGTTTTAACAGGTTCTGATAGCGAAGCTAAAGGTACAGTAGTTAGTTCAAGTTATGATAGTGATGCTGATATTACTACTATAGAATTATCAGATAGCACTGGAGTATTCAATGAAGGCGAAACAGTTACAGATGGTACTGATACAACTACTGGAACTATTACAGAAATTATAGGATCAAATAAAGTTGATTCTGTTATAGAATATGTTCAAGCTTTACAAGATGCAATTAATTCAGGTGATGGATTAAATGATATCATAGCAGGATACACTGATGATATTGAAAATATATTATTAGGAACTGAAGAACTAGCTGATGGAAGCGCTAACCCAGCTTATGGTAAAACAAGTTTTGACGTATTCAATAAACTTAGTGAAGCATTAGATGGAGAAATCGCTGATAGTTTAATGGATAAAATTAATAGTCTTAAAGTAGTAGTTGATTCTAATGCTTCTGTATTAGCTGATGAAACTTCTGGATTAGTAGCTATCAAAGATGCCCTAGATGCATTAAGTGCTGGTAAAACAGTTCAAGATGTTCTAGATGTTTTAGAGAATACTGATTATGGTTTAAGTGCATTAAAAGATTTAATCACTAATAGATTCGATACAGTTGATGCTAAATTAGATGATATAGATGATAAAATCACTTCAGGTGATACATTCTCTGTATTTGCATAATATTATATTATATTATATTATATTATATTATATTATATTATATTATATTATATTATATTATATTATATTATATTATATTATATTATATTATATTATATTATATTATAT
>Ga0256828_1001072_pt1 | contig 17540 bp, 11 predicted proteins | sample CV88metaG_FD_185993 | JGI IMG/M metagenome (GOLD analysis project Ga0256828, IMG submission 185993) | Hydrothermal vent microbial communities from East Pacific Rise, Pacific Ocean - CV88 | ecosystem: Environmental > Aquatic > Marine > Hydrothermal vents | place: Pacific Ocean: East Pacific Rise...
ACCTAAATGCTCTTGACCACCTTTGTTTGGTGTAACACCACCAACAATATTTGTACCATAGTCAATACATTGCTCAGCGTGGAAGCTACCCTCTTTACCTGTAAAACCTTGAACGATTACTTTTGTATCTTTATTTACTAAAATAGACATCTCTTATAACTCTCCTTTCGCTGCAGCTACTGCTTTTGCAGCACCATCTGCTAAATCTGTTGCAGGGATAACGTTTTCGATATTTGCATTTTTAAGAATCTCTGCTGCCTCTGGTGCATTTGTACCATCAAGACGAACAATTACAGGAACATGAACATCTACAAGTTTTGTAGCTTCTAAAATTCCGTTTGCGATTCTGTCACAACGAACAATTCCACCAAAGATGTTAACAAAGATAGCTTTTACATTAGGGTTTTTAAGAATAATTTCAAAACCTTTTGCAACAGTTTCAGCATTTGCACTACCACCAACATCAAGGAAGTTTGCAGGTGTTCCACCCATGTAGTTAATTGTATCCATAGTACCCATTGCAAGACCAGCACCATTTACCATACAACCAATTTCACCATCAAGTGCGATATAAGAAAGACCATATTGACTTGCTTCACGCTCATCAGGATCCTCTTCACTTAAATCTCTCATAGCTTCGATATCTGGATGACGTCCAAGAGCTGAATCATCAAATCCCATTTTTCCATCAAGTGCAATAAATTCACCTTCACCTGTTCTGATTAATGGATTGATTTCAATCATCTCTGCATCATTTTCCATATAAAGTGTATAGAGTTTTTTTGCAAAGTTAATCATGTTCTTTTGTTGTACTTTGTCTGTAATTCCAAGACCAAATACTAACTCACGACCATGGAAACCTTGAAACCCGATAGAAGGATCAACTTGAACCTTGATGATTTTCTCTGGAGTTTTTTCAGCAACAGTCTCAATGTCCATACCACCTTCAGTAGAAGCCATGATAATTGGCATCTCAGCAGCACGATCAAGAACAACTGAAAGATAAAGCTCATCTTGAATATCAGCACCATCTTCAATGTAAACTTTTTGTACAAGTTTACCCTCTGGTCCAGTTTGATGTGTTACTAATGTCATTCCAAGAATTTCATTTGCAAGCTCTTTTACTTCATCTAAAGATTTAGCAAGCTTAACACCACCACCAAGTCCACGACCACCTGCGTGAATTTGTGCTTTAACAACCCAGATAGGTCCACCTAACTCTTTTGCAGCTTCTACAGCTTCTTCAACTGAATTAGCTATTTTACCTTTTGGTGTTGGTACACCATATTTAGCAAAAATTTGTTTTGCCTGATACTCATGTATATTCATCTATTCTCCTTGTTTTGAAATGGAAGTTTATTTAACTTCGTATTGGTCTCTACCCATTTGGTAAAGGTCATTACCATAGGTGTCATTAATAACTGTTACCGGAAAGTCAACAACTTCCAATTTTCTTACAGCCTCTGGACCTAGTTCTGGGTATGCAATAACTTCAGCACTTTTAATTTGTTTTCCAAGTAAAGCCCCTGCTCCACCTGTTGCACCAAAGTATATACCACCATATTCTTTACAAGCATCTTTAACTGCTTGATTTCTTTTACCTTTTCCAATCATCCCTTTTGAACCATGCTTTAGCATAGTTGGGGAGTAACTATCCATTCTATAGCTTGTTGTAGGACCAGCACTTCCTATCGGATCACCTGGTTTTGGTGGTGTTGGACCAACAAAGTAGATAACACTACCCTCTAAATCAAAAGGTAACTCTTCACCAGCTTCGATTAAATCAACAAGTCTTTTATGTGCTGCATCTCTTGCTGTGTATATAGTTCCACTAAGATAAACAATATCGCCTGCTTTTAACTTTCTAGTAACATCTTCTGTTAAAGGTGTTGTTAAATGGTAAGTTTCACTCATTGTTTATCCTTTATATTGTTATATGTGTATGACGTGATGAATGACATTGTACATTTACAGAAACTGGTAAAGATGCAATGTGACAAGGGTTTGCTTCAATGTGTACTGCAAGTGCTGTTTCAGTACCACCCATACCCATAGAACCAATGCCAAGTTTATTGATTTCTGTTTTTATAACATCTTCAAGTTCAGCCATTTCAGGATCTTCGTTCACAGAACCAATATTTCTAAAAAGTGCATGTTTTGAAGAGATAGCAGCTTTTTCAAAAGTACCACCAATACCTACACCTACAGTAATTGGAGGACATGGATTTGGACCAGCATCGCTGATACACTCTTTTACAAACTCTATGACACCCTCTTTACCAGCAGCTGGTGGAAAAACTCTTGCTCTAGAAACATTTTCACTACCACCACCTTTAGCAGCGTATTCTATGTCGATTTTATCGCCCTCAACAATATCTAAATGGATAATTGCAGGAAGATTATACCCTACTGTATCTTTTAAGTTTTCGCGAGAAAAAGGCTTACATGTAGATGCTCTTAAATAACCATCTTCATACCCTTTTGCTGTACCTTCATTGATAGCATCTGTTAAAAGACCACCAACAACTTTTACATCAGCACCAATTTTTACAAAAAATACAGCTAAACCAGTATCTTGACATAATGGACGAGCTTCACTACTCGCAATATCTGCATTTTCAAGAAGTTGTTTTAAAACTTCTTTACTCACAGGAGATTTTTCATTTTCATATGCTTCTTTAAGAGCGTTTAATGCATCTTCTGGGAGATGAGAAGCTGAGTATATGATAATATCACGTACATGTTTTACAATGTCTTCATAAGCAATTTCTCTCATTATTTTCCTTCAAAAAAATTGTTTTTGTTTAGTGTGTCAATTAAGCTTTGTACTGATGCACATGATTGAGCAAACATCGCTTTTTCTTTTTCATCTAAAGTTACTTCAATAATTTTTTCAGCACCTTTTGCACCAAGCATTACAGGTACACCAGAAACAACATCATCATAACCATATTCACCATCAAGACATACTGCACAAGGATGAATCTGTTTTGTATCTTTTAAAATAGCATCAACCATAATAGCTGTTGATTTTGCTGGAGCATAATATGCTGAACCTGTTTTTAAGTAACCAACAATCTCAGCACCACCATGACGAGTTCTATCTACAATTTCATCAATTTCATCTTGTGTTAATACATCAGAAAGAGGAACACCTGCTACTGTTGAGTATCTTGGTAATGGAACCATATCATCACCATGACCACCCATAACTGAAGCACGAATTTGTCCTCCACCATAACCAAGTTTTTCTTGAATAAATGCTGCCATTCTTGAACTATCCAAAATACCAGCCATACCAATAACACGGCTTCTATCAAAACCACTTTCTTTAAGTGCTACATAAGTCATAGCATCAAGAGGGTTTGAAACCATAATTACAATAGCATTTGGTGAATATTTTGCGATACCTTGAATAACTTCTTTAGTTATTTTTGCATTAATCATAAGGAGATCATCACGACTCATACCTGGAAGTCTAGGGCTTCCTGCAGTTACAACAACAACATCACAATCAACAAGATCAGACATCTCTTCTGCTACGCTAACAACTGTATGACTTCTAACAGCTGAAGCAGCTTGTGACATATCTAATGCCTTCCCTTTTGCAACATCAATTTTGTTGTCACGAAGAATAATTTCATGACAAGATCCAAGCATTGCAAGTGAATATGCTACTGTTGCACCAACATTACCAGCACCTACAATTCCTACTCTTTTTCCTTGACTCATTTACACTCCTTCATATTTGTTACCATGGTTCTTTCAAAGATACACTTAAACAGTATGTGCGAACACATAACACTTAAGTATAACCAAGAACCATAGCTTAGGTGAAAAAGTTTCACCTTTTATATAAAATACTATATAGTTATTTTATATAAAAAGTGAAAATCGTACATCTGATTTTTTCAGATGTACGATTTCTAGATTTGAAATTATATAGCGTTAATAATTCCATTTAATGTTGCAGATGGACGCATTGCAGCTTTAGCTTTTGCATCATCAGGACGGTAGTAACCACCGATATCTTGAGGTTTTCCTTCCATTGCAAGAAGTTCTTCAAGAATTTTTGTTTCATTTTCTTTAAGTGCAGCAGCAACAGGAGCAAATTTAGCAGCTAAATCAGCATTGTCACTTGCAGCAAGTGCATCTGCCCAGTATTGAGCTACGTAGAAGTGAGAAGCTTTATTGTCTGGCTCACCACATTTTCTAGAAGGTGCTTTATCGTTATCTAAATAACCTTCATTTGCTTTATCAAGAGCTTCAACAACAGCTTTAAGATTAGCAGATGGATGTTTTTGTTCAATATATCTTAATGACTCAGCAAGTGCTAAGAACTCACCAAGAGAATCCCATCTAAGGTGACCACACTCTAAGAATTGGTCAACGTGTTTAGGAGCAGAACCACCAGCACCAGTTTCAAATAAACCACCACCAGCTAATAATGGAACGATAGAAAGCATTTTAGCAGATGTTCCAAGCTCTAAAATTGGGTACATATCTGTTAAATAATCTCTTAAAACATTACCAGTTACAGAGATAGTATTTTTCCCTTCTCTTACACGAGCATTTGTGTAACGAGTAGCATCTGTAACATTCATAATTTGAATATCTAAACCGTCAGTATCATAATCTTTTAAGTACTCATTTACTTTTTTAATCATCTGTGCATCGTGTGCTCTGTTTTCATCTAACCAGAAAATTGTAGGATCTCCAGTAAGTCTTGCTCTTTCAACTGCTAAACGAACCCAGTCTTTGATTGGAATATCTTTTGCACGAGACATTCTCCAGATATCACCTTTTTCTACATCAAAGCTCATAAGTTCTGTACCATCTTCTGCAGTAACAGTTACTTTACCATCTTCTTCCATTTCAAAAGTTGTTGGATGAGAACCATACTCTTCAGCTTTTTGTGCCATAAGACCAACATTTGCAACATTACCCATAGTTGTAACATCGTATTGACCATTTTTAACACAATCATCAATCATCTCTTTATAGAAGAATGCATAACTTCTATCTGGAATAACAGCAACACACTCTACTGCATCACCATTTCTGTCCCATTGTTTACCACCTTCACGAACTACAACTGGCATAGAAGCATCGATGATAACATCATTAGAAGCATTAAAGTTTGTTTGACCTTTATCAGAATCAACCATAGCAATTTTTGGAGCATCAGAATCAACAACAGCTTTGAATGCAGCTAAAATTTCAGCCTCTTTTTCATAACCAGCTATTTTTTTCTCAATATCAGAGATACCAAGTCTAGCATTTACACCTAACTTAGCGAAATCTTCAGCATATTTTTCAAATACAGGAGCAAAGAATACTTCAAGTGCATGACCAAACATAATAGGGTCAGAGATTTTCATCATAGTTGCTTTAAGGTGAATAGACCATAAAACATCATTTGCTTTTGCATCATCAATAGATTTTTGAATAAATGCACGAAGTTCTTTAGCTGACATAAAAGTACCATCTAAAATCTCTTTATCTAGTGCATCAATAGTTGTTAGTTCTTTACCATTTAAAGCGATAGTCACTTTTTGTGCTTTATCCATAACAACAGATTTCTCATTTTCAAAAAAGTCACCACTTTCCATATGAGCAACATATGCTTTTGAATTTTCAGCAAATGGCTTTAATCTATGAGGATGGTTTTGTGCATATTTTTTAACAGCAGCTGCAGCACGACGGTCTGAGTTACCTTCACGAAGTACAGGGTTAACAGCAGAACCTAAACAAGGATTGTATTTTGCACGAATCGCTTTTTCTTCTTCAGTTTCTGGATTTTCAGGAAAATCAGGAATATCAAAACCTTGACCTTGAAGCTCAGCGATACACTCTTTAAGCTGACCAATAGAAGCAGAGATGTTTGGAAGCTTGATAATGTTTCCTTCTGGTTGAAGAACAACTTCACCTAACTTAGAAAGTTCATCTTCAGCTAGACCCATTGCAGCAAGAACTCTACCTGCTAGTGAAATATCACTAGTTACTACATCTACACCACCAGCAGCACAAAACTTTTGTACGATTGGTAATAATGAATATGTTGCTAAAGCCGGAGCTTCATCAATTTTAGACCAAATAATTTTTGACATTGTATGTCCTCATGAATAATATTTTTTCAAGATACTTTTTTAAAGAAAGTTCATGAAATTTACAAGTTAAATAATAACACTAAGATAGGAAATAGTGCATTAGCTTTTGCAAACATCTTCCTATATTTTTAATTTGTTTCATTTAGTAGCACGCCTTATGTTCTTTAAATGTGTAGAATAGTTACATGTAAAATCGTGTGTACCCTTCTTAGAGCGCATAAAATAGAGATAATTTGTCTTTGCTGGGAATATTGCAGCATGTATTGCTTCAAAGCTGACATTACAAACGGGTATTTTTGGAACACCTTTATATTTATATGTGTTATAAAGAGTATTATCATTCTTAATTCGTTTAGAACTCACTTTTACATGTGAGTACTTTCCATAGTTTAAACTCCCATCCATTTGGAGTTTCATCCCTTTTTTTATTCTATTGTAAATTACAGAACTCACTATTGGCATCTCTTTTTTATTTGCTGATTCTTTTTGTATGATAGAAGCAACTGCTACATAATGAAACCATTTCGTTTGATTATACGTTCCAAATATTTTGATGGAGAAGTTTTTCATTTTTAAAAGAGAGATTTTTAGTAAAAGGTTAATAAGTTGATGCTCGTTAAGGCCGACAGGAAGCTTATATGTGTTTGGTACAAAAACTCCCTCTTGAATAGGTGCTTGTTTTTTAAATTCATTTTCTAGTTTCTTTCTATCTAAATGGAGATTAGTTGCAAGTTGATTTAAAAAGATATAAGTTGTTTCACCTGGTATAAGTGTGACATTTTCTAAAGCTGCTTTTGCTGTAGTTAATTTATATAAAAAATCGGCTTTTGTATTGCGTGTTGTTCCTAAATCTATCCAGCCACTTTGTGGAGAACCAATAAGACGAAGAATAAGAGCATCTAGTTTACAAACATCGTAGTTTCTCTGTTCTAAATGTGTTATAATTTGATTTATACTTCCTTTTGGTATGTAAAGTATCTGAGGTGTTTCAATTGACTTATTTAGGTAGTAGATGAAAGAGAGTGCAACAATTAATATTATTTCAAAAATATACTCTAGTATAGTAAGTTTGTTTATCTTCATTATGATACTTTTCATTGGGATATTTATAGTTCTTCAAAACGGATTATATCTTGAAAAGCTCTCTATAGCAAATGTAGAACTGAAAGAGATTTCTTTAAAATGGAATGAAAAACTTGATTTTTCGGTTGATACTATTCAAGTTACTTCTCAAGAAGAAACAGAAAATTTTAAGTTTACTTTAGAAAAAACAAGTCATTACTTAAAGATTATTCAGCGTATAACTACCCTTTTTGATTCTGTCTATATACAATCTATTTCCAATGGAGATATGAATGCTTCTTTTAAATATACTTCTAAAGAAGATGGTCATCTTAATTTATACACTCCATCTTTTAATTTAACAACTCAATTAAGTTTAAAACAAAATATTTTGCATTGTCATATAAATCAATTTTATGAAAAGCAAAATGATATCACTTCTAATGGAGATATATACTTTGATACTAATCTACATAAATTATTTTTTGATATAGATATAGACATTCACAATGATGTAGCATTTACTTTTTTTGGAATATCGGATGATAAAAAACTTCAATATAGAGTAAAGAGTAAGCATGATATTACAGATATAAAACATCTTATTGAAATGGCTCATTTACCAAAAGAAGTTTTTTATTGGGCATATACTGCTATTAAAATGAAAAGTGTAACTCTTGAAAACCTATATGGTTTTATAAATTATAATGATTTGTCTAATGCATTTAAAAATTTATATTTAAAAGCAACAATTCATCAACTTGACTATACATATCATCCAAAATTAGATGCAATCCATACAAAAAATACAGAATTAGAATTTAAAAATGGTATTTTTACGATTTTACCAAAGCATGCATATACTTATGGAATATATTTAGGGAAAAGTTGGTTATTTATAGATTTTACAAAGCCTCAAGAGATGTTAACACTTTATCTGAAATTTAAGAAAGGGAAATTAAATAAAAATATACTCAAAATTTTAAGTACATATAAAATAAAACTTCCTTTTTTACAGCATTCTGGAGATGTTGTCACAGATTTAACACTAAAGGTCAATTTACGTACTATAGCTATAGATGCTCATGGAGATTTTTATGTTAAAAAAGGTAATTTTGATTATTTGGGTTTAAATCTAGATATTTCAAATGCACATATAAAATTAAATAATTATGATGTACTTATTAATGAGATGGATGCCTCTTTACATAAACAAGATATTAAAGCAAAAGTTCGTGTAAAATATAATGCTAAAAAGGCAGAAGGAAGGCTTCATTTTATTGCTAAAGAGATTAACTTTCAAGGTTTTTCCCTTTTGACAAAAAACTTACATGTAGACTATTTTATAAATCCAAAAGGTGATAAAATTTCTATCAAAGACTCTTTATGGAATTACCATAATTATAAACTTCATTTAGAATCTGTGAAGCTACCTTTTAATATAAAAACTTTAATTGCTAAAGTACCTACAAGTTATTTTAGTGTTGATAATTTGTCAGATGGATACATAAGTGGTTTTATAAATATTAGAAAATTTATTTTTGACTTCAATATAGATTTACTTCATCTTCATTCACAAGGAGTTGAACTTGCTCAGTCAAATACAGAATTGCATTTGGTTTATAATAAAAACTTAACACTTAATTCTAAAAGAGAGATTTATTTTAGGGTTAATGGTTCACCCTATAGAGTGGAAAAACTTTCATTTGTATTTAAAAATAATCAGCTTTTATTTAAAAAAACAAAATTACAAATAAGTGATTATATAACAACACAACTCAATGCAAAGTATTTACTTAAAAAGCATAAAGGTTTTGTAACATTTCATAACTTTACCTTGATTAATCCACAAACAAAACATAGACTTTATCAAAGACAACTTATACCAATTGAACTAAGATATAATAATAAAAAGTTTTTTGCTCAAACACTTAATGATCTTAATGTTACTTTTCAATCAAATGAGAAGGGATGGAATATTGATGTTCCTCAATTAGCTACACTTGCTAAAGATTCTAATTTCTTAAAGAAGTTTAAACTTACTAAAGGTTCATTGAAAGTTTTTAAAGATACAGAAAGTAAATATACTCAATTTGAAGGAAGGGTACATTACCCATATGCACTTTTACAGGTAGATGGAAAGCCTCAATATGACTATAAAATTAAAGGAAAATTGAAGTCAAAAGGAAAGCTTTATTTTAATGTTAATGATGCTATATTTGTCAACTATAACAAAAAAGTAAAAGTTGAAATAAACAAACAGATTATTGATTTTAATGAATTGCTTTTAACATTAAAAACTTTACAAAGTGATGCTAAGAATACAAAACATTCTTCTAAGAAATCTTCACTTAATCTTTTACTAAAAGCAAAACAAACACAACTTTATTTAGGTAACAATAGATATGTTCTTTCTGACTTAATCTCTTTACAATATTACAATGATATTTTAACAGCACAATTAACACATGATAAAGGTTCTGCAGGTTTAAAATATTATGACAATACTTTTCATTTATATGGACATAATTTTAATGATATATTTATGGGTAAACTTTTATCTTTATCTAAATTTTATGGAGGTTCTCTAGACTTCTCACTTAGTGGAACATTAGATGACTATAAAGCTATTTTGTTTATTACAAATACAACTGTAAAAGAATATAAACTTTTTAATAATATTTTAGCATTTATTAATACTGTGCCATCACTTATTACTTTTTCCATACCAGGATATGATAAGCATGGTTTAGCAGTAAAACAAGCGTATATAAAGTTTCATGCAAAAAATGATTTATTTGATATATCTGATATTTATTTAGATTCAAAAGAGTTAAAGATATTAGGTAAGGGAAAAGCAAGTGTCAAAAATGATATGATTGATGTTATTTTAAATTTAAAAACAGATTTGGGAAGTAACCTTTCAAAAGTACCATTAGTTGGATATATTTTGTTAGATGGAGACTCTATATCAACAACATTAAAAATAACAGGAAAATTAACTGATCCAAATGTAGAATCTCTTCTTGCTCAAGAGATTGTTGTAGCACCTTTAAATATTATACAAAGAACTTTGACTCTTCCATATAAGCTAATAAAAGAGCCAAAGAAAACATTTGATAAACTCAAATAAAAATATTTTACTCGTTTCTAAGTACTGTTAAAATATCTACTTCACTTGCTTTTTTAGCAGGATAGTATGATGATAAAACAACAATACTAAACGCACCAGAAACAATTAAAGTAAAATCTTTTAGACTTAAATCTAAAGGGAGTGTAGCTGTTGGATATACATCTTTAGGAAGATGAATAATATCAAAAGTACCAAGTACCCAAATACCACCTAAACCTAAAATAACGCCAGCAAGAATACCACCTATACCTATGACAATTCCTAGATATAAAAAAACTTTTTTTATTTCACTTTGTGTAGTACCAAGTGAAAGTAAAAGTGCTATCTCCCCTCTTCTATTCATTACGGTCATAAGTAGTGAAGATATGATATTAATAGCTGCTATAAGAATAATGAGCATAAGAACAATAAAAAGTGATGCTTTTTCCATCTCTAAAGCGGCAAAAAAGTTTACATTATCTTGCCACCACCCTTTAACTGTTACACTTATTGGAAGCTCTTGAGCGATTTTTTTAATATCTTCTCGTGGATTTTTTGAGTAAATATGAATACCATCATATTCATTATGTGCTACATGTAAGATAGTTTGTAAAGCTTCAAGACTTGTATATGAGTAAGCTTTATCATACGCAGAAAGTCCAGAGTCAAAAATAGATGCAACTTTAAATCGTTTGATTTTTGGTGTGACACTTAGTCCACCTGGTTCAACATTTGTAAAGATATACATTACCTTTTGCCCAAGAGACAAATCAAACTCTTCTTCAAGACTTTTACCTACAATAACATCATATTTTTTGAAATGTTTATCTGCTATTGCTTTTTTTAAAACACTATTTACTTTAGCTTCATCTTCAAAATGAACACCAAATATATAACCACCTTCTAAATTTTGTCCTTTACGAGCCATGACAGCTGTTTGAACATAAGGAGAAAACGAAAGTTCTGGAAATTTTGTTTCAAGGTCAATAAGAAGATTTTCATTGACAGCACCATAAAATTTAGGAAGTACAGTAAGTGGATAGTTCATAATAGTAAGTTTATTTTTAAACTCATTATCAAAACCATTCATAAGTGCCATGGCTATTAAAAGAACCATGACACCAAGTGTTATTCCTATAAATGCTAAAAGTGCAGATATAAAGATAAAGGGTTGCTCTTTATCAAAACGCAGAAATCTTTTTACAAGGTAAGGAACTATATTTTTTTTCAAGAGGCAAACACACCTTTTTTAGGTCCGCTTTTTCCACAGCATTGTTTATATTTTTTACCACTACCACAAGGGCAAGGGTCATTTCTTGCTATTTTTTTACCTGCTACAACATCTTCTTGTGGAGCATCTATATCAACATTATCTTGGAGATTTAGTTGCATCATAGCTTCTCTGGCTTTTTGTTCAGCTTCCATTTGAGCGGCTATTCTTGCTGCTTCCTCTTCTGGTGATTCCATTTGAAACTGAATGATATGAAGAGTTTTAATTGTATTAAATTTGATATCATTAATAAGCTCTCCAAAAAGGTTAAAGCTCTCTTTTTTATACTCTACAAGAGGATCTTTTTGGTTATATGCTCTTAAACGAATACCTGTTTTCATGTTGTCCATTGCATAAAGGTGTTCTCTCCACGCATTATCTAACTCTTTTAGGTAAAATTCTCTTTCAATTTGATGACGAGTTTCTTCATCGATAACAGCCATTTTTTTATCGTAAGACTCTTTTAGAAGTGATAGAACTTTTTCAAATAGTTCTTCATATTCTAACTCTTTAAGTGGTTCAATATCTAACTCAAAATTCATCTCTTCTTTAAGAAGTTGTGCGAGTTTTTCAAGGTTGAAGTCTTCTTTTGAAGCACCTTCAAAAATATCTGAAAGCTCAAAAATATAGTGAAGGTATTCTTCTCTTATTTCATCAATTTTAGCATCAATATCATAGTTTTCGTCAAGAAGTTGATTTCTGAATTTATAGACAATTTTTCTTTGTTCATTTGCAACATCATCGTATTCAACAATTTGCTTACGCCCTTCATAGTGCATATTTTCCACTTTTTTCTGAGCTTTTTCAACAGCACGAGTAACCATTTTAGATTCTATATACTCTCCATCTTCAACACCAAGTCTTTCCATAATAGATTTGATTTTGTCACTACCAAAAATACGTAGAAGATTATCTTCAAGAGAAAGATAGAATTGAGTAGTACCTGGATCACCTTGACGACCAGAACGACCACGTAATTGATTGTCTATACGACGGTTTTCATGTCTTTCTGTACCAATAATATAAAGACCACCAAGTTCTTTTACTTCATCACTTACTTTGATGTCAACACCACGACCTGCCATGTTTGTTGCAATAGTTACTGCACCTTTTGCACCAGCATGTTTGATAATTTCACCTTCTTGCTCATGGTTTTTAGCATTTAAAACAGTATGAGGAATTTTTTCTTTTTTCAGTACTTCATGAAGTAGCTCTGACTTTTCAATAGAAGCTGTTCCTATTAGAACTGGCTGACCATTTTTACTTAGTTTTTTAATAGTTTCTATAACAGCATCAAACTTTTCAGCTTCTGTTTTATAGATAAGGTCATTAAGATCTTTTCTAGCAATAGGAATATTGGTAGGAATAGAAACAACATCAAGGTTGTAGATTTGTGCAAATTCTGTTGCTTCTGTTTCTGCTGTACCTGTCATACCTGCAAGTTTATTGTACATTCTAAAATAGTTCTGGAATGTAATGTCTGCTAGTGTTTGAGTTTCTTCTTTAATCTCAACACCCTCTTTTGCTTCTAGTGCTTGGTGGAGACCTTCTGAAAAACGTCGACCTTCGCTTAAACGTCCAGTAAATTCATCAACTATTACAACCTCTCCATCATTAACTACATAATCAACATCTTTTTCAAAAAGGTAGTTTGCTTTGAGTGCTTGGTCAAGGGCATGAGGTAAAGAAGCATTTTCAGCACTATAGAGGTTTTCTACACCAAAAAGTTCTTCAGCTTTTGTAATACCCTCTTCTGTAATTAAGATAATTTTATCTTTTTCATCTACTGTAAAATGTTTATCTTTTTCAAGTTGTAAAGCGATACTGTTTGCTCGAACATAATCTTGCATATTTCTATTTGTAGGTCCTGAAATAATAAGTGGTGTTCTTGCTTCATCAATTAAAATAGAGTCAACTTCATCAACGATAGCAAAATTATGTCCTCTTTGAACCATTTGTTCTTTTGAGTAACTCATATTATCACGAAGATAGTCAAAACCAAATTCATTATTTGTACCATATGTGATGTCAGCATCATAAGCAGCTTTTTTCTCTAAAGGGTCGTGCATATCTTCTAATAAAACACCTACACTATAGCCTAAGAAATTATATAATGGTCCCATCTCTTTTGCATCACGAGAAGCAAGGTAGTCATTTACAGTTACTAAATGTACCCCTTTTTCTGTCATTGCATTAAGTGCTATTGCAAGAGTTGCAACAAGTGTCTTACCCTCACCTGTCTTCATCTCTGCAATTTTTCCATCATGAAGTACCATACCACCAATAAGTTGTACATCAAAATGGCGCATACCAAGAACACGTTTAGAAGCTTCTCTTGTTATAGCAAAAGAATCAAATAAAACATCATCTAAGCTTTTTTCTTCTTTAATAACACTATTTTTAAGTGCTAAAAATGAAGCTTGAAGATCTTCATCACTTAAAGCCTCATATTTACTCTCTAAAGCGTTAATTGTTTTTACTTTTTTTAAATATTTTTTTAATTCACGGTCATTTGCAGTACCAAATACCTTACCCATTAATGCTTGTAGCATCCTCAACCTTATTTATTGAAATTGAACTCATTTTATCACATTATATATAATAAAAAGTATAAATCATTTATTTGTTATAATTTCTTACAAAGGAGCCTTATGAAAAAGATACTAATTGCTACAGTTTTTACAATAAAATGTTTTGCAAGTTTTCATACAATTAACCAGTTTGAAGCAGATTTTACTCAAAAGATTATAGATGACAACAATAAAACAATTGTCTATAAAGGGCATATACAAGCTTCTAAACCACAGTTCGCATTATGGAAATATACAAACCCTATACAAAAGCAGATTTATATTATGGATAATCGCGTTATTATTATTGAACCAGAGCTAGAACAAGCTATTTATAAAAAAATGGATGCAAGTTTTAATTTTTTTACGATGATAAACAATGCAAAAAAAATCACAAAAAATGTTTATGAAGCGAGATTCAGAGAGAAAAGATTTTTTATTGTAACAGATGATAATACTATTAAGTCTATTACATATCATGATGATTTTGATAACAAGATTATTATAGAATTTAAAAATGAAGTGATAAATAGAAAAATACCCCAAGAGGTATTTGAAGCAGTTATCCCCAATGACTTTGATGTCATTAGGGAATAAGCCAGACTAGTTAAGTTTATAGTCTGGAATAAGGTTGAAGTTAAGATATTTATAGATATCTGCTTCTTTACCTTGGATTTTTTTCGTAAGTTCAAGATACTCTTCTTTTGTTGGAAGTTTACCAAGAAGTGCACATACAGCTGCAAGCTCTGCAGAACCTAAGTATACTTGTGCACCTTTACCTAAACGGTTGTCAAAGTTACGAGTTGATGTTGAAAGTACGATAGAGTTATCAGCAACACGTGCTTGGTTACCCATACATAAAGAACAACCTGGAATTTCTGTTCTAGCACCAGCTGCACCAAATAAAGAGTAGTAACCCTCTTCTATAAGTTGTTTTTCATCCATTTTTGTTGGAGGACAAACCCATAGACGTGTAGGAACAGCACCTTCACCTTTAAGAACTTCACCAAGAGCACGATAGTGACCGATATTTGTCATACAAGAACCAACAAATACTTCATCAATTTTTGTAGGTCTATCAGATGCTAAAATCTCAGAAAGTGTAGCAACATCATCTGGATCATTTGGACAAGCAAGAATTGGCTCTGTAATTTCATTAAGGTCAATTTCGATAACTGCAGCATATTCAGCATCTTTATCAGCTTCCATTAATGAAGGATTTTTAAGCCACTCTTCCATTTTTGTAATACGACGAGCTAAAGTTCTGTGATCTTCATAACCAGCTTCAATCATAGACTCTAAAAGTACGATGTTTGATTTTAAGTACTCAACTACAGGGTCAGTATTTAATTTAACTGTACATGCAGCAGCACTACGCTCAGCAGAAGCATCAGAAAGTTCAAACGCTTGTTCAACTTTTAAGTCAGGTAAACCTTCGATTTCTAAAATACGACCAGCAAAGATATTTTTCTTACCTTGTTTTTCAACAGTTAAAAGACCCTCTTTGATAGCTTTATGTGGAATAGCATTTACAAGGTCACGAAGAGTGATACCTGGTTGCATTTCACCTTTAAAACGTACTAAAACAGACTCTGGCATAGTAAGAGGCATAGAACCAGTAACAGCAGCAAATGCAACGATTCCAGAACCACCAGGGAAAGAGATACCGATAGGGAAACGAGTATGGCTATCTGCACCAGTACCAACAGTATCTGGAAGAACCATTCTGTTTAACCATGAGTGAATAACACCATCACCTGGACGAAGAGCAACACCTGAACGATTTGCAATGAAGTCTGGTAATGTATGGTGCATTTGAACATCTGATGGTTTTGGATATGCAGCAGTATGACAGAAAGATTGCATTACTAAGTCAGCATTGAAACCAAGTGCTGCAAGTTCTTTAATCTCATCTCTTGTCATTGGACCTGTTGTATCTTGAGAACCAACAGTACTCATTTCTGGTTCACAGTACATACCTGGACGAACACCATCCATACCACAAGCTTTACCTACCATTTTTTGTGCTAAAGTATACCCTTTACCACTATCTTCTGGTTGCTCAGCAGTTAAGAAAATATCAGTTGAACCCATACCTAAAACAGCACGAGCTTTTGAAGTTAAACCACGACCAATAATAAGTGGAATACGTCCACCTGCTCTTACTTCATCAGTGATAGTATTTGGACGAAGTTTGAAAGTTGCTATACATTCACCATCTTTATGTGCTTCACCTTTGTATGGATAGATATCAACAACATCACCCATTTCCATTTTTGTAACATCAAGTTCTAATGGAAGTGCACCAGAATCTTCAGCAGTTGCAAAGAAAATTGGAGCGATGATACCACCAAGTACTACACCACCAGTTCTTTTGTTTGGAACACCTGGAATATCTTCACCCATGTGCCATTGAACAGAGTTGATACCAGATTTACGAGATGAACCTGTACCTACAACATCACCAACGTATGCAACTGGGTGACCTTTTTCTTTAAGCTTTTTGATAGTTCCAATAGGATCTTCCATTTTTGCTGTAAGCATAGAGTTTGCATGTAAAGGGATATCTGAACGAGTAAATGCTTCAGATGCTGGTGAAAGATCATCAGTGTTTGTTTCACCTGGAACTTTAAATACAGTTACAGTGATTTTTTCAGCTAATTCTGGTTTATCTAAGAACCATTCTGCATTTGCCCATGAAGTAAGTACTTTTGTAGCAGCTTCATTACCAGCTTTATGTAACTCTTCAACATCGTTAAATGCATCATAAACAAGAAGTGTGTGTGAAAGTGCTTTAACAGCAGCTTCAACAACTTTTTCATTTTTTGAAGAAAGACAGTTAACTAATGGTTTTACATTGTAACCACCAAGCATCATACCAAGTAAACGAACAGCTTCTTCTGGAGCTATTGCAGCAACATGGTGCTCTTCAAGAGCAACTTCATTTAAAAAAGCAGCTTTAACATAAGCAGCATCATCAACACCTGGTGAAACACGGTTTTCTAAAAGATCTAACATCTCTTCTACGAATTCACCTGTTTTGATAAACTCAATAACTTCTACAGTTTGTTCTGCAGTAAGTGGTAATGGAGGAACACCTAGTGCTTCTCTTTCAGCTACGTGAGCTGCATATTCTTCTCTAAATCCCATAATCATTCCTGTTTGGTAAATTTGGGGTATTATAACTAAAGAATTGTTAGAAAATTTATGCGTGTTACTAAAGTAAACAATAATAGTTTAGGAATTATTTTAAGTGTAGTAAAAAGTAACAATTAAAGCTGACGCTTTTTAAGTTCTTCTTCTATGTATTTTCGTTCACTCCCTTTGTAGCTACTTTTAAGCCACAAGAGATAGGAGTCTGGCAGTTCGTTATATGCAACACCTTTGTATTTACCAAAACCTATTCTTTTTGCTTT
>Ga0256828_1001073_pt1 | contig 17481 bp, 16 predicted proteins | sample CV88metaG_FD_185993 | JGI IMG/M metagenome (GOLD analysis project Ga0256828, IMG submission 185993) | Hydrothermal vent microbial communities from East Pacific Rise, Pacific Ocean - CV88 | ecosystem: Environmental > Aquatic > Marine > Hydrothermal vents | place: Pacific Ocean: East Pacific Rise...
CTAGTTGTTCGTTGCTTCTAGTCTCTTACTTGCTTAGTTTTCAATGATCTCAAACATCTATTTAAAACTTCAACTCGAAGTCTCTTCAACCTTTTAAACAAGGTCTCTATGTTTGTGGATGGGAATTATAGGAGATTTTAACTTCAATGTCAATAGTTTTGCAAAAGAATTTGAAATTTCTTTTTAAAATGTTTATTTTGGAATTTGTTTTTCTTATTCATTCTTCTCTTTATTGCTTTTATATTATAATGTAAGCATATGTTTGTTTTCAAAACGTTGCTATCTATTAACTTTTTCTATATAGAATTCAATACACAAAATACATCTTTACAATGAGATTATTTAAAAAAGGAAAAAATATGGGACTTTATGATCGTGACTATGCAAGAGGGAACTCTTACGCTTACGAAACAACACACCGTTCTGAAGCACAGATCGTCTCTTTCGTAAAAGAGACTTATAAACTTTTTGCTGCCTCTATGATGGCAGGAGCAGTTGGAGCGTATGTAGGTGTACCACTTGCAGCAACTATTGCAAGCATGATGTGGCCTCTCTTCTTTTTAGAAATAGGGCTTTTAATCGGTTTACAATTTGTTAAAAACAAACCAGGCATTAATCTTTTAGTAATGTTTGCTTTCGTTTTTGTAACAGGTCTTACAATAGCACCACTCCTCTCTTATACTTTAGGTATGAATGGTGGTGGAGCTATTGTCGGTAATGCTTTTGCAATGACAGCAGTTGTCTTTGGTGCAATGAGCTTCTTTGCAATTAAAAGCACAAAGGATTTTACAGGATATGGAAAACCTTTAATGATTGCTCTTTTTGTAATCATCGGTTTTTCAATCTTAAATATCTTTCTTGGTAATCCAATGTTACAAATTATCATTGCAGGTGCGATGGTAATTGTATTTAGTATTTTAGTTATCTTTGATACACAAAATATTATGAACGGAGCTTATCAAACTCCAATTGATGGTGCTATTGCTCTTTATTTAGATTTTCTAAATATCTTTATAGCACTCCTTCAACTCTTTGGTATCTTTGGAAGTGATGACTAGTTCTTCACTCTCACCCGAAATCTATCGGGTGATTGATGCCAATCTCAATCGTCTTAAAGAGGGTATTCGTGTTGTAGAGGATATAATGCGTTATAGAGACAACAACAAAGAACTCTCAAAAAAACTTAAATCTCTTCGTCACAAAGCAAGAATCAACGAAACAATCAAACTACTTCAAAATCGAGACAGCATTAATGATGTACTGCGTACCTCTACAAAAAGCGAACAAAATCGTAGTGATATACTCACTGTTTTAACTGCTAATTTTAAGAGAGCCCAGGAGTCTGCACGCGTTTTAGAAGAGATTTTCAAACTAGAAGATATAACGCAGAGTGAAAACTTTAAAACCATTCGGTATGAGCTCTATAATCTTGAAAAAGAGATTATTTTGAGTGAGCAATAAAAGCGACCTCAAACTCCAAATAATCTAAAGGGTACTCACGCATCAATTTTTTCGTATCTTTATATGAGAGTACTCTGCGTGAGCCACTTACCCCACTCCTCTTAATATATCGAAAGATCTCACGTACACTCTCAAACTCTAGCTTATATTGTACTACTTCAAATGTTGTATCGGGAAAATATCTCTTTTGTAAGGCTTTTATCTCTTTGCGTGAGAGTAAAAGTGGCGTTAAGCCTGCGGTCTCATTGAGTGTTTTAAATGTACCAGCAGTAAATATTGCCAATGCAATAGGTGTACTCAGTTGTGCTATATTTTTAAAGACAGCTTCTAAATCATCTGCCCACTGTAGAGCTGAAGATGAGAAGATATAATCAAAATGGTATGTTTGCAGATGTTCAAAAAGCATACTATCGTTAAAATTTCCATAAACACACTCGACGTTTTTTGCTTTAGGATGCAACTCAAGCATCCCCGGTGCAAAATCAACACCGACAAAGTGTTCAAACTCCCAATCTATCTTTTGCAGTACTGCACCACTTCCACACCCTAAATCTAAAATAGCTTTAGGTGCTGTTGTAACATAAGAGAGAAGTTTCTCTACAACACTGTTTTGAATAATATTGTATGTACCGTAATGGGTAGCATATTTGGAAAACTCTGTACTTACTTTCATCGTTTATTGATAAGCAGTGAGATAATAAAGATAGTAATCACACAGAGCACGATAGTTGCCCCAGAAGGCAAAGAATAGTAGTAAGAGAGTGTCATACCAAAAACAACACTAAAGAGCGCAAAGAAGAGCGAAATAAGCATAGTGCTTTTAAAACCTACTCTATATTGCAATGAAGCTACTGTTGGAATGACCATAAGTGCACCGATGAGTAAAGAGCCTACAACTCGAATAGAAAGGGCGATAATAATAGCAACAACGGTTACAAGTAAAAAGTTTAAAAACTTCACCTTAACCCCACTTGTTTTTGCCACCTCTTCATCATAAGCAATAAAGTAGAGCTCTTGTGAAAAAAGCAGCAAGAAGAGTAGTGCAATAGAACCAAAAACTACAATGGTCAAAACATCACTGTCACTTACAGACAAGATAGAACCAAAAAGATAGGAGAAGAGGGAGTTGTTAAAAGCTCCACCCAACGAGACAATAATAACAGCAAGAGCTAAAGAACCGGAAAGGAGTATTGCCAATACTGCATCAGAATAGAGGGCAAAAGAACTTCTTAGGTACTCAATAAGCCATGCAGAGGCAATCGCTATTATAACAGCCATCCAAAGAGGGTTATAGCCTGCGACCAAACCTACAGCCACTCCAACAAGTGCAGAGTGTGCTAATGTCTCACTTATCAAAGAGTATCTACGAAGAACAACAAAAGTTCCACTGAGTGATGCAAGGGTCGCTATAAAGATACCGGCGATAAAAGCACGTTGCATAAAATCATACTGAAACATCTCTAACATATCATCACCTTAATGCTCATGTCTGTGATTATGAATAAGATGAGCCTCAATACCATAGAGCTCACTCATATCTTCACACGAGAGTGTCTTCTTTGGATCATTACAGATAGTTGCTTTTTGATTAATCGTAAAAAGTCTGCCAATATCATCTGCAATGACACCAATATCATGCGTAATAAATAAGATTGTTATACCCTCTTCTTTATTTAATTGTGAAAGTAATTTATAAAAACGTTGTTGAGATTTTACATCGACTCCGGTATTTGGTTCATCTAAAATCAAAATCTCCGGAGATGAGGCTAAAGCACGAGCAATCATAACACGCTGACGCTGTCCACCAGAGAGAGTTCCCACCATTTTATCTTTTAAATCAACTATATCCATCTTCTGCATTGCATCATGAACAAGTCGTTTATCCTCTTTGCTCATTGTGACAAAGAATTTTCGTTTTGCAATACGTCCCATCTTTACAATATCTTCTACTGTCGCAGGAAAGTTTGCATCAACATGAGCAGCTCGCTGAGGCACATAGCCAATTTTATGCCACTCTTTAAAGTTTTTCAACTTTTGGCCAAAGATCTTTATCTCTCCACTTGTCGGCTTCTCCAAACCCAAAAGCATTCGAATGAGTGTTGTCTTGCCTCCACCGTTTGGTCCAATAATAGCAATGTATTCACCATGAAAGATTTGAAAACTGATATTTTGTAAAATAGTCTGTCCTCTTACTTTAAAGCTTAAATTTTCAACATCAAAGATAGGGACTTTGAATTTTAGTTGCACACAAGAGCCTTAGAGAGTTTTTTTAGATTTTTCTTCATAATAGCTTCATAATCAAGCCCTGCATCGGCTTCATCTTTCGTGATATTGCCCAATGGTTGAAAAACATCAATATTTATGCCTGTATCTTTTGCTATTCGTTTTATCACTGTATCATTGACAAAATGTTCAAAGAAAATCGTAGTGACGCCATCTTTTTTAATATCATTCATTACTCGAGCGACATCTTTTGCACTTGGCTGTGCTTCAGGAGAGAGCCCTGTCAGTGACTCTACATGAAAGCCGTAGTTGCGTGAGAGATATCCAAGTGCATTATGACTGACAACTACTGTATCGACCTTGCATGATGAGAGTCTCTTTTTGTATTGTTTATCGAGATTTTGTAACATTGCTATATATTTTTTCTCATTGGCTTTAAAATAACTACTTTTTTGTGGTAAAAGTTCACTTAATGCCTCTGTAATAACTGCTGCAGCTTTTTGCATATTTTTAAAATCCAACCAATAGTGCGGATCTGTCGTCATATGCATATGATGCGATTCGTGTTCTGTATCTGCTTCATGATCATGAGCAGTAAGCTCTCTTAGGCGAACATGTTTACTCATATTGATAACTTTTGATTTGAAACGAAAACCCTGTGTCCATGGTTCAAGACCTGCACCACTGTAGATCATCAAACTGCTCTTCTCAATCTTCGCCATTAGTTGTGGAGTAGGTTCAAAACTATGAGGATCCACACCAAAAGGAAGAATATGAACAATCTCTACACTATCGCCTGCAATATGTTTGACAATATCATAAAGCGCAAAAGTAGTTACGGAGACAATAGGTTTTTGTGTCACTGGTTTTGCACTGTTTTGAGACATAAATAGGAGTAAAATTGCCATTGCTGCAATTAAAATCACAAATATAATCTTTAAATTTTTCATTCTATGCCTTCTATAAATTAATTTGTAATTATACCCTAGAATTAAAAGAGTTTGATAATATAAGTTTTTTTAGATATAATTCGCCACTTTTATTAATAGATTTTAAACAATCTACAAGGAAATCATATATGACTACAAGTCTTTTACTTATTGTTCAAATCGTACTCGTTATTATCTTAGTAATAGCAGTACTTTTACAAAAAAGCTCTAGTATCGGTCTCGGTGCCTACAGTGGCTCAAACGAATCTGTATTTGGAGCAAAAGGTCCTAACAGCTTTTTAGCAAAAGCTACTTTTACGGTTGGATTTTTATTTGTTATCAACACAATCACATTAGGGTATATGTACTCTAAATCTGCACAATCTTCTGTTGTTGATGAAGTGATAGAAAAGACAAATGTACAAGCGCCAACACTACCGGTAGCTACACCTGCCAAAGAAACAAACAGTTCAAAATAGGGAGAATCAACTATGTTAACTGAAATATTCAACGAATGTGAAACAAAAATGCAAGGCTCAATTGAGCATATGCAAAGAGAATTTAAAACACTCAGAACAGGAAAGGTAACTACGTCTGTTTTAGACAATGTAAAAATTGACTACTACGGAACTGCTACACCACTGGATCAAGTTGGTTCTGTAATTGCAACAGATGCAACAACAATTGTTATCAACCCTTGGGAGAAAAATCTTCTTAATGACATCGAAGCGGCTATTCAAGCTGCAAATATCGGTGTTAACCCAAACAACGATGGTGATGTTATTAAACTTTTCTTTCCACCTATGACTGTTGAACAACGTCAAGAGTCTGTAAAACAGATGAAGGGAATGGGAGAAAAAGCAAAAGTTTCTATTAGAAATGATAGACGTGATGCAAATGATAAAATCAAAAAACTTGAAAAAGATAAAGAGATCACACAAGATGACTCTAAATCTGCACAAGACAACATCCAAAAAATTACAGATAAATACATTGCAAAAGTAGATAGCATCTTAAAAGACAAAGAGGCTGAGATACTTAAAGTATAACCCACTTCGCACCATATTATATGGTGCACAATATAACTCCAAGACAGGAACTTCACAATGGACATTAAAAAAATATATATGGATGCAGATGCTCTTTTAGAGGGTCACTTTAAACTCAGTTCAGGAAATCACTCACAATTTTATCTTCAATCTGCAAAAGTTTTGGAAGATCCAAAAACTGCAAAACTTTTAGCTGATGAGCTTGCAAAACAGATAAAAGCAAGTGGATTAGAGATCGACACGGTATGTGCACCTGCGCTTGGTGGGCTTATTGCAGGTTTTGCACTAGCTACTGCACTTGATGTTCGTTCTATCTTTGCAGAACGTGTAGATGGATCAATGACAATTCGTCGTGGTTTTGAGATAAAACCGGGTGAAAAAGTTTTAATGTGTGAAGATATCATCACAACAGGTGGAAGTGCTATGGAAGCTGCTGCTGTTGTTAAAGAGCTTGGTGGTGAGATCGTTGGAGTTGCAGCTTTGGCAAACCGTGGGTTCTGTCACCGTGAAGGTAGCGATGTTACAACAAAACCTAACTGTAAACTTCCACAAGATATTCCATTTTTTGCACTTGCTGACTTTACATTTGAGATGTATGCTCCAGAAGAGTGTCCACTCTGTAAAGATGGCAGCGAAGCTATCAAACCAGGCTCACGCGGCAACTAAACCTCTCTACTTATAGTTGAGCTGACATGTGATCATGCGCTCAACTAGCACTCTTGCTACCTCTACTTTTGCATCAACCATAATTGTAATATCAAGATCTTCTAACTGCTCTTTTTCTTCTAATGAGACTACCTTAACAATCAAGTTTGCATTTTTTGCGACTTTTAAAATAGCCTCACAGATAAGTCGCTTTTTGTTAATATTATCAAGTGTTACAATGATTGCGGAAGCTTTTTCAACATGCAGAGCCTCTACAATAGAAGATTTTGCAGCATCACCAAGGTAACACTCTACTCCATCATTCAGGGCTTCTCTAACATGCTTATTTGAGTTATCTATAACTACAAAAGGGGCATCAAGCTCTTCAAGATGTTTTGTAACAAATTTACCAACAACACTATATCCACACACAACAACATGATTTTGACGAGATGCAAGAGCAGAGAAGTCTGTAACAATATCTTTCTCTTTGATCCAAGCATCAACAAATGGACTGATTTTTGAGATAAAAAATGGTGTTACTATCATCGAGAAGATCACTATCAGAACAAGTAACGAGGCGAGATCCTTCTCTATAATACCACCTGATTCTGCCAAGGCAAAAATAACAAAAGAGAACTCTCCAACCTGAGAAAGCGACATTGCAGTTTTAAGAGCATTTGCACTACTTGAAGTTATTCTCAAAAGCAAAAACATAATAATCATTTTCGTAATAAATACTAAAAAGAAAAAACCGATAATAATCCCAATATTTTCCATAAAAAGATGCAGATCTATCTTCATACCGACAACAACAAAAAAGGTTCCAAGTAAAATATCTTTGAAAGGGGCAATATCAGCTTCAACTTTATGATGATATTTGGTCTCGGCAATAATCATCCCTGCAACAAAAGCACCCAAGGAGTAGGTAAAGCCCATATAAGCAGCAAACAAAGAGGCCCCAATAACAATAAAAAGAACGGAGCCCATAAAGAGTTCATCAAGATCTGAAGAGGCTGAAAAGTGAAGCAACCATGCCACAACTCTTTTTCCCACTGTAAGTAAAACACCGACAACAATTACAGCAGAACTCAAGGTGTGCCATAAAATAGTTGTTATGCTCTCATTTGCTTCACTGCTTAAAAAACCGATCAAAATAAGGATAGGAATAACAGCAATATCTTGAAAGATTAAAATACCGGTTGCACTCTGTCCATAAGTTGTATATATCTCCTTAGAAGCCTTTAAATATGAGAGAACTACGGCAGTAGAGGAGAGAGAAAAAGCTAAAGCAATAATCAGTGAAGATTGATTTGGCAAATGAAAAAGATAGTGTGCAACCAGATAGGCAACTAAAGAGGTAAGAGTAACCTGCATCAGACCATTACCAAAAATATCTTTTTTCATACTCCCCATTTTGGCTAAAGATATTTCCAGCCCTATCGTAAACATCAAAAAGACAATACCAAAGTCAGCTATCATCTCTAATTGATGAGAATGCCCTGCTTCACGCAAGTCAAAGGTATAAACTATGATCGTTCCAGTAATAATATAGCCAATAATCTGTGAAATCCCTATCTTTTTTAAAAAGATATTGAGTATTATTGAGAGGCCAAGTGCAGCTACAATATAGGGTAAAATATGTTCCATCAAATGGCTTGTTGACTATTTTGGGTTATTTGCATTTTTTGCTTTTTTATAGAGATATTGTAAATCTTCTCTTTTTTTTGGTGATATTGTTGTATCTGTTGTACTTTTAATGTAAGCACTCTTTTTCAATACATTTTCCCCCGCTTTTTCATTTGAAAGCTTTAAACCATTTTTTCTATCAACAATAGCTTTATAATAGTATTTATCTTTTGGATTATATAAAATCACATCTTCACCGCTCTCTATCCAATGAAAAGCGGAGTCACCTTTGAGATACCCTTTAAAGGTAGTTCCATCTGGTTGCGTGAACTCTAGCTCTCTACGTATTGCAGGAGCTGCATAAAGCGCATAAGCTGTTATTAGGAATAGAAATATATTTTTCATTTTTAATTCTCACTTTTTGTAATTTTAATTGTCATAGTTCTCGCATCATAATCTGATGCTTGCACATCCAGACTATAACCTGTTTTTGTACCATCATAAAGCACCAATCTGTTACTTTTTACTTTATCTCCTACTATATAGACATCATCATAATCAGCATATATTTTTCTCTTAGATGTCATTAGTGTTTGAGTATCCTTTTCTAGAAGAGCCACCTTATAATGATGATCTGCTGTTTGATCTCCATCCTCTTTATTGCCGTTTTTATCACTATCAACATGATAAATTGTAGTAAATAATCTATCTTCCGTAAAATCACTATCAATATAGTTTAATGAAGCATCTGAATAATGTTTTGCTGTATCTCGACATGCTATTAGAAAATATTCATTCTCTTTAGAGGTAATTAATTTAATAATATCTTTAGAACTACATCTAAGGGTCAAGATTTTAGTATCAGATACATTTGTTACATTCATATCTAAATTGCTATCTATTCTATTGTAAGCAGAATATCCTGTTGGAGTCTCGCCCGCATAATTATCTCCCTCTTTTCTAGCCCAGCCACCGCCACTCATCACATCATACCAACCAAGACCAGATCCTTTCCCGGTATCATAATAATCTTTTAAATCTAAAATTGAGTGACCTAATTCATGTGCTATTACACCTATTGTTGCCTGATGATCACCTTGATGTGCTCCAAATCTAGCATATGATCCCCCTTTTTCTGGATCATGACTATGTTGCATTAGATGAACACCATCAACTTCAGGACCATGCTTGCTAGGAAATGACCACGAATGCGCCCAAATTGAATGATCTTCTTTATCACCAATTGCCATTTCTCCTCCAGAAACGATAAAGATAATCTGCAATTCTTTTTGATTTAAAACTCCATCTTTATTTCTATCTAATGCTGCAAAATCAACATTATCATCAACCGTCTTGCTAGTAATAGCATTGACTATCTCTGTATCACGAAATTTTGTGTTGTCTCCACCCCCAGGATGTTTTTTACCCATCGAAACCATAATTATACCATCATTTTTAGTCCCTGAAGTTTCAGCAACAGGAACTAGATTTAAAGTTCCAGCAGTTGTTTCTTTAAACCATCGATTAACAGAATTACTATCCCTATTAAAAAATTTGTTATACCAATCAGATGCATCTGTCTCCGCATAATCGGTCCAATTCATAACAACCACCAAAGTAGGGACATTTAAACTTGCTTCAAAAATATCATTTACTTCTACCTTGATATTTTGTGAATTTCTTTGACCATTAGCATCAGTAGCACTAACTCTAATAAAATAGCTTTTTTTTGTTTCATAATCTGGTGCTTTTTTAAAAGAGATAAGACCGCTCTTGCTATCAATTGTAAAAGCATCTGCATCTGTACCAGAGAGCGCAAAAGTTACATTAGAGGCGTCTAAAACATTCACAATAAAAGAGCCTAATACATTTTCATTAACATGAATTTTAGAAGGGGAGAGAAAAATAGGAGCATAGCTATCATTGCTAAACCCAAGTTCTTGCAAACTCTTTTCAAAATATGTCACAGCTTTCTCTTGTGAAACTAAATCTTTAGAAATTGACATCAATGTAGTATTAATATCATCTATACTCAAATTATTATCCCTAAAATCTAAATTACTTTTTACTAGACTTTTAGCTGTTTTATCATCAATAGTTATACCATTAAGAGGATTCTTATCACTATCTAAAGATTGCAAAAATTGTAATGCTTTAATAACTTGTGCATTATTAGACTCATTTCGAGGAAATCCTAATAATTCACTTATTAAAATTTTATGATCTGAAGGGAGTTTTGAAAGATTATATTCTCCTAATACTATACTTCCTATATGGAATTTAACACTTTTATCTGAACTCTTGAAGACAAGTTTTCCATTTTCTTTAGTTAAACCTATACTACTCTCAGTCTTATACTTAACGCCATTAACAGGAGAGTCTATCAAATAGGCACTTTCCATTGTTGTTTTTGTCGAGGAGCTTCCATCTGAATGTTCACTAGCAGTACTTCCACTTCCACTTTCACTACCTCCACAAGCGCTAAACAGCGCTATTACAGGCATTACCAGAAAATAAAACAAAATATTTTTCTTCATAGCTTTTCTCACTTTTATCAAATTAATGTGATATGATAGCATCTTTTTATAAATATGTTAAATAAGAAATTAAAGGAGTTTATACTATAATCCTATTTCTAATCAAACTATTATGGAGATTTTTATATGACTAAATACATTTTTGTTACCGGAGGCGTTTTAAGCTCTCTTGGAAAAGGGATTACGGCGGCTAGTGTTGGTACACTTTTGAAACACTCTGGTAAAAATGTAGGGATGTTAAAAATCGACCCATACATCAACGTTGACCCTGGTACAATGAGCCCGCTAGAGCATGGAGAGGTTTTTGTTACCAAAGACGGTGCTGAAACTGACCTTGACATTGGAAACTATGAGCGCTTCTTGGATGCTTCTTTTCTTAAAAGTTCAAACTTTACAACAGGGCAGGTCTACTCTTCAGTTATTGAGAGAGAGCGTGCTGGTGGCTATCTAGGTCAGACTATTCAAGTTATTCCTCACATAGTTGGTGAAATTGTCTCACGTATTAAAAAAGCGGGTGAGGGGCATGATATACTCGTAGTAGAGCTTGGTGGAACAGTTGGTGATATTGAAGGACTTCCATTTATGGAGGCGATTCGCCAAATGAAACATGACGATGAAGTAGCTGGTGCATTTTTCATCCACGTTACACTTATTCCTTATATCAAGGCAGCAGGTGAATTAAAATCAAAACCAACACAACACTCAGTTCAAGAGCTTCGTCGTATTGGCATTACCCCACAGATGATTATTGCTAGAAGTGAAAATCCACTTCCTAAAACTTTTAAGAAAAAACTTGCAATGAGCTGTGATGTTAGTGCAGACAGTGTTGTAGAAGCTACAGATGCAGCAAGTATCTATGATGTGCCAATGAGTTTTTTACGTCAAAACATCTTAAAACCAATTGCCAAAGAATTAGAACTTGGTGAACTAGAGCCTGATATGGAAGAGTGGGATAATCTAGTTAAAAAAATCGTTCAACCAAAAGGCAGAGTTGTTATTGGTTTTGTAGGAAAATATCTTGCACTCAAAGAGTCTTACAAATCATTAACTGAAGCTCTTATTCACGCAGGAGCACACCTTGATAGTAGAGTTGAGATTTGCTGGGTTGACTCTGAAGAGATAGAAGAGCGTGGAGCAGAGACACTTCTGAGTGACTGTGACGGTATTCTTGTTGCCGGTGGTTTTGGAAGCCGTGGTGTAGAGGGTAAGATTCAGGCTATTCAATATGCACGTGAGAACAAAGTACCTTATCTTGGAATATGCCTTGGAATGCAACTAACACTTGTAGAGTATGCTAGAAATGTATTAGGTTATAAAGATGCGAACTCTATTGAGTTTGATGAAAACACACCATACCCTATGATCTACCTTATTGATAACTTCTTAGATCAAAGTGGTGGTATGCAGCTTCGTACACATCAATCTCCAATGGGTGGAACACTCCGTCTTGGTGAGTACCCATGTGATACCAAAGAGGGTTCACTCTTGCGTGAGGCATATAATGGCGAAGCGACAATCTATGAGAGACACCGTCACCGTTATGAAGCAAATCCTGAGTATCGTGAAGCATTAGAAAATGCAGGAATGATTGTAACCGGTGAATCAAACGGACTTATCGAGACTGTAGAGGTTAAAGATCATCCATGGTTCTTAGGTGTTCAGTTTCACCCTGAGTTTACTTCTCGTCTTCAAACGCCAAATCCTTCAATACTTGCATTTGTAAATGCTAGTTTGAATGCTGAGTAATCTACCACACCTCAATAAATCAGATCTCTTTGAGCTTCTCTCTTCGAGATTTGAGAGTGAAAAAAAACTTTCACAAATTCCCCACCCCTCTCTTTTACATGATGCAGATAAAGCTGCCAAAAGAGTAGCTCACGCAATCAAAAATGGCCAAAGTATTACTCTTGTAGGGGATTATGATGTTGATGGCGTCAGTTCTACCGCCATTATGGTCGATTTTTTCAGACAGATTCCCTATCCTCTTACTGCTATTATTCCAAATCGATTTAGAGATGGTTATGGTGTCAGTCCTACTGTTTTAGAACGCGTAGAGGCTGATCTTGTCATAACTGTAGATAATGGCATATCTGCCATTGAAGCTGCAGAGATTTGCAAAGAGCGTGGTATTGACCTTATTATCACCGATCACCACACACCAGGGGAGAGACTTCCAGATGCCTATGCCATAGTTGATCCAAAACTTCAAGAGTGTGACTACCCTTTTAAAGAGATCTGTGGAGCGGAGGTTGCCTGGCTTCTTTTGGCCCTTGTTAAAAAAGAGCTGGGACTCACAACAGATATGCGCCAATTTTTAGATATAGTAGCCATTGCTGTTATTGCCGATATTATGCCGCTCATAGATATAAACAGAACAATTGTTCAGGAGGGTCTTAAACTTCTGATGCGGACACAAAGACCAGCCTCTATTATCATTCGAGATTTTCTTAACAAATCAGCCATCAGCAGTGAAGATATCGCCTTTCAAATCGCACCTCGCATAAACTCTGCCGGACGACTGGAGGATGCCTCTATCGCCTTGGAATTTTTTACTGCCCAAGATACCCATACGGCCTATCAACAATTTGAACTTTTAGGAAAACTCAACGAACTCAGAAAAGAGACAGAGGCCCAAGCAACAAAAGAAGCTCTTACTTGCGTGAGCGAAGAAGATAGTATTACAGTTGTTGCAGGAGAGGGGTGGCATGAGGGTGTTGTAGGCATTGTAGCTTCACGTCTTGTTGATACGTTTCAGAGACCTGCCATTGTTTTGAGCATAAAAGGTGAAGAGTCAAAAGGGAGTGCACGAAGTATTGGAAATGTCAGTATTTACGAGCTTATAAAGGAAAATGAACACTTGTTAACTAAGTTCGGTGGGCACAAAATGGCTGCAGGGTTAGGGCTACAAACTCAAAAAATTGAAGCCTTTAGAGAAGCTATAAACAAAAGTGCCCAAAAGATACCAAAAGAGGAGTTTTTACCGCTTGAGAGTGTCAGTGGAATCTTTGAAACAGAAGATATTGATCTAGAACTCTTAGAAATTTTAGAGCGTTTTGAACCTTATGGAGAAGCCAATAGTAAACCTAGTTTTTTACTTCATGAAGCAGAAGTTGTCAGTATAAAACTAATGGGCGCAGACAAATCTCACTCACGTATAGAAGTACGCCAATATCCACATCAAAGAAAAACGGTTGAACTCATTGCATTTCGTAGAGTCTTTGAGATGCCAAAAGATAGAAAGATCACCTGCTCCTATACAGTTACAAAAAATGAGTTTAACGGCAGGGTCTCTCCTCAGCTTTTAGTAAAGAAAATCTATGATACAAGCGATTAAATGTTTTAAACTTCGTGCAGAAATCTTTACTATTGGCAGAGTCAATCACAACTTCATAGGTATAGCAACCACCTCTAAAAGTATCAAAATATTCTCTACAAAAGAGTGTCAAACAGTGCACAATATTCACCTAGAGCTTTTAGGTGAAGAGACAACGGCACTCTGTTTCCATCCGACACTCGATCTTATGGCCATAGCAAATGGAGAAAAACTCCATATTGTCAATCTACAAGAGCATACTATCATACAGACCATAACTACCAATGATGGCGCTATTGAAATACTCTCTTTTATACCCTATGCCCCCTATCTTATTAGTGGGACAAAGAGTGGCAGGGTCATGCAGTATCGTTATGAAGGAGCAGTACATATCTCTCGACTCTGCTCCTTTCCTTACACTACATCTTCTTATAAAAAAAGCATTAAAAACAACTATGTAAGTGCTATAGCACACAATGACAACTATATTGCAGCAAGTGGTTTTGGCTCGGCTCTTACAGTTATACGGTTTAACTCTCACGCAACGAAGCTCACCTTTGAAATCTCTACAAGTCGCATAACCGCTATCACTTTTTTAGGGAATGATGAGCTACTCTTTGCAAACAGTGATGGTGTTCTCTTTCTCTCACAGATCAAACAACAGAGTCCTATCGTACAGATTCAGAGCTATGAGAGAAATATTATAGAGCTTATACCATTTCATAAAAGCCCCTACGCTCTTATAGTCTCTCAATCACCAAAAGTTATGCTCTTTCATATACCAAGTAGAAAAATCATCAAACGTGATTTTTTACATTTTGACAAAGAGATCCACTCTCTGCTGCTTATAAATGATGAGGAGTTGCTTGTTACCTTTAGCGACAGAAGTGCCAAAAAAGTTCTTTTGGCTTCAACAGAGCGCCTTAATGGACTGCTTGCAGAGAATAAACTACTCAAAGCTCTTCTCTTGATAGAAGCAAACCCTATACTCCAAAACACTACCCAGGCGACAGAAGCGCAATATTTATATGAGAAACTCTATACTCAGGTAGCCAAAGAACTCTTTGAGTCAGGGGACAAAGAGTCACTTCAAGAGATAGAGCCCTTTGAGCAACTAAAAAACAGGAATAAAACTACACAAGAGTTGCTTCTAGCCTACAAGAACTACCCAAAGCTACAAAACTTCTATAAAGAGCATAAGTTTGCTCTTGCCTATGCCTTATGCCAAAAGTATCCACCCCTAAAGATGAGCACTACATTTCAAAAGATGGAAAATGCCTATAAAAAAAGTTTTACTTTAGCGCAAAGACAGCTTCTTGCAGGCAAAGAAGAGCAAGCAAAAGAGCTGCTTGAACCTTTTAGAACCATTCCTTCAAAACGAGCCATGATACAGCTTCTTTTACGACAGAACAAAGAGTTTCTAGCCTTTCTTAAAGCAGTTGCCAACAGAGATTATGATGAGCTCAACAGACTTGTCAAAATCAATCCAAATTTTCAAGAGATTCCTTCTTATATAGCGCTACAACATGAGTTACTACTTCAGATTCAGGAGATAGGCAAGCTTATAGATGAAGGTAATATCCCTCACGCAACAGCACTACTTAAAGAGATAGAGCAGATACCTATGCTATCTGAGGAGATAGAGAGAGTCTCTAAGCTCACGCAAGCGGCAAATATACTCCTTGGCTACTATAAAGAGAGTGATTTTGTACGCTGTTATGAGACCATTGACAAAAACTCCGAACTCCTCTCTATTGAACTGACACGACTTCTTGAAGAGCATTGGAGAAAAAAGATAGACAGATGTGAACTTTTCTCTCTTGCTGGAGACATAAAAGCTCTCAAAGAGGAGCTAGGTGAACTTATCTATATCTCTACAAGAAAAGCAAAGATAGGAGATCTTCTTCGTGTCAGTTTTCATATAAAAATCAAAGATGAACTTGCCATGAAGAACTATGCAACGGTAGAGAACTTTATCTACTCCTATATTGATATTTTTGGTATAGACAGCGAAATAAAAGATATTATGAAGCATTTTGAAGAGCGTTCACGCAAGAAACTTGCCATTACATTCATACAAAAAAAGCAAAAGAAGAGAGACGAGTGGAGGTATGAAGATATTATTTAGAGGGGATTTCCATCATCGTAATTAACTCCCCGACTGTATCTTCAAACTTTGAGATAAAGGTCGAACCCTGTGCAATAAATCGCATCATTGCATCTTTTTTTTCAATAGCTTCATCTAGCTCTGCATCACTCCCTTGCACATAGGCACCAATACGAATCAAGGTCTCATTCTCTTTAAGAAGGGTATAGAGACGACGAAACTTCATCACCGCTTGGAAATGCTCTTTTGAGATGATATCGTTCATAACACGTGAAGCAGAATTAAGAATATGCACCGGTGGATAGATTCCAAAATCGGTCATCTCACGTGAGAGGACTATATGCCCATCTAAAATAGAGCGTGACTGATCGGCAATAGGATCACTCATATCATCGCCCTCGATTAAAACAGTAAAGAATGCAGTAATGCTCCCTTTACCTTCCTCTTTTCCTGCGCGCTCCATCAGTTGCGGTAAAAGGGTAAGAGAAGAGGGTGGATAGCCCTTAGAGGTTGGAGGCTCACCAAGAGCAAGCCCAATCTCACGCTGTGCCATCGCAAAACGGGTAACAGAGTCCATAATAAAAAGAACATCCTGATTTTTATCTTTAAAGTGTTCTGCAACACTCATTGCAGCAAAAGCACCATATTTACGCATAAGAGGGGAGTCATCTGAAGTTGCAACGATAATGACAGTATTTGTCAGATCACCACCAAGGTTTTTCTCTATAAACTCCGGAACTTCACGTCCACGCTCACCAATAAGTGCTACCACTTTAATAGGGGCATCGGCCCCTCGAACAATCATCCCCATTAAAGTTGACTTACCAACACCACTTCCGGCAAAGATACCAAGTTTTTGCCCTTTTCCGCAGGTTAAAAGGCCATCTATACTCTTCACGCCAACAGAGAAGACTTCATCTATCATACCGCGCTTCATCGCGGCAATCGGTGCTTTTATAATGGGTGTCATTTTTGAAGATTTTATACTCCCTTTGCCATCAATAGGGCGCATAAAAGGATCAACCACACGACCAAGCAGTGCTTCTCCAACGGGAATATTCAAGCCTGTGGAGTCTAAAAAGACTCTATCTCCCGAACGAAAACCCTCTACAAAAGAGAATGGGGTAATATAAAACATAGCACCATCTATCTCAGTGACCATACCAACAGTCTCTAAATCATTCTCATTTGAGATGATCTTGACCATATCACTAATGCTGACATTCAAACCTTTTGCTGTAATGACTGTTGCATTGATTTTAACAACTTCTCCAAAAGCTACCGAGTAGTTTTTACGTGCGAGTTTTTCTTTTAGAGAAGTAAGAGACATTTAGTATCTTGTCCCGGTAGGAGAGTTAATAAGTGAGAAAAATTCTGCTCTTGTTTTTTCATCTTTTTTAAAGAGACCTCTAAGAGCTGAAGATGTAGTAGTAGAGTTTATCTTCTCAACGCCACGCATCTCCATACACATATGACGTGCCTGAATAACAACAGCAACACCTTTTGGAGCAATAGTGTCCATAATAGCATCAGCTATCTGCTCTGTAAGCTGCTCTTGAATCTGCATACGACGCGCAAAAACATTGAC
>Ga0256828_1001074_pt1 | contig 17470 bp, 18 predicted proteins | sample CV88metaG_FD_185993 | JGI IMG/M metagenome (GOLD analysis project Ga0256828, IMG submission 185993) | Hydrothermal vent microbial communities from East Pacific Rise, Pacific Ocean - CV88 | ecosystem: Environmental > Aquatic > Marine > Hydrothermal vents | place: Pacific Ocean: East Pacific Rise...
AAACTTATGACTACAATGTTCATCGCTCTTGCAATGATCGAAGCACAAGTTATCTATGCACTAGTAATTGCGTTAATCGCACTTTACGCTAACCCATATTTAGGATAATCTTTAAAGATTAACTAACATATACCTCACTATTTAGCTCTTTGGAGCTAGATAGTTTTTTTCTTCTTTTAATGCGATCGTGGTGGAACGGTAGACACGCTACCTTGAGGGGGTAGTGCCTTACGGGTGTGAGAGTTCAAATCTCTCCGATCGCACCATTTTACTAAAAATCAAAATTTTTAAATTTCATCATTTTTCCAAGCTTCAACAGCTTCTGTTAAATCATCAAACTCATCAGATTTACCTATAATGAATATCTCATCAAATATATAACAGATGATGCGTCGACTTACAGGTTCGAGTAAAAATACACAGTACTCTTCACTACTTTTTGCATGTGTAGAGAGTACACGCATACCATCGACCATATCCCCAACTTCTACGATTGCATCATACTCAACATCTATAAGTTTTTTCCCGTCACTTTGATATACTGCCATTTTTTCGACCTTTTTTTAGTATAATTGTAGCAAAAAAGAGAAAGATAGTGATAGATTCAATAGTGTTTGTATGTTTAGGAAATATTTGTCGATCTCCTATAGCTGAGGGAATAGCTAAAAATGTTGTAGAAAAATATGGTTTACATGTAGAGGTTGATTCTTGTGGTACAGGGGATTGGCATATTGGTGAGCATCCTTGTGCTAACTCTATAAAAGTAGCTAAAAAACATGGTATAGATATATCTGGATTGGTATCTAGGCAAATTACCAAAAAAGATTTAGAACATTTTGAGATGATTATAGCACTTGATAGTAGTAACTATGAAGATTTACAAAAGATGGGTGCTTCAAATCTTTATAAATTAGGAGATTTTGGATATAACGGTGCTGATGTACCAGATCCTTATTTCTTTCATGGGTTTGAGGGGTTTGAGAAAGTGTATAAGATGATAGACATTTGTGTAAATAATCTTTTTAAGATACAATTTGACTATAAGGAAATTTAATATGAAAATAGCAAAAAATATTGCAGAACTTGTGGGAAATACCCCTTTGGTACATCTGCAAACTCCATCAACTTTAAGTGGTGCTACTATACTTGCTAAATGTGAATTTATGAACCCTACATCATCGGTAAAAGATAGAATAGGTGTTCATATGATTCGCCGTGCCATGGAAAATGGTACAATTCAGAAAGAGACCACTATTATAGAGCCAACAAGTGGTAATACAGGTGTGGCACTTGCTGCTAATTGTGCAGCTTTAGGTTTAAAACTGATACTTACAATGCCAGAGTCTATGAGTATAGAAAGAAGAAAACTTTTAGGTGCTTTTGGTGCAGAACTTGTTTTAACACCAGCATCAGAGGGGATGCAAGGTTCTATACTAAAAGCACAAGAGCTTCAAAAAGAGATACCAAATGCAATGATATTGCAACAATTTCAAAACCCTTTTAATCCAGAAATACATGAGTTAACAACAGCTCAAGAGATATGGAATGCTACGGAGGGTAATATAGATGCTTTTGTTGCAGCAGTTGGAACAGGGGGTACACTTACAGGTACAACAAAAGGGCTGTTGCAACATAAGCAAGATATTGCTATTTTTGCTGTAGAACCTGCTTCTTCTGCTATTTTAAGTGGTCAATCTCCAGCTCCACATAAGATTCAAGGTATTGGAGCAGGATTTATACCAGATATTTTAGATACTACAATTTATAGTGAGGTTATTACCGTGAGTGATGCAGATGCTATTGCAACTGCTAAGATGTTAGCTCAAAAAGAGGGATTGCTTGTGGGTATCTCTTCTGGTGCAAATGTATATGCAGCGATGCAAGTTGCACAAAAAGACTCCTATGCGCATAAAACTATAGTGACTGTTTTATGTGATACTGGTGAACGCTATTTAAGTACAGAACTTTTTAGTTAGTAGAATGTTTTTAGAGACAATTCGCCTAGAAGATGGAAAGATTTTTCATCTTGAGTATCATCAAAGAAGGGTTGCTGAGGTTTTTGAAAAGTTTGGTTGCCATCAATCTCCTTTAGATCTGTATAACTATTTAAAAGAGCTTCCACAACAAGGAGTTTATAGGGTACGCGTAGTGTATAGTTTAGATGAAGTTCTTTCTCTTGAATATATTCCGTATCATAAAAGGGAGATAAAAACTTTACGCCTTGTTGAAGATAGAGCACTTGAGTATAGATATAAGTTTGCAAATAGAGAAGCTATAGATACTCTTTTTACTTTACGAGAGGGGTGTGATGAGATACTCATAACACAAAATGGTTACATAAAAGATACATCTATAGCCAATGTTGCTTTTTATGATGGAAAGGTATGGTGGACACCAAAAAGCCCCTTACTTAGGGGAACAACACGACAAAGATTTTTAGAAAATGGTTTTTTACACTTGAAAGATATTCATAAAGATGAAATCTTTAGTTATAAAGGATTTGCTCTTATGAATGCTATGGTAGATTTTGATATAATTACACAAGTAAATTTGAAGGATATAATGTGTTAGAAGATGTAGTTCAAGATAGAGACTTTGCAAAGCTAATGAAAAAAAATATTATTGATATGATAGTGCTTTTTTTTGAAAAAGAGCAAAATTTTGGTATTTTATGTCCTGTAGAGGATGTCAGCTTTAATCCTGAATTACCTCAAGAGATAACACAGGCATTTCAACCTTTAACTTTGTTTTTTTTAGCAGGGTATACTTTTGAAACAGCTCGTATAGAAGAGGATTATATTATTTTTGAAGCTGGTTTTGGAAGAGAAAATATAGGGAGTGTTGTCAGTGTACCACTTTTAAGTATTTTACAAATTATTATAGATGAAACACCTGTCTTAATAAATGTTTCCTCTTTTCGAGAAACACTTGAAGAGGAAGAAGTCAGTAGTAGTGTCGATGAAGATGGTGTGAAAAATTCGATGGCATCTTTTTTAAATAATCCAGAAAATGCAAAATTTTTAAAATAAGGAACTTTTTATGTTAAACCTTAAAAATCCAAATCTTTATAATAACCGTGAGATTTCATGGTTACAGTTTAATACAAGGGTTCTCAAGCAGGCACAGGACGAATCATTACCACTTCTTGAAAGACTCAAGTTTTTAGCAATTTATGGTACTAATTTAGATGAGTTTTATATGATTCGTGTGGCTGGATTGAAAAAACTTTTTTCAGCAGGTATTATTGTCTCTGGTGCAGATAGACTTACTCCTCTTCAGCAACTTAAAGAGATTCGTAAGTATCTTCATCAAGAGCAACAGGTAGTAGAACATTGTCGTAGTGAAATTTTACATCAATTAGAATCTGAGGGTATCTTTGTAAAGCGTTATGATGAAGCAACAAATCAGGAAAAGCATAAGCTTAATCAATATTTTAATGAAAATATATATCCTGTTATTATTCCGATTGCAGTAGATGCGACACATCCTTTTCCCCATTTAAACAACCTGAGTTTTGGACTGATAGTTAAACTAAGAGATAGTGACAATGAAGAGATAGAGCGTTTTGGAATTATTCGTGTACCTCGTGTACTCAATAGATTTGTAGAGCTTGGAAATGGAATTTTTGTACCTATTGAAAGTCTTGTTGCTAAACATGTTGACGAGCTTTTTCCTGGGTATGAACTTATAAAATATGCCTCTTTTCGAGTAACTAGAAATGCTGATATTGCTATTGAGGAAGAGGAAGCTGATGACTTTATGGAGATATTAGAAGAGGGCTTAAAGCTTCGTAGAAAAGGGGAAATGGTTCGTCTTGAAGTGGGAAGTAATGCTGATGATGAGATTATTAACTTTTTTAATCGCCATACAAATGTATATAAAGATGATATTTATAAGTTTCATACTTTCTTAAATCTCTCCTCATTGTGGCAGATAGTGAGTAATAAAGATTTTGCTCACCTTTTACTCCCACCATTTAAACCAAAAAATCTTCCACCTTTTGAAAATGGTGATAATATTTTCTCTATTTTAGAGAAACAAGATGTTTTTATGTACCATCCGTATGAGAGTTTTGAACCTATTGTCACTCTTATTCAAGCAGCTGCAAAAGATCCTGATGTTGTTTCTATTAAAATGACACTTTATCGTTCAGGAACAAACTCTCCGATAGTAAAGGCTTTGATGGATGCTAGTGAAAGTGGAAAACAAGTAACTGTAATGGTTGAGTTAAAAGCGCGTTTTGATGAGGAAAATAACCTTATTTGGGCAAAAGCACTTGAAAAATCTGGTGCACATGTTATTTATGGTATTCAAGGGTTTAAGGTGCATGCCAAAGCAGCTCTTGTAACTCGCCGTAAAAATGGAAAACTCAAACAATATGCACATCTTGGAACGGGGAATTATAATCCTGCAACAGCAAAAATCTATACAGATATGAGCTATATGACAAGTAAGGATGATGTTACAAATGACTTGACCCGTTTTTTCCATTTCTTAACAGGATTTAGTAAAAAAGGAAAACTCAATGAGTTATATATGGCACCATCTCAGATTAAGCCAAAAATACTTTCTCTTATTCATAATGAAACTCGTCAAGGGGTGAATGGTCACATTATAGCAAAAGTAAACTCTTTAGTAGATGAAGATGTGATTCGTGCACTCTATAAAGCATCTCAGGCAGGTGTGAAAGTAGAATTGATTGTAAGGGGTATCTGCTGCTTAAAACCAGGAATTCAAGGGGTAAGTGAAAATATCCGTGTTATCTCTATTTTAGGAAAATATCTGGAACATGCCCGTGCATTTTACTTCAAAAATGATGCCTCACAGGTGTATATCTCAAGTGCTGATTGGATGCCAAGAAACTTAGTGCGTCGTATAGAACTTTTAACAGCAGTAAAAGATGATGATGCTCAAAAAAAGATTATTCAGATTTTAAAACTTCAATGTTCTGATAATGTTTTAGCACATGAGCTTCAAAGCGATGGTACATATGTGAAGGTAAAAGCAGATGAAAGAGCTATTAATAACCATAAACTTTTAGAGGATTATGTCAATAGAATAGCAAAAGCAACACGCAAAGAGACAAGTTCACACATTAAGCAGCTTGTTGAGAGACTTTTTATAGAAAGCTAGAGGTAGATAATGTTACATAAATTTAAAGGTATATTACCAACTTTAGGGGAGGGTACTTGGGTTGCATCTTCAGCTGATGTTGTTGGTGAAGTGAAGTGTGGTGTGGATTGCTCTATCTGGTTTGGCTGTGTGGTGCGTGGAGATGTTCATTACATAGAGATAGGTGATAGAGTTAATATTCAAGATCTTTCTATGATTCATGTAACACACTATAAAAATGGTGATAAATCCACAGGAAATCCTACAATTATTGGTAATGATGTTACAGTGGGTCATCGGGTAATGTTGCATGGCTGTACTATAGAAGATGCCTGCCTTATTGGTATGAGTGCGACGATTTTAGATGGTGCTGTTATTGGTAAAGAGAGTATTGTCGGAGCTGGTGCGCTGGTAACGAAGAATAAAGTATTTCCACCAAGAAGTTTGATCGTAGGAAGTCCTGCCAAGGTAGTTCGAGAGTTAAATGATGCAGAAGTAGCAGAGCTTTACGCTTCTGCTACAAGATATGTCGAGTTTAAAAAGGATTATGAGTCCTAATTAAACTCTCTATTTTTACCAGATAGTTATTCTATCTTCTTCTGGTCTATACATTAAATCTTGTGATGTAACATCAAAAGCATCATAAAATGAGTCAATATTTGTAAAGACGCCATTAACACGATATTTTGCAGGAGAGTGTGGATCGACAATAAGACGTCTTAAGAGTTCCTCTTCTCTCATTTTATTACGCCATACCTGTGCCCAACCAATAAAAAAGCGTTCTTTACCTGTAAAACCATCAAGTACAGGTGCCGTTTCGTCACCCAAAGAGATTTCATAAGCTTTATAACCAATAGAGACTCCATTCAAGTCTGCCATATTCTCTCCCAGTGTCAAACGACCATTTATAAAATGACCAGGAAGTGGTTCATATTGATCGTACTGTGCAACAAGCAAATCACCCAATGCTGCAAATTTTTGAGCATCTTCAGGAGTCCACCAATCATTTAAATTACCATCACCATCATATTTTGAACCATAATCATCAAATGCATGACTTACTTCATGTCCTATAACACTCCCTATTGCTCCATAATTTATAGCCATATCAGCATCCATATTAAAAAATGGTGGTTGTAAAATAGCACTTGGAAATACAATTTCGTTACTTGTTGGATCATAGTATGCATTAACTGTTTGTGGAAGCATTGCCCATTTCGTATGATCAACAGGTTGTGCTATATCTGCAATATCCTGAGAAACTCTATACTCTGCATATCGCATATAGTTTCCTACTAAATCATCATCTTTTATCTCAAGTGTATCATAGGTTTCAAAAGTATCAGGATAACCTATTTTTGTTGTAATTTTATGCAATTTATCTCGAGCTGCTGCTTTCGTTGAATCTTGCATCCATGTAAGACTATCAATAGAACGATCATACGCTGTAAGAATATTTTCAACCAATATTTCCATCTGTTCTTTTGCTTTTGCTGGGAAATATTTTTCAACATAAAGTTTTCCAAGAAGCTCACCAATGACTTCATTAATAAGATCAAGTGCCAATTTAGAACGCTCTCTTTGTTCAGTTATTCCATTAAGAGTTGTTGCATAAAAATCAAAATTGAGATCTACAAACTCTTTATTTAAAAATCTAGCATAATCACTAAGAGCATGAAAAGTTAAATAGGCTTTCCAAGTATCTAAAGGTATTGTTTCATACAATGTTCCCAAATCACTAAAATATGATGGTTCCTCGATGATAAGTGTATTGAGATTAGAGATACCCATATTTTGTAAAAAAAGATCTAAATTAAAATTTCCACTTAATGTATTTGCATCACTCAAAGAGTATTTATTATAAGTTTTTAATGCATCCCTATTATCTTCATTATTCCACTCAATTTGAGCTAGTTGATACTCTAAATCATATATATTTTGAGCTATAACTTCAGCATCTCCAGAATTACCACTGAGTGTATAGATATCTTTAATATATGTTTTATATTTATTTTGGATCTCTGTAAAAGTTGTATCATTATTTAAATAATAGTCTCTATCAGGGAGACCAAGTCCAGCTTGTGAAAGATATAAAATATTTACTTCAGAATTGTTTGCATCTGCCCCAACATAATAAGTGATAGGAGTTGTGATGTCTTTTTTCATTATTTTTCCCATCACTGCAGTGAGGTCATCATAAGTTTGTACACCATCAATCATATCAAGTGTTGATTGTAAAGGCGTAATACCTAAAGATTCTAAGGTAGTAGTATCCATATAACTGGTATAAAGATTTGCAATCTTACTTTCAGATACACTTCTATCTTGTGGCTCTTTTGCTAAAATTTCAGTGACAATCTCTTGTAAACTTATTTGCGTTTTATCATAGATTTCACTAAAAGCAGAGTATGACGACTTATCTGCAGGAATTGTTGTATTATTAATCCAATTACCATTAACATAAGTATAAAAATCATCCTGAGGTGCAACCGAAGTATCCATATTTTTAAGTTCAATGCCAGATACCAAAGATGAAGGTGTAGATGTAGAGGTTGTATCATCATTACATCCAGTGAAAAGAACAAACAAAGAGAGAAGAACTACACTAGATACGATAGTAGATAACCGTTTCATAATAGATCCTTTATGGAAGTTTATAAAAATACTTTACTCCCATAAGGCTTAAAATTTTTTTAATTCACATTGAAAAAGAAAAAATTATGTTCTATAATCTGCATTAATTTCGACATATTTATATCCAAGATCACAACCATATGCTTTAAAATTCCCCTTAGCAATACCTAAGTCACATGAAATTGTAAAAGAGTCTTTTTTCATTACTTTTGCAGCTTTGGATTCCATAGTTTCATCAAAATAGAGTGTTCCTTTTTCATAAACACATACATCATCAAAAGAGATACTTAATGTTGTTTCATCAGCCTCAACACCACTTGCCCCTACTGTAGAAGCGATACGCCCCCAGTTAGGATCTTCACCATAAAGAGCAGTTTTTACAAGAAGTGAGTTACTTAATGCTTTGGCAACTATTTCAGCTTCATTATCATCTTTTGCTCCTGTAATTTTGTAGGTTACAAGTTTAGTCGCACCTTCACCATCTCGTACCATTTCACGAGCTAAAAAGGTCATAATCTCATAAAGTGCTTCATTAAATGCTTCTTTATCATAAACTCCTGACTTTTTGTTACTTAAAAGCATAACAGTATCGTTTGTTGATGTGTCTCCATCGACGCTTGCAGCATTAAAAGTAAGATGAGTATTGTGTGAAAGAAGTTTTTGCATCTCCTCTTTTGATACATCTGCATCAGTTGTGATAAAGCATAGCATTGTTGCCATAGCAGGGTTAATCATACCTGCACCTTTTGCCATAGCACCTATATGAAAACTTTTTCCATCTTTAAGGGTTACTTTGTAAGCAATCTCTTTGGAAAAGCTATCTGTTGTCATAATTGCCTGTGCAGCTGCATGAGGATTTTTTGCTTGGAGATTAAAAAGCTTTGCTCCCTCTATAAGAGTTTGTTTTGGCAGTCTTACCCCAATAACACCAGTAGAACTCATTACAGGGTTTTGTACCTCTTTGGGAAGTGTAGCAAGAATTTCATCTATATCTGCTATACCAGCTTTTCCTGTCATTGCATTGGCATTTTTTGAATTGACAAGAACAAAGTTTGTTTGAAAATCACCCTTGGCTCTAAAATGGCGAATAGGGGCTGCTGTCATTTTGTTTGTTGTAAAAACTGAAGCAATTTCACAAAGTGTATCACTGTAGATAAATGCCATATCTTTTGCACCATTTGGTTTTAAACCAGCACTTACTCCATCAGCAAAAAAACCATCTGCACTACATATACCAGTATCTATTTTTTCTAATTTATACAAATTTCAACTCCTTTGGTTTAACTCTTTTTCTCATAAGTTCTCTTGTTGTTTTTATACCATCTTGCGTACCAATAACTAAAAGTTTTGATTCGCTCATAATGAGTGTATCTCCTTTTGGCATGGTGATAAACTTACCATCTTTATGAGTAATACCAACAACAGAGGTATTTGTCATCTCTCTAATATGTGTTTCTTTAAGTTTTTTAAGGACTGCCCAACTGTAGCGAGGTACTTCAATCTCTTGCATATCTAATGGATTGTCACTTTTATATAAGAACTCTTCTAAAAGATTTTCCATATCTGGACGAGCAGCCATAGCACTGACTCTTTGTGCTGTAAGTTTTGTAGGACTTACAACTGTATCAGCTCCTAGTTTTTTTAATTTTTCAACATCACTCATATTTTCAGCAGCTGAAATTACATAATAGGGACGAGGAAGGAGATGCTCTTTTTCAAAAAGACGGACAGAAGCTATAAGTGCGATATTATCAGCTAAAGAGTCTGAGAGTGTTATAAGCCCTTTTGCTGAAGAGAGGTGTGCTTTTAACATCGCAAGTTCAGCATGTGGCTCAGCTTGAAGATAGTGGGGGTATTTATGTTCTTGTGCCCATTTATGAATATCTTCTCGTGGGTCTATAACAATAAATGGAATATGATTTTTTCTCAGTTGTTTTGTTACTTCTATAGAATAGTCATTATGGTAACAGACAACAAAATGTTTTTTTAATCTAGCTATTTTGTATAGCATACTTCTCTCCTTAAAAATAGCGAGAATAGTTCCCTTACTAATCTCAGCAACTAAAATTCCCAGTGCACTCGAAAAAACAGCAAAACCTGCAATGATGAGGTTAATGGTGAAAATTCTACCATTAACAGACATCGGTACCATCTCTCCAAAACCAACTGTAGTAAAGGTGATAGCAGTTTGATAAATAGCATCCATTACGGTAAAGTTGTCTATCATAACATATCCGATAGTACCAATAAGCATAATAGCTACAGTAAGGATAAGAGGTAAACGAAAAGCTTTGAGGTGGGGGTAAACTTCAGGAAGAAGTTTTGGGTCAGGTTTGGGAGAAATCTCCCAATTGAGGAAGTTGCGAATCCTCGCTAAAAGATTCAAAACATATTCCTACGGTTTACGAATTTTTCTTAAGTGTGCGTAATTCTCTTGCAGAAATCTTAATTTTTTTCGTAGTACCATCTTCTAATGTGATACGCACTGTTCTTAGGTTTAATAAAAAACGACGCTTTGTTCTGTTTTTTGCGTGAGAAACATTGTTCCCAGTCATAGGGCCTTTGCCACTAATAGCACATCTTCTTGCCATTTTCGGTTCCTTGTTTAGGTTTTTAAAGTTGCGAATTGTATCAAAATAAAGCAAAACTTCAACTTAAGCCAAAAAAATTTCTATAGAGTGAAAAGAAATTTATATATATTTTATCTTAGTAAAGCTAAAATGTGTCAAATCTTAAGGAAAGTATATAAAGTGATTACAGAAGAAAAAATTGAACAGTATATAGAAAAAATACCACCAATGCCAAAAACCCTCCAAGCAACTATACAGCTTTTAAGGGAGGGAGATCTTGTAAAATCTGCAAAAATTGCAAAAACAGACAATGCTTTAAATGCTTATCTTAAAGAGTTGGTGAACAAGCCTATTTATGGTTTTAAACATGAGGTTAATGAATTATCTCAGATTTTTGGTATTTTGGGTGTAGCAAAAGCACAACAAGCTGTATATAGCTATATGGTTTCTTTACTTTCTCCAGATAAATGGACTTTTTTTCATTTAAATAAAAACTCTTTTTACTCTCTTCAGGCTGAATTGTCTGTAGGGTGGCAAAAGATTTTAAAGCATCTTGATATTAATGATAAAGAGCTAGAATCAGCTATAGCACTTTTACCTGCGAGTATTATTGTTAGTGAGGCTCTTTTTTGTGAGAAAAAAGAGGATGTCCTCTTAATTCGAAGTGTAGAAGATATAGATCTCAATACCATGTTAAAGCGATTGTGTCATAAAGATATTTTTGATGTATGTGCAATGATTGCGAGTAAATGGCATATGAGTGATGAAATTATTACTATAGTGCAGGCATCTTCTGGGAAAAAAGAGATTGCTGATCCACAACTTGAAAGATTGGGGAAATGGATGCATCTTTTACTTTTTTATGTGCTTTCTAAACCCTCTTATGTGGAAGCTGAATTGAACGATTTTATAGAGTTTAATGTAGTATATGTAGAAGATATTTATGAAGAATTTGCATCATTAATGGAGGTTGCATGAGAGCAGTTATAAAAAATGGTGTAGGAGTTTTTCATCCACAAGGGTTTCTTGATGGTAATTCAAGTTTGTCTATGTTGAGTCTTGAAGATATCGAAGCGACTGTAAAAAGTAATGTTGATATGATTTTGGTTTCGCTTAAAAAGGTTATTTTCTTTAATCGAAATGGTTTGGATGCTTTTATGAAAATGTTTCAAAAGATACGCTCTGAGAAACATATTGTTGTAGGGTTTTGTGATTATGATGCAAAAAAATATGAAGCTATTACACAGTTTTACAAAGATGATGCGAGCTTCTCTTTGTTTGTTACTCAAGAGGTTGCTACTCTTTTTGCACCAAGTTTTAAAAATCAACAAAAAAATGTACTTTTATACAGTGAAGATAAGTCACAAAGAACAGCTATCGCAATAGAGTTACATGACAATGGGCATAACCCAATTATTGCGCAATCTCAAAAAGAGTTTGAAGAAAAATTGAAAAACAAAAGTGCGTATGATGTTGTTATTAAAAATACTTTTTTAGGACAAACAGGACAAAAAGTTGCCACTCGTGTGACGGGGAATGCCATCATCTATACAGTGAGTTCTTTCTTAGATGCAGAGATAGGAAATACTTTCAATATTAATTATCACAATAACTCTTTAAATGTTGGTTTTCGTCTTTTTATTTTTGATGCTTATAAGGTGGTGAGTATGAATGTTCATGCTCTTAATTTTTTCTCTAAACTTGCAAGTTCAAGTGCTGAGTATAATGCTACTATCTGTTTTGTAGGGATGAGTTTTGATAAAACACCTATAAGTTTTAAAGAAACACTAGAAGATTCAGGGATTATGTTTTTTAATCAAATGGATGATATTTTACAAGATAAGGAACTTTTGGAAGAACTTGGTGCGAGTAGTGCTGCAACAGTGAAAACAAAAAGAACACTCAATAAAGTAATGGTGACAGAATTACCAAACTTTATAGATGCTACAGTAAGTACTATAGAGATGATGACGAATGCAAAAGCAAAAAAAGAGAGTGCAAAAGTAGAAGCAATTCATATAGAAGAAAAAGAGGGGAAAATAGCAAGTTCTATAGGGTTTTATGGTGATATGGATGGGATGGTTATTTTAGTATTTCCTCATGAAATTGCAAAACAGGCTTGTGCATTGCTTATTGGAGAAGAAACAGAGGATAAAGAACTTATTTTAGATACTCTTGCTGAACTTGTCAACATTGTTGGTGGTAAAGTAAAAACACTTCTTGCTGATCATCATGTTTCTGTAGATATCACTTTACCACGAACTTATGACAATATAGAAAGTCTTATGGAAATCGCACAAGGGAAAAAAGGTGTACAGGTAGATTTGACTTTTAATAATGATAAGTTTCTCTTTTTCTTAACAAGATAAAAGTTACAAGGCTATATAATTATAAAAATAAAATTTTGGATAATGAAATATGATACAAGTAGCCCCAAGTGTGCTCTCTGCTGATTTTGGTAATTTAGCAAGAGATGTTCAAGAGATTTGTGAGAGTGGATGTGATTTAGTTCATGTTGATGTGATGGATGGTCATTTTGTACCAAACTTAACAATAGGACCTGTTGTGGTTGAGGCTATTGCCAAAGCTGCCACAAAACCTTTAGATATACATCTTATGGTTGAAAATAATACTTTTTTTGTTGATCTATTTGCTCCTTTAAAACCTGAGTATATCTCTTTTCATATTGAAGAGGAAAAGCATCCTCATAGACTTATTCAAAAGATCCGTTCATACGGTATTAAGCCTGCCATTGTTTTAAATCCAAACTCTCGTCCCGAAGAGTTGGAGTACCTTTTAGAATTTTTAGATATGGTGCTTCTTATGAGTGTTAACCCTGGTTTTGGTGGACAAAGCTTCATTGATACAGTTGTTCCAAAAGCAGCTAAGCTTGATGCGATGAGAAAACGCTTAAATCCTGATTGTCTGATAGAAGTTGATGGTGGTGTGAGTGATAAAAACATTCAAACACTTAAAGATGTTGGTGTTGATGTTGTTGTTGCTGGAAGTTATGTATTTAAGCATGAGAGTAAAGCTCAGGCAATTAAGAGTTTACAAATCTAATGCGTACAAAGATATGTGGCATCACCTCTTATGAAGATGCAATGGTAGCTATTGAAGCTGGAGCAGATGCTCTTGGCTTTGTTTTTTATGAAAAATCACCTCGTTATGTAACTATACAACAAGCACAGGCAATTATAAAAAAATTACCCCCTTTTGTAGAAAAAGTTGCTTTGTTTGTAAATGTAACTCCGGAGTTAGTAAACCTTACATGTAAGCAAACACAAGCAACGCTTGCACAGCTTCATTTTGAAGTCGATGAGGTATTTGTAGAAGCTTTAGAAGTACCTTTTATCCGTGTTGTTCGTGCAAAAAACCGTGAAGATATTCAAAAATATGCTCAGGAATATAGATTAGTAGATGCTTATTGTGAAGCATATGGTGGAGCAGGAAAAAGAATTAATACTGAGTGGTTTGATGGAGTTGATTGTTCAAAAATTATTTTAGCAGGTGGACTCTCTGCTGAAAATGTTGCATCGCTTCAAAAATATGGTTTTTATGGTGTTGATGTAAGTAGTGGCGTAGAAAAAAGTTATGGTCAAAAAGATGCTGTTAAAGTAAGAGAGTTTATAAATAATGCTCACTCATAATATAGAACTTGATGCAAAAAGTATTTCACGCCTTGGTTCAAAAGGGCTTTCTTTACAAACACTCAAAGCACAATTAGAAGATGAACTTGAACTCTCTTTGGAATTGTGGCGTTCTCAAGGGCTTGATGTTGTGAAACATCAAGGGTATTATTATTTTGATACAAAATTTATCCCCATAAAAGATGCTGAGTTCTGTATAGTAGATATAGAAACAAATGGTTCAAAAATTGAAAAACATCAAATCATAGAACTTGCTGCTGTAAAAGTAAAAAATGGAAAGATTATAGACAGATTTGAATCTCTTGTATATACACAGGAAATTAATCCTCATATTACAGAAATTACGGGTATAAGTGCAGAGGATACAAAAGATGCTCCAAGTTTAAAAGAGGTGCTTTATGCGTTTCGACCTTTTTTGGCAAATGCTGTTTTTGTAGCTCATGATGTGAAGTTTGATTATATGTTTATCTCTGGAAGTATGCAAAAGGTTGGACTTGCACCACTCCTTAATAGAAGTTTATGCTCTTTAGCCTTGGCCGAAAGAACGATTGTTTCTTACAGATATGCACTTTCTTATCTCAATGATGCTTTTAAACTCAATCCAAATGCGACACACCATCGAGCTATGAGTGATGTTTTAACAACATATGGACTCTTTTTATTATCATTAGAAAATATACCTGAAGATGTCAAGACAGTAGAGAATCTTATAAAATTTTCAAAAGAAGCACCTCGATTGAAAAGACCAAAATTTGATCCCTTATTATCTGTAGATACTTAAATGTAGAAAAGAGTGGGGAGGGGAATGGGGAGAGAAATTTACTTCTCTTCCTCTTTTTCGTTATCTTGTTTTGTTGCTTCTTGCTCTTCTTTTTCCTCTTGTGGTTCCTCTTCCTCTTTCTCTTTCTCTTTTTTTGAAGATTTAAGGATATTGAGAGAGTCTAAAAGAGAGCTACTTTCCTCTTTTTCATCCTCTTGAGCATCTTTAAAAGCACCTGGAGCTATGAGTTTGTTATATCGAAGTTCCATTCTCTCTTCTGAAGTCATCTCTTTGAGTTTTGAAACCTCTTCTAAAAAGTAGTCCTTAATAGCTTCAGCAGCAGCTTCTTTTTCTCTATGTGCACCGATGAGAGGTTCATTAACAATATCATCAATTAAACCAAGTTCTTTAAGATCATAACTTGTAATCTTTAAAGCTTCTGTTGCAGCCTCTACTTTTGCTGGATCATTCCATAAAATAGCAGCACATCCCTCTGGAGAAATAACACTAAAGACAGAGTATCTCATCATTGCAAACTTATCGGCTACACCAATGGCTAACGCACCACCAGAGCCACCTTCTCCTATAACAATAGAGATTGTTGGAATATTAAGTTCTGCATATTCAAGAAGATTTCTTGCAATCGCTTCTGATTGGTTACGCTCTTCAGCTCCAATACCAGGATAAGCACCCGGAGTGTCAACAAGCATCAAAAGAGGGAGATTGAATTTCTCTGCAAGTTTTGCAGCACGAAGAGCTTTTCTATACCCTTCTGGATGTGGCATACCGAAATTTCTTTTGAGTTTATTTTTTGTTCCTCGACCTTTTTGTTCACCAATGATAACAACTTTTTCATCACCAATATAGCCAATATAGCATATGATTGCTGCATCATCACGGAAATGTCTGTCGCCATGAATTTCATATTTGTCGTGCATAATCATATTGATATAATCTAATGCATAAGGACGATCCAAATGGCGTGCTAATTGAAGTTTTTGAAAGTCAGAAAGATTTTTGTAAACCTTTTCCACTTCTTTGTCAAGTTTATTTTGGAATGCCTCTGCAATTTCGTGATCATGACGAACTTGTGCAGAGATAATCTCTTCTTGAATCGATTTTATTTTTTGTTCAAAGTCTAAGTATGTAGCCACATTCAATCCTCAATTTAGATTTTTTTAAATATGAGGACACCGTTTGTGCCACCAAAACCAAATGAGTTAGACATTACAACATTTAACTCAGCTTTTCTTGCTCCCTCAGTTACATAGTCCAAATCACAGTTTTCATCAGGTGTTTCATAGTTAATTGTTGGAGGGATGATACCATCACGCATAGCCATTAAACAAGTAACAGCTTCTATACTTCCTGCTGCACCAAGACAGTGACCGATTTGTCCTTTGATTGAACTCATTGGAGGACAATTTTCTTTACCACCAAGAAGCTCTTTGACTGCAAGTGTTTCGTTTTTGTCATTAATAGGAGTTGAAGTACCATGTGCATTTACATAGTCAATTTTTGGTTCACCTGCCATTTTATAAGCAGCTTTCATAGCACGAGCTGGACCATCAAGAGATGGTGTAGTAATATGATTTGCATCACCACTTTCACCAAAACCTATAATCTCACCATAGATATGAGCTCCTCTTGCAATAGCACTTTCGTACTCTTCAAGCACAAGTGCAGCAGCACCTTCACCCATAACAAAACCATCTCTACCTGCATCAAAAGGGCGAGATGATGTTTTTGGATCGTCGTTACGAGTAGAGAGTGCTTTCATTGCAGCAAAACCACCAATGCCAACACCAGTAATAGCAGATTCAGCAGAAACAACTAACATTTTATCAGCACCATTACACATAATCGTTTTTACTGCTTCACTGATTGCGTGTGTTCCTGCTGCACATGCAGTTACAGAGGAGAGATTTGGACCTTTTGTTCCATGCTCAATAGAAACAAAACCTCCAAGCATATTGACAAGTGCACCTGGTATGAAAAATGGAGAGATTCTTCTTGGTCCACGATTTTCAAGAATGATAGAGTTTTTTTCAATAGATGGTAAACCACCGATACCACTTCCAGCAGATATGCCAAATCTTTCCATATCTGTATCTTCTGGTAAGTTTGCATCTTCCATAGCTTCTTTTGCTGCTTTGATACCAAAATGAATGAATCTATCAGCTTTTTTAACATCTTTTGGAGACATTACCGTTGCTGGATCAAAATCTTTTACTTCACCAGCAATTTTTACACTATAAGCTTCTGGATCAAATATAGTGATAGTGTCAATTCCACACTCACCCTCACAAATAGCTTTAAATGCACTCTCTTTATCATGTCCTACAGAATTTATCATACCAAGACCAGTAACCACAACTCTTCTCATCTATACGCTCCATTAAAATTATATAAATACTTTTAAGAATTAACAAACAAATTAATTATTAAAAATATTTCTTACCAAAGAGAAGAACTCTTTGGTATGTGAAAAACTATTTGTTTTCTATATAGTCTACAACATCTTTAACTGTTTGAATCTTTTCAGCTTCATCATCAGGAATTTCGATGTCAAATTTCTCTTCAAGAGCCATTACTAATTCAACAACATCAAGGCTATCAGCACCTAAATCTTCAACGAATTTTGAATCTTCTTTTACTTCATCAGCGCTTACGCTTAATTGCTCAACTACTACCTCTTTAATATCATCTAAAAGTGCCATTATAGCTCCTATCTTTAAGTTTAA
>Ga0256828_1001075_pt1 | contig 17468 bp, 15 predicted proteins | sample CV88metaG_FD_185993 | JGI IMG/M metagenome (GOLD analysis project Ga0256828, IMG submission 185993) | Hydrothermal vent microbial communities from East Pacific Rise, Pacific Ocean - CV88 | ecosystem: Environmental > Aquatic > Marine > Hydrothermal vents | place: Pacific Ocean: East Pacific Rise...
TATGAAAAAACGAATCTTTATAACAGCAACAAATACAGACATTGGAAAAACATACACAACGCTGAAGCTTATGGATACTTTTACACAGATGGGGTTGCGTGTTGGTGTGGTAAAGCTTATTGAAACAGGGGTGGTTGATGGTGTGTATCCTGATGGGGATATTCTTCTTCAAAAACTTCAAGAAATTAATCCTACATGTAAGGATATGACAGTGCAAGATGTGGTGCCTATCTCTTATGAACTTCCAGCTGCACCTTACATCGCTTCAGGTGGTGAAATGCTTGATTTTTCTAAGTTGACACAAGCGATAGAACATATGGAAACACGCTGCGATATTTTACTTATAGAGGGTGCTGGTGGGTTAATGGTACCTGTTGATTATAGCTTTATGATGATAGATTTAATCAACTTTTTCAATGCTAATGCTCTTTTGGTTACACACTGTGCATTAGGCTGTATTAATGATACTCTTTTAAGCTATCAAGCGCTTCAAGAGAGAAATATTCCAAGTGTTGTCGCATTTAACTGTAGAGAGGATGATAGAAGTTTTGCAACAGTAAGTGAACCCTACTTTATAAAGAAAAAATTTACAGTCAATAAAGTAAAGTATGATATTGAAAAGATTGCACAAGAACTTTTAGACTCTTTTAACGCACCAACTGTTGTAAGTTTATAAAAATTAAATTTGAATTGTAGTACAATCGTAAGAAAAAAAAGAGGGTAGGTCATGGCACACTTAATACGAACAGATGATTTTAGCAAAGCTGAGATAGAGGAGCTTTTAGCTGATGCAAAACGATTTAGTGATGGTCGTTTTGAACGCATTTTACAAGATAAAATCATCATCACCCTCTTTTTTGAAAACTCTACACGAACACGAAGTTCTTTTGAGATAGCAGCAAAAAGACTTGGTGCTGATATGGTACACCTTGATGTTGCCAAGAGTTCTACAAAAAAAGGGGAAACGCTTGTTGATACAGCGATGAATCTTGATGCAATGGGTCCTCATGCTATCATTGTACGTCATCAAAATGCTGGTGTACCTCAGATACTCTCTAACCATACAAAAGCAAGTATTGTTAATGCTGGAGATGGTGCTCATGCCCACCCTTCACAAGCGCTTCTTGATTTATATACTCTAAAAGAGCATTTTGGAGATGTAACAGGTAAAAAGATAGCAATTGTTGGCGATATAAAAAACTCCCGTGTAGCAAACTCAAATATAGAACTTCTTAGCCGTTTTGGAATGGAAGTTATTTTAGTAGCACCTCCCCATTTTTTGCCAAAAACATCTCTAAGAACAACACATCATCTTCCTGAAATTATAGACGAAGTAGATGCTATTATGAGTTTACGAACACAAACAGAGCGCCACTCTTCACAAAGTTATGCTTCTTTAAAAGATTATGCGAGTGATTTTTGTATTACAGAAGAGCTTTTAGGTGAGAGAGATATTATTTTACTTCACCCTGGACCAGTACATAGAAACATAGATATTACAGATGCACTTTTGGCAGATGAACGATGTAAAGTGCTTGAACAGGTGAACAATGGAGTAAACATCAGAATGGCAATCTTAAAAAAACTGATAGCTAATTAGTGTGTATGGGTTTTGAAGCTATTAATGCATTGTGTGCAAAAGGTGAGCCATTTTTATTTATAAGTGACTTTCAAGCACATAAGATAGAGGTGATACCTTTATGCGATATAGCACATCACAATATAGATTTTTCCATTGAAGAAACCTTTACATGTAAGCCCCATAATCATACTTTAGAGAAAGCTCCTGTTCATTTTTTAAGTTATAAAAAGAAGTTTGATAAGGTGATAAAAAAGATTCAAGCTGGAGAGACTTATATACTCAATCTTACACAGCCAACACCCATTAAAACATCCCTTTCCTTAGAAGAGATTTTCTCCCTTGCAAATGCACATTATAAACTTCGATATAAAGATAAGTTTGTTTGTTTTTCCCCTGAAAAGTTTATACAAATTAAAGGTAATACTATCCATACCTTTCCTATGAAAGGGACAATAGATGCAAGTGTAGAAGATGCACAAGAGAAGATTCTTTCCAACCAAAAAGAGATGGCAGAGCATGTAATGATTGTAGATTTACTTCGTAATGATCTCTCCATGGTGGCTAAGAATGTACGAGTGAAAAAGTTTCGTTATGTTCAAAAAATTGAAGCAGGAGAGAAGGAACTTTTACAGGTGAGTTCGCATATATGTGGAGATTTAGATGAAAACTGGCGTGAATCATTTGGAGATATTTTACGAAAATTACTTCCTGCTGGAAGTATTAGTGGTGCACCTAAAAAGAGTACATGTAAGATTATTGAAGATGTTGAAGGGTATGAGCGAGGCTTTTTCACTGGTGTATTTGGTGTTTTTGATGGAGAAAATGTAGATAGTGGAGTGATGATTCGTTTTATAGAGAAACAAAAAGATGGTAGTTATATTTATAAAAGTGGAGGGGGCATTACACTCGATAGTGACCCTAAGATGGAGTATGAAGAGTTACAAGACAAAATATACTTACCCTAATGGATAAAAGATGAACATAGAGAATTTTTTTACAAGTGGTTGGCAGTTTAGTGATGAGGAGCGAGATTTACGTAGTAAATTTCAAATGATGAATATTGCTATTGTCCTCTCTTCTATAGGAGTATTTTATGGTGCTATTTTAAACGCTTATCAAGGAGCATATACTTTATCGTTAATTGAAATACTTTTACTTGTTTTAAATGTAATTTTATGGTCAACACTAAGACGAGATAAAGCTTTTTATGATTTTGTAGCTATTTGTGTAACAACGATGTTTACATTTTTGTTGATTATGTTAACATATGTAAGTTCTCCTGAGGATATGAAGCATAGTTGGTTTTTTACATACCCTATTATTATTTTATATTTTCGAAATGAAAAGTATGCGATACCATGGTTGGCTTTTTTAATATCTATGCTTCTTATTGCTCCATTTCAACCATTTTACCCTATAAAGTATACTTTTTTTCAGCTTTTTTATCTTTCGTTTGTTTTAGTTGTTGTGAGTATTATTGTCTATTTTTACAAGGTGAAAATGGATGAAGCACGAGAACTGATTTCAAAGCAAGAGCTTTTATTAACAAAAAAGATAGAAGAATTAACACAAAAAGATAAGATGCTTACGCAACAATCAAAACAAGCTGTCATGGGAGAGATGATAAGTATGATAGCACATCAATGGCGACAACCTCTTTCAACAGTGACGTTAAGCATTTCAAATATCCAGCTTAAAAAACTTTTAGGTGAAAAAATAGATGATAAAGAGATAGATAAAGTTTTAGATACGGTAAGTGATACAGTTGTATATCTTTCTGAAACAATTGAAGATTTCAAAACCTATTTTAAACCTAATAAAACAGTACATACTCTTTACATTGAAGAGATTCTTTCAAAAGTAATTAATTTCACAAAGCCACGTATAAAAAATAAAAATATTACTATACGTACGCATATTTTTGAAAATGTAGAGGTACAAACGTATTCAAATGAATTGATTCAGGTTCTTCTTAATATTATAAACAATGCAATAGATGAAATTGTAGATAGAAAAGTTGAAAATGGTATTATTGATATAGATGTACGAGTAGAAGGAGAACGAGTTGTTATTGCTATTCAAGATAATGCCGGAGGTATTAAACAAGAGAATATTCAAAGTATTTTTGAACCTTATGTCAGTACAAAAGGAAAAAATGGTACAGGTTTGGGACTTTATATGTCTCAGATGATTATGCAAAAACAGTTTAACTCAAAGATAGAGGTTCAAACAGATTCTCAAGGGGCAACATTTCTGGTTTGTATACGAAAAAAACTGGTGTAGTTTTAGTTTTCTTGGGTTATAATGTTTAGAAATAAATTTTAGGAATAGAGATGTATAAAGAAGATTTGAAGTTTTCGTTGTGGGCTGATTTTATTGAGCGTGATTATCTTGATAATGAGTTTAAGGAGTTGATAAATAAAGGCATTATAAATGGTGCAACTTCAAATCCTGCTATTTTTAAAAATGCTATTTTAAGTTCTGATGCATATATAAAACAGTTGGAATCTTTAGACGCACTTACTCCAAAACAAAAGTATGAAGCAGTTGCCATTTTTGATATTCAAAAAGCTGCAGATATTTTACTTCCTTTATATGAAAAAGGTGATGATGGGTATGTAAGTATAGAAGTAGACCCTTCTTTATGTGATGATGCTGAGGCAACTATTGATGAGGGAAAAAGACTCTTTAAAACTATAGATAGAAAAAATGTAATGATAAAAGTACCAGCAACTGAAGCTGGATATAAAGCTATGGAGGCTTTAAGTGCAAGTGGTATTCCTGTCAATGCAACTTTGATTTTCAAAAAAGAGCAAGCTATTGCTTGTGCTGAAGCGTTTGCAAAAGGTGTACAAACGTATGGTCAAAAAGTAGATACGGTTATTAGTATATTTGTCTCTCGTGTAGATAGAGCTTTAGATGCACATTTGGCTGAGCATAATATACCAACAGCACTTACAGGTATCTATAACAGTGCAGCTATTTATAGTGCTATAGAAGCTATGAAAGTAGAGGGGTGTCGAGCACTATTTGCAAGTACTGGTGTCAAAGATGATAGTTTAGAAGCACATTATTATATAGAGAAACTTTTAGCTTATAATAGTGTAAATACAGCTCCTGTTGAAACGATAGAGGCTTTTGTAGAAAATGGTACATGTAATGAAGCAGCATTACCAATAGCGCCTGAAATTATACAAGCACATATGCAAAAAGTTCAAGAAAGTGGTGTGAATATGGATGAGGTGTTAGACAAACTTATAGTGGATGGTTTAGAAGCCTTCAAAGAAGCATTTAAAGAGATATTGGAAGCATTATGAATACAAACGTAGAAACAGAAAACTTAACATTTGAGCAATTAAAGAAGATAAGACTCTACCTTAAAAAGATGATTGAAGTTGGTGGAAGTGACTTACATGTAAAGGCAAATTCTGCAGTAAGAGCAAGAATAAACGGGAAAATTACACAGTTTTCGGGTGGTATTTTATCTAAAGAGGATGCTTTAACTTTTGCAAAAGAGTTGTTAAAAGGGCGTTTTGCAGAATTAGTAGAGAAAAAAGAGCTTGACCTTGTGTATCCTTTTGATGAGAACAATCGTTTTCGTGTTAATATTTTCTTTCAAATGAATGGTGTTTCTGCTGTTTTTCGTGCTATTCCTGTGAAAATTCCATCTTTTGATGAACTTAATCTTCCTGAAGTTGTACGTAACTTTACTGAAAGGGAACGTGGTCTTGTTTTAGTAACGGGGGTAACAGGTAGTGGTAAGTCAACAACACTTGCAGCACTCATTAATGAAGTGAATGTTTCTAAGAAGAAGCATATTATTACTATTGAAGATCCTATTGAGTTTGTGCATAAAGATAAAAGCTGTATTGTTAATCAAAGAGCTGTTGGGCAAGATACACACTCTTTTTCTAATGCTCTTCGTGCCGCACTTCGTGAAGATCCTGATATTATTTTGGTTGGGGAGATGCGGGATCGTGAGACGATTAACCTTGCCCTTCACGCCGCTGATACAGGTCACTTGGTATTTTCGACACTGCATACTATTGATGCAAAAGAGACTATTAATCGTATTATTGCACAGTTTCCAACAGAGGAACAAAATAGGGTGCGTCTTTCATTAGCAGGAGTTTTACAAGGTGTTATTTCTCAAAGACTAGTACCTACAAAAGATGGTGGTCGTCGTGCCGCCCTTGAAATTTTGGTAAGAACACCATTAATAGAAAAACTTATTATGGAAAATAGAGATTATGAAATCAAAGATGCTATAGAAGCTGGAAAAGGGCATTACCATTCACAAAGTTTTGACCAAGCAATATTTGATCTTTATAATGAGGGCGTTATTTCACTTGAACAAGCTTTAGAAAACGCAACAAGTGCAACAGACCTTGAACTAAAAATTAATGGTCTTAATGCTTCTGGTGATATGAGTGGAGATTTTACACAACCTGATAAAGAAGCACCACAAATTGATGTTGGTGACAGTGATGTTTTTGATTTAAAGTAAATCTTAAATAAAACTTGAGTATAATTGCAACCATTTTTAAAATTGAAGGATTCATATGTTAGAAGGTATAGTTAGAGAGAGTACTGGTAAACAAGCTACAAAAGCTTTACGCCGCGATGGTTATCTAATTGCAAATATTTACGGAAAAGGTCTTGAGAATATCAATGCTGCATTCAAAGAAAACGAATATATCCGTGCTGTTCGCAACAAAGATACATTAGCATTCCCAGTAAAAGTTGGGGATAAAGAGATGAATGTTGTGGTTCAGTCATATGAATCTCATCCTGTAACTGGTAAACTTTTACATGTAGACTTAATGGTTGCACAACCAGGTGTTGTAACACACTTTATGGTTCCTGTACAAACTGTTGGTGAGGCTATCGGTCTTAAAAACAAAGGTCTTGTAAACATTGCTAAAAGAAGACTTCGTGTAAAAGCGAAAATCGAAGATTTACCAAAAGCTATCGTTATTGATGTAACTGAGATGGATTTAGGTGATTCTAAACTTATCCGTGACATCGAAGCACCAGCTGGTGTTACATTTACAGATGCTGATCGTGTATCTGTATTAAGTATTATTAAAGCTAAATAATAATGCTTATAGTTGGGCTGGGTAATCCTGGAACTGACTATGAAAACACGCGCCATAACATTGGTTTTATGGTGATTGACGAGCTTATAGCTCGTCATAATGCTACCAAACTCTCTTCCTCATCATTCAAAGGTGAATGTTATAAATTTCAAAACAGTTCTGTTTCTTTAGAAAATCATTTTTTATTAAAACCCCTTACTTTTATGAACCTCTCTGGTGAAAGTGTTGTGAAGGTAAAAAACTTTTACAAAGTAGATGAAGTAGTTGTAATACATGATGATTTAGATTTACCATTTGGTGCTTTACGCTTGAAAAAAGGTGGTGGTCATGGTGGCCATAATGGACTCAAATCTATTGATAGTACCATTTCTAAAGAGTATATTCGTGTGCGTATGGGAATTGGAAAACCTGAACATAAAGGGGAAGTTGTTTCTTTCGTTCTTGGAAAATTTTCAGCAGAAGAGAGACAATGTTTAGAAGACTTTATTGCACACACTGCTGATACTGTTGAGGCATTATTACAAAAGCCTTTAGATGTCGTCGCTGCACAATATTCTAAGAAGAAGTCAATGTGTTAGCATTTAAGTATGTTGCTCTTCATTACCTTAAATATTTTTCTATTATACTCTCTGCACTTGTCCTTTTTTATGTAGGATTTGATTATATGGCAAAGGCTGAATCTTTAAATCTTTCAGCCAATCTTTTACTTATTTATCTTGTGTATAAAGCTTTTTTTGCTATAGATACGTTGCTTCCTATTTCATTAGTTTTTGCTATGGTTTCAACAAAAATTTTGCTTATTCGATCCAATGCACTTGTTTCTTTTTACTCACTTGGATATTCAAGGACAGATATACTTAAACCTTTTGTTGTTGTTTCTGTTTCTATTGTCGTTATTTTTATTGCTTTACACTCGTGGCCTAAATTTGCAAGGGCTGTAGAGTTTTATAATAATATTAAAAAAAATGCACAGTATTTAAACCCTACACGAGATTTATTTTTTACATATAAAGGAAAGTATATTTATTTTAATAAGCTTTTACCACTTCAAGGAAGAGCTTTGGGTATTCGTGTTTTTAATGTCAAAGATGGTGTTTTACAAGAGGTTACTGTCGCAAAAGAAGCAAAATACAAAGATGGTTTTTGGCATATAAAAAAGGCAGATTTACTTTCAAAACCTCAAAAAATTGATGCAAATGCAAAGGGTATCTCTGTAACTCAAGAGCATGATTTGAAAATTTTAGAGGGGTTTCGTCCAAAAATTTTAGACCAAGTATATGAGGGAAAAGTAAATTTTACAATTGGTGATGCAATAGATGCTATAAATATTTTAGATGACCAAAATGTCAACACAAGTGTGATACGAGGTTCTTTATATAAAATTTTTGTGTATCCATTTTTTGCACCTTTACTCATTGTCATTATATACTTTTTTGTCCCTATGAGCGCACGTTTTTTAAATGTTTCACTCTTTAGTTTTGGGGCTATTTTATCTACTCTTTTAGTTTGGGGTATATTATTTATGCTTATAGAATTAACTAACCATAAAACCCTTTCAGGGGAGGTTGGTGTTGTGATGCCAATTATTATTTTATTTTTTATAGCACTTCGACAGTGGAGAGTAAACCGCTATACTACAAGTTAGACTTAGCCATATATAAGCACTATTAGTGTAAAATCATCTAAAAAAGACTTGGAATTTTTATGATTGATTTTAAACAACTTGCACAAAAATATGGTACTCCCCTTTATGTTTACGATTTTGACTATATGGCAAAACAGTACGAAGAACTTAAAGAAGCATTTCGTGGTAGAAAGTCTATTATTGCTTATGCTGTAAAAGCAAACTCAAATTTAAGTGTTGTAAAACATTTTGCAAAGATGGGTAGTGGTGCTGATTGTGTATCTATCGGTGAAGTGCGTCGTGCATTTTTAGCAGGTATTCCAGCATATAAAATTATTTTTTCAGGTGTTGGTAAAAGCGATGATGAGATTCGTGAAGCGATTGAAAGAGATATTTTATACATCAATGTTGAGAGTGCTGCTGAATTAGAAAGAGTAGAGCTTATAGCAAAAGAGTTAGGGAAAGTTTCTCGAATTAGTATTCGTGTTAATCCCAACATTGACCCTAAAACCCATCCATACATCTCAACAGGGCTTCATGATAATAAATTTGGTGTAGATTTAGCAACAGCAAAAAGAATGTATATTCTTGCAAATAACTCTGAATATTTAGATCCTGTTGGTATCCATTTTCATATAGGTTCTCAGTTAACTGAACTTGATCCTATTCGTGAAGCTGCTGAGATTGTGGCTGATTTAGTTCGCTCTTTAGAAGCGATAGATATTGAGCTGAAATTTTTTGATATAGGTGGTGGTTTAGGTATCAAGTATGATGATGAAACAACAATTAAGCCTTATGATTATGCACAAGCTATTTTAGGAACACTTACAGCACTTGATATGACTATTTTATGTGAACCAGGGCGTTTTTTAACTGCAAATGCTGGTTACTTTGTGACAAAAGTATTGTATGAAAAACAAAATGGTGAGAAGAAATTTGTTGTTGTCGATGGTGCTATGAATGACTTACTTCGTCCATCTCTTTATAAAGCATACCATGAGATAGAACCACTTACAGATTCTAAAGAGGAAGCTCGTGCTGTAGATATCGTAGGGCCTGTATGTGAAAGTGGTGATTTCTTTGCAAAAGATTATCCATTACCACCATTACAGCATAATGATTTACTTGTTATTAAGTCAGCAGGTGCATATGGCTTTGGTATGGGGAGTAACTACAACACAAGAGGACGTTCTGCTGAAGTTGCTGTAGAAAATGGAGTTGATAGACTCATTAGAAAAAGAGAAACTTTTGAAGATTTAATCGCTTTAGAAGAAGAGTTTTTAGAAAAATAGAGGGTAGTTTGATGTACTTTATCGATGTTCAAGGAACACTTATTAGCGATAGTGATAAATCTCCTATACGAGGAAGTAGAGAGTTTCTAGAATATCTACATCAAGAAAATATCCCTTTTATGATAGTGACAAACAATACTAAAAAACCATCAAAAGAGTTTTATAATTATCTTAACTCTATAGGGTTAAAGTTCGATTTTAGCCACTATCTTGATCCTTTGATGCTTTTAGAATCCCGTGTTACTAAAGAGGGTGTTGCAGCATATGGTGCACAACCTTTTTTAGATACTTTGGTAACGATGGGTTATACACTTGATTATGAAAATCCAAAGACAGTACTTGTGGCAATCAAAGAAGATTTCTGTGCAGATGAATATGCTCAAATGATAGACTTTTTGCTTGCAGGTGCAAAGCTTGTAGGGATGCATGAGACCTCTATTTATGCAAAAAACAACAAACGTTATCCAGGTGTGGGTGCAATTTTAAAAATGCTCTCGTTTGCAACAAGTGTTTCATATGATGTTGTGGGTAAACCTAGTATCCCTTTTTATGAAGAAGCACTTACTCGTTTAGCTATGCAAAAAGAGGGTGTGAAATTTGAAGATATTGTGATGATTAGTGATGATGTCAAAGGGGACTTAGGTGGTGCAAAAGAGTTAGGTATGCATACTCTTTTTGTAACAAGTGGTAAGTATAAAACTGCCAAGGAGATTGTTCCATTTTTAGAAGAAGCATTACGCCCTGATGGTATATATGAAGATATGCAGGCTATTTTAGAGAGTATAAAGGAAAGAAGATGAAAACTTTAGATGATTGTAGAGTTGCCATTGATGCTATAGATAATGAGATGTTGCAACTTTTAAATAAAAGAATGAAAGTTGTAGAGCGTGTCGGTGAGATAAAAAAAGACACAGGGGGTGCCATCTATAGACCTGAGAGGGAAAAAGCTATCATTGAGCGTTTGGTAAAGCTCAATGATGCACAAGGTGGACTGTTAAATAAAAGTGCTATAGAAGCGATTTTCTTAGAGATTTTTGCTGTTGCTCGTAACCTTGAACTTCCTGAAAAAATAGCATATCTTGGTCCTGAAGGCACTTTTACACATCAAGCTGCAGAGAGTCGCTTTGGAGCGATGAGTGAGTATATCTCATTAAACTCTATAGAGTCTGTATTTAAAGAGCTTGAAGCTAAAAGAGCGAAATTTGGAGTTGTTCCTATTGAAAACTCTCGTGATGGTGTAGTGGGTGAAACACTTGATTTACTCGCTAAAAGTGATGTGAAGATTGTTGCTGAACTTTATATGCCTATTCATATCTCTTTTGCAACGAAGGCAAAAAGTTTAAAAAATATTACAAAAATCTACTCAAAAGACAAAGGTTTTGGAGAGTGTCGTGAATTTTTAAATGAGTATGATTTAAATAACATTGAGCATATTCCAGTAGAGTCCACAGCAAAAGCTGCCATTTTAGCGAGTCAAGATGAAAATGCAGCAGCAATATGTTCTCATATAGCAGCAAAACTTTATGGTGTGCCTGTTATGTTTGAAAATATTGAAGATGTTCATGATAATGCGACCCGTTTTGTTATTTTGAGTGACTTTAAAAATGGAATAAGTGGAGAAGATAAAACAAGTATCTTAGTGAAACTCAAAGATGCAGCAGAAGCTGGTTCTTTAGTACATTTTTTAAGTGATTTTGACAGTGCTAAGATTAATCTTTCAAAAATAGAATCACGTCCATCAAAAGAGAAAGATGGTGCATTTTCTTATTGGTTCTATATAGATTTTTATGGTCATATAGATGAAGAACATATTCAAGCTGTAATACAAAAACATAAAGATGAAGTAACTTGGCTAGGAAGTTATGTAAAGGGTGAAGATTGAAATTTAACAAACATTTAGAAAGTATAAAAACGTACGAAGCTGGAAAACCTATAGAGTTGGTTGTAAGAGAATTTGGAATAGAACCTTGTGATATTGTAAAACTTGCAAGTAATGAAAATCCTTATGGGTGTTCAGTAAAAGTGCAAAAAGCTGTATGTGATATAGCTTCAAAAATGGCACTTTATCCTGATGACTCGATGATGAAACTAAAAGAGGGACTCTCTAAGCGTTTCTCTGTTGCTCAAGATGAGCTCATTATTGGGAGTGGATCTGATCAGGTGATAGAGTTTATTATGCATGCAAAAGCAGATGAGAGTTCAAAAATTCTTATCAACAGTGTTACATTTGCTATGTATGAGATTTATGCAAAACATGTGGGTGCAGAGATTATTCGTACAAAGTCACAAGAACATGATTTAGAAGAGTTTTATGAGCTTTATAAGCAAGAAAATCCTGATATTATCTTTTTGTGTACACCAAATAACCCTACAGGTGATGCGATAGATGCACAAAAGATGATGGCATTTTTAGAAAAAATTGACAGTGAAACATTGGTTGTTGTTGATGGTGCGTACATGGAGTATGCAGCTTATAAAGATGCTACAAAAAAAGTGGAGCCAAAAGAACTTATAAAAAAATTTGATAATGTTATTTACCTAGGAACTTTTTCAAAAGCGTATGGCTTAGGTGGTATGCGTGTTGGGTATGGTATTGCAAGAAGAGATATTATTAAAGAACTTTACAAGTTAAGACCACCTTTTAATATCACTACTTTGTCACTAGAAAGTGCTAGTATTGCATTAGAAGATGAGCCATTTGTACAAGAGTCAATAGCACTTAATTTTCAAGAGATGAAGCGTTATGAAACATTCGCAAAAGAACAAAACATAGAGGTTATAGAGAGTTTTACAAACTTTGTAACACTTTGTTTTTCTGATGATAAAAACTCTACAGATATTGCAGATGCTTTGTTAAAAAGAGGGATGATTGTTCGAGATTTAAGTGGTTATGGGATGAATGCTATTCGTGTAACAGTAGGAACATCAGCACAAAATGACCGTTTCTTTGCTTTAATGCAAGAGATATTTTAAATTAGGAATTAGATGGATTTTAAGGCACTATTCTCACAACTATCGGTTTTATATGCAAAACTAAGCAAACAGCAAAAGATGATTATTGCATTTGCTATTGTGGGAATTGTTGCTTTTTTGATTTTTTTAGTTGTTTATACATCGCAACAGAAAACTGAAAATAATTATGCAACACTTTTTGAAACCTTAAGTGCCAAAGATGCTGCAAAGGTGATAGACCAGCTTGAAAAAGATAATATACCTTATAAAATAGATGGGGAAAACCGCATTCAGGTGCCTCAAGATATTGTCTATAAAGAGCGAGTGAATATTGCAGCACAAGGTATACCTCAAAATACAGGTGTTGGTTTTGAACTTTTTGATAAACAAGAGTTTGGAGCAACAAGTTTTGACCAGCAGATTAAGCATTTAAGAGCTTTAGAAGGGGAACTTAACAGAACAATTAATGCTTTAGCTCCTGTTAAAAAAGCAACAGTTTCTTTGGCCTTACCAAAAGAGTCACTCTTTGTTTCTAAAAAAGCAGACCCTACAGCTTCAGTGATGATTGAGCTTGAAGAGGGACGTACACTGAGTGCTAAACAGATACGAGGAATTAAAAATTTAGTCTCTGCTGCAGTACCAAACCTCAAACCCTCAAATGTAATGCTTGTGAGTAGTGATGGTATCACTCTTGGTGATGAAGATGAAGCTTCTGCAATGAGTGAACTTTCTTTAACACAACAAAAGTATAAGCTCAAAGAGGAAAAGAAAAAACAAGAGAAAATCATAGATGTTATAGCACCATTTGTTGGTGGTCGTGATAAAGTTGTCGCACAAGTCACAATAGAGTTTGATTTTTCTCAAAAAAGTTCAACTTCTGAAATCTATGACCCTGAAAATGTTGTAAGAAGTGAACAAACGAGTGAAGAAAAAAGGGAAGGTTTTTCTCCTAAACAAGTGGGTGGTGTTCCAGGGACTGTGAGTAACATTGGTCCAGTTCAAGGTTTACAAAGTCAAAAAGCCACTCAAAAATATACAAAAAATACAGGTACAACAAACTATGAGGTGGGCAAAACTGTAAGCACTACTAAATCGCAATTTGCTCGTATTAAAAGAATTACAGCTGCAGTTGTTGTTGATGGTAAGTATAAAGAGGTAAGTGCAGATGGGAAAACAACACTAGAATATACTCCTCTTTCTAAAAGTGATATAGATGCCCTACAGTCTTTAGCAAGTCGCTCTATAGGTTTAGATAAAGAAAGGGGTGATCAGATAAGTGTGCAAAACCTCCAGTTTGAAAGAACAAAAACAGAGGGTAATGATAGTATTCATAAAGCACTTACATTTACACAAACGTATATTGCACCATTTTCTGAAATATTTAAATACTTTTTTGTCTTTTTACTACTCTTTATTATTTACAAAAAAGTTATTTTACCATTCTCAGACAAAATGCTTGAGATATCTAAAGAGGATGAAGAACTTGAAGCTCCAAGTTTTGATATAGAAGATGAAGAAGATGAAAACCTTGTTGAAAAAGTACAACAGATGCGTAAAAAAGTGGAAGATCAACTTGGACTTACTGAAGGGTTTAACGAAGAAGAACTTAAACATGAGGTTCTTTTAGAAAAAGTAAAAGCGATGGCTGAAGAGAATCCAGAAGAGATAGCTTCATTACTTCAAGCACTCTTAAGTGAAGAGATAGATCATACACAAGTAAAACCAGAACAAGGGAGGGGTTAGATGGCAACATTAAATACACAGCAACAAGCTCAGTTTGATGAGATGAGTATGGCAGAAAAAATTGCCATTCTTCTTTTGCAACTTGGTGAAGATGTCACTTCTATGATTTTTACAGGAATGGATGTTGAGAGTATCACTGAAATTTCAAAATATATTGTGACAAATAAAACAGTTGATAGAGCTGTAGGTACAGCTATACTTGAAGAGTTTAATGCTATTTTTCAATCAGGGCAGTATCTTACTTCTGGTGGTATGGAATATGCCAGAGAGTTACTGTATAGAACTTTAGGTTCTGAAGAAGCAAAGAAAGTACTTGATAAACTTTCAAAAAGTATGCAAAGTACACAAAATTTTGCGTATCTCTCTAAGATTAAGCCACAACAGCTTTCTGACTTTATTGTAAATGAGCACCCTCAAACTATTGCTCTTATTTTGGCACATATGGACGCAACTGAGGCCGCTGATGTACTGCAGTACTTTCCAGATGAGTTACGAAGTGAAGTTGCTATGCGTATGGCAAAACTTGGAGATATCTCTCCTTCTGTTATTAAAAGGGTTTCTGCTGTTCTTGAATCGAAACTTGAATCGCTTGCTTCTTATAAAGTAGAAGTTGGTGGGACACGTTCTGTTGCAGATATTTTCAACCGTTTAGGTGTGAAAAATGCAAAAGCAACTTTAGCAAATATAGAACAGGTTGATGAAGAGTTAGCAGCTGAGATTAAAGAGATGATGTTTACTTTTGAAGATATAGTTACACTTGATAAAAATGCAATTATAGAGATTTTAAAAGCTGTTGATAAAGCTGACTTGATGTTAGCACTTAAATCTTCTCCTGAAGAACTTAAAGAGAAATTCTTCTCAGCTATGAGTGAAAGAGCAAGAGAAGCTTTTGAAGAGGAGATGCAATTCCTTGGTGCAGTTAAAATGAAAGATGTTGAAGCAGCACAAAGAAAAATAGTTGAAGTTGTAAACCAACTTGCAGAAGCTGGAACTATTCAAATGGGTTCTAGTGAAGAGATGGTAGAGTAGATTTATGGCGACAGTTATTACAAGGGAAGCTATAGAGAAACATAATATTGAAAAATATAGCTTTAAAGTGATAGCTTTTGGTAAAAATGGTGAGGGTGAAAAAAAAAGTACTTTTGCTAAAGAGGAACAAGCCCCTACTCAAGAGATGAAAAATGAAACTACTCAGGCAGTAGACTCAAGCGCACTCTCTACAAGTTCTAAAGATGCTCTCATAGAATCTTTAATGAAAAAAACTGATGAGATGTCATCAAATTTTATTAAGTTACAGATGAAGCTTGAGCAAAAAGAGGAAGAGTTTGAACAAAAGCTAAAAAAAGCAAAAGAGGAAGCATTTGCAGAGGGTGTAGAAGCTGGAAAAGCACAAGCTAAAGAGGAGATAGATCAGCATCTTTCTCAAGCTTTAGAGCTTTATATGAATTCAGCAAAAAAACTTGATGCAAGTGCCCAAGAGTTTAAAGTAGCTCTTGAAAATATTAAAAATGAACTTGTGGGTGCTGCTGTAGATATTGCACAAGAGGTGATTAAAATAGAACTAAGTGAGCACTCTCATGAAGTTGTAAAAGTTCTTAGTGAAGAGCTTATAAAAGAGTTACAGAGTGCTTCAAAAATTACATTAAAAATTAATCCAAAAGATTTTGCTTTGATTTCAGAAGAGTTGGCTAAACTTCACAACGTAGAAGTTGTAGCAGATAATGCCATTAGTGAAGGTGGAGTTGTTGTGATGAGTGATGCCGGAAATATTGATGCCCAAATCTCAAAACGTTTTGAGAGAGTAAAAAAAGCTGCTTTAAGTGAGTAAAAATATGAATATAAAAAATAAATCCATACAAGAGTTAGAAGAAGTATGTCAAGCTATACGTGAACGTATTTTAGAAGTTGTTAGTAAAAATGGTGGACATTTAAGTTCTACCCTTGGAGCAACAGAACTTATAGTAGCAATGCACTATGTGTTTGATTCTAAAAAAGACCCATTTATCTTTGATGTAAGTCATCAGTCTTATGCTCATAAACTTTTAACTGGAAGATGGGAAGAGTTTGAGACTTTACGTCAGTTTGATGGTATTTGTGGTTATACAAAACCTAGTGAGAGTGAACATGATTATTTTGTGGCAGGGCATAGTTCTACTTCTATCTCTTTAGGGGTAGGAGCTGCAAAAGCGATAGCGTTGAAACATCAAGAGGGAAACCGTATACCTGTTGTGATGATAGGGGATGGTTCTATGACTGCAGGTATGGTTTATGAAGCGTTGAATGAACTAGGTGATAGAAAGTACCCTATGATTATCATATTAAATGATAATGAGATGTCTATCGCCAAGCCAATAGGTGCACTTTCACGTATGCTTTCTTCTGCTATGGCATCACCATTTTACCAACGCTTTAAAAAGACAACTGAAAATATAGTTGATAACTTTGGAGATGGTGCGCATTATATTGCCAAACGTATGGAAGAATCTCTAAAACTCATAACTCCAGGGATGATGTTTGAAGAGATGGGTATCAACTACATAGGTCCTGTTGATGGACATAACCTTGAACAGCTTATAGATATTTTTCAAACAGCAAAAACTCTTGGTAAACCTGTTATTATTCATACACAGACTTTAAAAGGGAAAGGGTATGAGATAGCTGAAGGAAAAGAGGAAAAATGGCATGGTGTTGGTCCTTTTGATTTAGGAGATGGGCATAGTCTAAAAAAAGCTTCAGCCAAAAGTGCAACACAAATCTACACCGAAGCTTTACTTCATTTATGTGAGAAAAATGATAAAATTGTAGGTGTAACTGCTGCAATGCCAAGTGGAACGGGACTGACCCCTTTACTTGAAAAATATCCTGATCGTTTTTGGGATGTAGCTATTGCCGAACAACATGCTGTAACTTCAATGGCAGCGATGGCAAAAGAGGGTTTTAAACCTTTTTGTACTATTTATTCTACTTTTTTACAACGAGCTTATGACCAGGTGATTCATGATACTTGTTTGATGGACTTGCCTGTTGTTTTTGCACTTGATCGTGCTGGTATAGTGGGTGAAGATGGAGAGACACATCAAGGTGTTTTTGATATCTCTTTTTTAAGAGCTATACCAAATATGACTCTTTTTGCTCCACGAGATGAGAAAAGTTTTCATCAAGCTATGGCTTTTGCT
>Ga0256828_1001076_pt1 | contig 17467 bp, 18 predicted proteins | sample CV88metaG_FD_185993 | JGI IMG/M metagenome (GOLD analysis project Ga0256828, IMG submission 185993) | Hydrothermal vent microbial communities from East Pacific Rise, Pacific Ocean - CV88 | ecosystem: Environmental > Aquatic > Marine > Hydrothermal vents | place: Pacific Ocean: East Pacific Rise...
ACTGAAACTCTCATTTTTTTACTTCCACTTCATAGTTTTCAATAACTGTATTTGCTAAAAGTTTTTCACACATAGCTTCAACTTCTGCTTTTGCTTTTGCCTCATCATCAGTATCCAAATCAATTACGATTTGTTTACCAACTCTTACATCATTTACACCTTCAAAACCTAATGCATCAAGTCCATGATGAACAGCTTTTCCTTGAGGGTCTAATACTCCAGTCTTTAAAAATATATTTGCTACTACTTTCATTTTGCTATCCTTTCTAAAACTTCTTCATATGCTGATTTTAAATCACCTAAATCTTGTCTAAAAATATCTTTATCCATTTTTTTACCTGTTTCTTTATCCCATAATCTACAACTATCTGGTGTAATCTCATCGGCTAAAATAATGTTACCTTGAGAATCTCTTCCAAATTCGATTTTGAAATCAACTAAAGTCATTCCTGCTTTATCAAAGAATTCTACTAAAAAGTCATTTACTTTAAGACCATAACTTCTAAGTAAATCTAATTCACTTCTATCTTTTACAAGTCCTAAAATCATACAATGATCATCATTGATAAGTGGGTCATTTAATTCATCTTTTTTATAATAAAATTCAACTATAGTAAAAGGTAATTTTTCACCCTCTTTAAGTCCAAGTCTTTTAGCTAAACTTCCAGCTGCAATATTTCTTACAACTACTTCAATTAAAATAATATCACATTTTTTTACAAGTTGTTCTGTATCACTTAATTTTTTAATTAAGTGTGTTGGAATTCCAGCTTTTTCTAAAGCTTCAAAAATAACAGTAGTAATTGCTAAATTCAAAGCTCCTTTTCCTTCTTCTGTGCTTGCCTTTTCACCATTAAATGCAGTTAATGCATCTTTATATTCACAAATTACTTCCTCTGGATTTTCAGTAGCATAAATCCTTTTTGCTTTTCCTTCATATAAAAGTTCTTTTTTCAATTTTTCTCCTTTTATTGTTTTTCTATAATTAGTGCTTTTAATATATTGATTGCACTTTGTAATTGATTATCACCATCAACTTTTTTATATTTAGTTGTTGGAGATTTTTTCTTTGGTTTATTTTTGTCTATTTTTACAAGCTCAGCTTTTAAGTGTGCTTTTAATTCACTTTCTTTAATCTCAACACCATTAGTATTAATTGGTGTAACTTTTGCTGGGACTACCTTAATATCAGGAGTAACTCCTACAGCTTGGATTGTTCTACCACTTGGTAAATAGTATTTAGCAATAGTTAATCTTATTGCTTCATCTTTATCAATTGGAATTATAGCTTGAACACTACCTTTTCCAAAAGTTTTTTCACCTACAATAATTGCTCTTTTATGATCTTGCATAGCTCCACTTACAATTTCACTTGCACTTGCACTTCCACCATTTACTAAAATAACGATAGGAATATGAGAATATGTTCCACTTCCTGTAGCATACCAAACTCTATCTTTTTTAGCTCTACCTTTTTCACTCAATAAAACTCCATCTTTAATAAATAAATCTAAAGTCCCAAGAGCTTGACTTAAAAGTCCACCAGGATTATTTCTAAGGTCAATAATAATCCCTTTTTTCCCTTTTAAGTTTGCCATTATCTGTTTTAAACTACTTACTACATTTTTATCAAAAGATGAAATTCTTATATATTTAATATCTGGATAATCTTTTAAATCATAAGCTTTTACAGATTTTACTTTGATAATTGCTCTTGTGATATGAACTATTACAGGTTTTCCATCTCTTACAAGAGTAAGTGTAATTTTAGTCCCCGGCTTTCCTCTCATAAGATTTACAGCTTCATCTAAACTCATATCTATTGTAGCTTTATCATTAATTTTTAAAATTACATCATTAGCTTTTACTCCTGCTTTATAAGCTGGCGTATCATCAATAGGAGAAATTACAGTTAATACACCTTTTCTAATACCAACAACAATTCCAAGACCACCAAATTCACCATTTGTAGTAACTTTTAATTCTTTATACCCTTTTGGATCTAAAAAAGATGAATGTGCATCAAACTCTTTTACACCACCTTTTAAAAGTTTTTCTACAATTTGTTTAGTTGTTAAAGGTTCTACATAATATCTTTCAATTACATTTACCACTTTTACAAACTTTAAATAATCATCTAATCTTGGATCTTGAGCTTTTGCATTTACAAAACTCAAAATAAGCATCATTGCAAATAATAAATGTTTCATCTATGACCTTTTTTTATGTAATTATAACATAATCTAATTTTCAATTTTAATAAATCCATTTTGAAAAACTTTATATAATCTTGTTTTATAGTTAATTTGATTAAAAAACATATATAAACCAAAATCATTTAAAAAATGGATATCCTCTTTTACTTCCATATTATATGCGATATTTAATAATGTTGAAGTAGTAAATACTAACCAGTTGAAATTTATATCACTTCCTAAATTTAAATTATTATCTTCAATAATAGGATTTATATTAAAAATAGAATTAGCAATAATTAAACTTTTAACATCTTCAGCATTTGTAAGTGAAAATATAAAAGGGGTATAATTTAATTGTGTACTTAATACAGCTTTTGTTTCTATTTTATAATAAGTAAAATTTGCCAAAATTTGTGCAGAATTTACAACTTGCGTGTTTAAATATACATAACTATCATTATAAAGATTTTTATCATGATAATTTAGTGGGTATTTATATACACTTTTTGGAGTTTGAAGCATCTCTAATATTAAAGTAGTAATATATTTTGATAAATCTCTATTTTCATAAATAATTATTGTTTTGTCTGTAACAAACTGATTTAATGTAGAAATTTGATTTTTATAATCTATACCACCAAAAAATATATTAGGTGTTGTTTCATAAAAAATTTGTGATTTATTCAATGTTGGAATAAAAAAATAATTATTTGGATAGTTTTCAAAAATCTTCACATCATCAGCATTTGTGACATATGCAAAAATATATTTATAATCTTTAGTAATTTGATTTAACTCTTGTGTTAAATTTTCCTCTTTATCAAAAAGTTTAATTTTATAATTTATCCCTTTTTTTAACATATATGCATTCATCGAATTTGTCAAAGGGGGAATAAATTGAAAAAATTTATTTTTATCCATAATAACAGCAATAGTCATATTATTTTCATTTTGAGAGATAACTACAGATGTGGTAATGTTTTCCTCTTGAGGAGCTGATAAATTTAAATCTATATCTACTCCAAATAAATTTGTAATTAATAACAATATAAATATTATTCTCATAAAAATTCCTTTATAAATTTTAAATCTAAAAAAGCTTCTTTTTTCTTAGATGGATTTCTAAGTAAATAGCTTGGATGAAAAGTAGGTATAACTTTTATACCTTTAAAATCATATATTTTTCCTCTTGCTTTTGTAATAGGTGTTTCATCATTTAATAGATATTTAAATGCTATCCTACCAAGTGTAACTATAATTTTTGGTTGAATAATTTCTATTTGTTTTAATAAATACCCTTTACAACTCTCCACCTCTTCAAATTCTGGATCTCTATTTTGTGGAGGTCTACATTTAATAATATTAGCAATATAAATATCGTCCCTTTTTAATAATAAAACATTTTCTATCATTTTAGTAAGTAATTCACCACTTCTACCTACAAAGGGTCTACCTTGAATATCTTCTTCTCTACCTGGAGCTTCACCTATAAACATTAACTTCGCTTTTGGATTTCCTTCTCCAAATACTACATTTTTTCTTGTTTTAGCTAAATTACATAAATGGCAATTAGAAACTATTTTTTGTAACTCTTTCAAATCTTGTGGCATTTTAATAGTTTGAGTTTCTATATTAAACCCTTCAAAATACTCTTGTTGTAAAAATTTTAATTGATATAAATATTTAAGTTTAATTAAATTGTTCATTTTGCTTCTTTATCTCTATAGTATTATATGCTATTTTAATATCATCTTCTTTTAAAAAAGCATCTAAAATCTCTGCACTAATTTTACTTCTTAAATTTAATGTAGCATAATTATTCAGATACCAACAACTAATAACAACTCCATATTCTCCAATAAAAGTATAAATTCTTGGTTCAACTTGTGTATTTTTTATATTATATACATTTCTTAATTTATTTAATTGTTTTCTTGTTATATCAGTATAACCTTTTGAATATTTTTTTGTTATTTCTTTAGCTAAATATTCCGCTTTTTTATAATTACTATCAAAAGTTATAGTAATATCAATCCCATCCCAAACTGCTCTTAATCCATTATGAGTATAATTAAAAATAGGATTTGTAAAAATCACATTATTTGGAACAAAAATTATTCTACCTGCTCTTCTATTTTTCGTAAATGTAGTTAATGTAACATCTTCATGAATTACAATTCTTGAAACAGTTATATCAACAACATCACCAATAATCTCTATTTGTCCATTTTGTAATACAATTTTAATTCTATCACCAACTTTAAAATTTCCAGTGCTTAATATAACAAACCACCCAAAAATATTCATAAACCAATCTTTCATTGCAATAGCTATCCCAGCTGAAGCAAATCCAAGAATAGTAATTAAATAAGTAGCATTTTCTATATAGAAAAAAGCGACTATCAATACAGCTACAGAAAAGTTTAAAAAGTTTATAATTTTATTTATTAGATAGATATTTTCTAAATCATGTGCATATTTTCTAAAAGCAAATTTAACAGATGTAAAAAATAAAATAGATATTAAAATAATAATAATTAGAGTAATTAATTTATTTATTTGAGCTTTTTCTTCCTCTTTCATAGTTTGAATATATAGTTTAGAATCTACTTTTAATTGATTAAGTTTTGAAAAATAGATGTTTTTAGCAAGTTGGAAATCTTGTATTGTTTTTATAATATCTGTTGTGTCTTTTTTTTCGTTCTTTAATAAAAGTAGTTTTCTATGTAATAAAGATAAAATTTTATCTAACTCTTCATATTTATTTTCATATCTATTTACTAATTCATTTATTTTCTTAATATAACTAATAGCATTAAAAATACCAAAAGGGTTTGTTATGTGAAATGGTTTTGGTAAAGGATTTATATCAATAATAGCATCAAATAAATTATCCTTACCATTACTCATAATCTCTAACTGTTTTTGATAAGCAATCTGTTTAAGTTTTAATTCTTCTAATTGTTTTTTTACAGAAGAAGTTTGTCTTCTTCTTTTTAAATAATAAATTTTTTTGTTAATTTTTGCTAATTGTTTTTTTAAAGATAATAATTTCTGATAATTTTTATATTTAATATAAAAATCTAATTTATTTAGTTGAGAATCAATATTATCTATCTCCATTCTAATTTTAATTATATTTAGTTTTGTGGTATTAGTTTCATTTTTATCTGATGCTAATACAAAGTTAAATACAAAAAATAAAATGAAAATTATTCTCAACTAAAATCCTTTAATACATCTAAAATAATCTCTTTTTCAATATTTTCTACTATTTTATAATGCCCTATTCCATTTGGAATAATAAATTTAATAGAATTATTTAAAGTTTTTTTATCTGCAAAAAAATGTTCATAAAACTCTTCTACATCTTTTATTTTATAAGATATTGGTAAATTGTTTTGTTTTAAAGTATCGGCTATCTCTTTTTCTTCTGTGGTAGATAAAGTTTTTAATTTTACAGCTAATCTATTTGCCATTACCATACCAATTGCTACAGCTTCTCCATGTAAATATTTCGAATAATTTGTCATCTTTTCTATTACATGCCCAAAAGTATGCCCATAGTTTAATACACTTCTAATCCCTTTTTCTTTTTCATCTTTATTTACAACTTCTGCTTTTAATTCCACACTATTTTTAATAATTTCTTCAATTTTTAATTCATCTTTTTTCAATTTCACAAAAAAATCTCTATCAAACATTACAGCCATTTTAATCACTTCAGCCATACCTGCGGCAAATTCTCTTTTGTCTAATGTTTCTAAAAATTTAGGATCAATATATACAGCTTCTGGCTGATAAAAAGCTCCTATTAAATTTTTTCCATATTTATTGTTTATACCTGTTTTTCCACCTACACTACTATCCACCATAGAAAGTAAAGTTGTAGGAATTTGAATAAATTTAATCCCTCTTAAAAATATACTTGCCATAAATCCTGTCATATCACCAATTACACCACCACCAAAAGCGATTAAAACAGAATTTCTATCAAATTTCGCATCAAAAAGTCTATCTAATCCATAATTGATTGAATCAAAATTTTTATACTCTTCCCCATCTGGTAAAGTAATTATTTGAATCTCTTTTGCTTTTAATTTAGATAAAAGATAATTTATATGTAATCCACTAACTTTAGGATTTGTGATAATTGCTACTTTTGAATCTATTGTAATTGTATCTAATTGAGCTATCTCTATATTATATTGTTTATTTGGAGTTTTTACTACTATTCTCATTTTAGTCCTTTACTGGTATTAAAAATTGATTATACTCATCTAATAAAAGATGTATTTTTTCAACATCTGGCATAAATATTGATGAGAGTTTACTTCTTGGTATTTTACTATTAAATGGAACAAAAAAACAAATATTTTTCATCTTTTTTATTTCATAATATGGATTTTTATCATCTACAATAAATTCTACATTTTTATAATAATACATTTTAGCTAAGTTTTCATAATACTCAACTATCTCTTTTTTCTCTTTTTTTACATTTTCAGGGTCTAAATCTAAAAATTTAATTTTTAATTTTAATTGACTTGAAATATCAAATACGACAGGTGAAATTTCAGCTACACTTTCATCATCTTTTAAAATTAAAGCACTATTTTTACATTGCTTTAAACTCTCTTTTCCAACTTTTAAAAAAGGTTTTTTTATTTTCAATAAAAAATCTATATTTTTATAATAAAATTTATTATTGATTACTAACATTCCTATACTAAATTTTAGTAAATCTTGTAAAATAACTTTATGTTGGTCTTGATTATAATAATCTACATATACTTCGATATTTTCAAATTTTCTAAGTTTATCAAATCTATGTAAATTTGGATTTATAATTTTAATAATTAATTTTTTTGACTTTAATTTTCTTTGTAAATAGATTGCAGCTTTTAATAGTTTACTACTTTCTTTACTATCCATATTTGCTCTATCTATCAATAAATAGATATTGTTACCATATGGGGCTGGAAATAAACCATCATCTCTTTTGATATTTTTATATACATCTTTTAAAACTTTAGAATCCCCTACAATAACTAATTTATCATAAGGTTGAATTGTTGTAATCTTATTTGGAAGAATTAATTTATCTTTTCTATAAATAGCAACTATTCTCCATTTTGATCTATTTTCTTTATTTAAGAGTTCTACATTTCTATAAATAAAACTACTACTTGCTGGAACTTCTACTTCCATAATTTCTTCTTTACCAAGCCCTATATTCCTTGCAAATACAGGAACATTAGGAAGTAAATCTATTAAAGTAGCATTTATGATATTTGGTAATTTAATTAAATTAACATATTTATTTTCTAATTCTATATCCCAAAAATCTACAACTTCTATAAAAATATTTTTTTTAGCAAAAGTTTCAAGAGAATTAATTGCATTTAAAGCAAAAAATTTATTTTTTATAACAACTATAATTTTTGTATAGTCTTGTTTTTGAAAAAATGATAAATTCATAAAAGTATTAAAAGGTATTTTATAAAAATTTATACCATCTACTCTTACATTTTCAGAAATATCACTATCTCTTTGATAAATTACATCAAATTCAGCTACATTAATATAATCTTTTACAATAGAAGAGATAAACTTAGAAGCTTCTTTTCCTTCTGCTAAAATTAATACTCTATTCAAATTTTACCTTTTTTGATAAAATTATACCAAAAAAGGTATCCAATGAAATTTACTCTTCAAAAAACAGATGGCAAAGCAAGAGCTTGTGAAATAGTAACTGAACATTCTACTATACAAACTCCTATATTTATGCCTGTTGGAACAAATGCAAGTGTTAAAGGTTTAGATATGATAGATATGACATCTATCTTAGATACAAAAATTATACTTGCAAATACTTATCATCTATATTTAAGACCAAATGATGAAGTTATTAAGGAATTTGGTGGACTTCATAAATTTAGCAATTATCCAAACTCTTTTTTAACTGATAGTGGAGGTTTTCAAGCATTTAGTTTAAGTCAAAATATGAAACAAAACGAAGATGGTATAGGATTTAAAAGTCATATAGATGGAAGCAAACATTTTTTCACACCAGAAAAAGTAATCGATATTCAATACAACTTAAATAGTGATATTATGATGGTATTAGATGATTTAATCGCACTGCCTAATACAACTGAAAGAATTGAACTTTCTATAAAAAGAACAACTGACTGGGCTTATAGAAGTTTAGTTCATCATATCAATAAAGGTGCTAAAAACAATATTTTTGCAATTATCCAAGGTGGAACAAACTTTAAATATAGAGCTCAAAGTGCTACTGAGCTTGTAAGTTTAGAATATCAAGGAAAAAGTTTTGATGGATTTGCAATTGGAGGACTTAGTGTAGGTGAAGAAAATCAATTAATGTATGATACTATAGAGGCCACAACTCCTTATATGCCAGAAAATAAACCAAGATACCTTATGGGTGTAGGAACTCCTGAAGATATTATAGAAGCAATTGATAGGGGTGTTGATATGTTTGATTGTGTAATGCCTACAAGAAATGCAAGAAATGGAACATTATTCACTTCTTTTGGAAGACTTAACATAAAAGCAGCTAAATATAAACTTGATAATGATCCAATTGATAATGAATGTGATTGTTATACTTGTAAAAATTATTCAAGAGGTTATTTAAATCACCTATTTAAAGCAAAAGAACTTACTTATTTTAGACTTGCAAGTATTCATAATCTTCATTATTATTTAACTCTTGTAAGACAAGCAAGAGAAGCTATTTTAGAAGGAAGATTCAAAGAATTTAAAACAGAATTTTATTCTAAAAGAAGCTAATATTTTCTATAAAATTTAATTCTCCATTATCAATAGTAATTGCATCTATTTGATATGGGGTTTTTAATCTATTTTTTTGTATATAAACTTTTATAGATTTTATAATTCTATCCATTTTTGTAGGAGTTATATTATAAATAGAAATAAATTTTTTTCCACTTTTTACTTCTATAAAATGAAAAATATTATCTTTTTTTGCAATTATATCTATTTCACCAAATTTAGTATAAAAGTTTCTATCTATTATCACAAAACCTCTATTTTCTAAAAACTCTATAGCTTTATTTTCTGCAATATTTCCTATCTCTCTTGTATTCATATCTCTTCTAAAATATCTATATACTCTTTAGGAATTGAAGCTATTTTCCAATCTTTTAAAAACACAAGTCTTATTTTAGCTTCAAAAAGTAAAATATCTTCTTTGTAAATAGATTGAGTTAAATTCACAAAACTTCTTTGAACTGAATCTATTTTAGTTTTTATATCTAATAAATCACCAAGTTTAGCAGGAGAATAAAAAGTAGCATTTATATCTCTTACGACAAATCCATCTTTATCAAATTTAATTGAATGTTTAAAAAAAACTTCACTTCTTGCTCTTTCACAAAAAGCAATATATTTAGTATGATACACTACCCCGCCAGCATCTGTATCTTCATAATATACTCTAACTTGCATATACTTATCCTACAAGAAAGATAAAAAATTATCTTTCTGCAAATTTACCATAATTTAGATATTTCTCATATCTTTTTTGAATCAATTCATTAGTATCTAAATCTAATAATTCATTTACACTTTTTAGAAAATATTTTTTTAAATTTTCAGCTGCTTTTTTTGGATCTCTATGAGCTCCTTCAAGTGGTTCATCAATAATATCATCAATAAGCCCAAGTTCTTTAAGCTCTTCTGCAGAAATTTTAAGTGCTTTTGTAGCAGTTTCTGCTTTTGCATTATCACCCCAAAGGATAGCTGCACACCCTTCAGGTGAAATTACACTAAATACAGAATATTTCATCATTGCTACTTTATCAGCTACACCAATAGCTAAAGCTCCACCACTTCCACCTTCACCAATTACAACAGAAACTGTTGGAACTTTTAGTTTTGCAAGTTCAAGTAAATTTCTTGCAATTGCTTCACTTTGTCCTCTCTCTTCAGCTCCAAGCCCAGGAAAAGCACCTGGTGTATCAATCAAAAATAAAACAGGAATAGAAAATTTCTCAGCTAATTTTGCAATTCTTAAAGCTTTTCTATACCCTTCAGGATTTGGCATACCAAAATTTCTATAAAGCTTATCTTTAGTTCCTCTTCCTTTTTCTTCTCCAATCACAATCGCTTTTTGACCATCAATATATCCAATATAAGCTACCATCGATTTATCATCAGCAAAATGTCTATCACCATGAATCTCATATTTATCAGTCATTATCATATCAATATAATCAATTGCATGAGGTCTATCTTGATGTCTTGCTAATTGTAATTTTTGATAAGGAGTTAAATTAGAATAAGTTCTTTTAATCTCATCAGCCAATTCTCTTTCGTATAATTTTACAGCAGATTCATCATTTTTAATCTTTGCTACTTCAAGTTCTTTTTGAATTTCTTCTATCTTTTTTTCAAAATCTAAATAAAAAGCCATTATTTATTCCTTTAATACCATTTTATCGGGTTTAATGGTGCAATATAAAAAAAGTTACTTAACTCCATTTATATTACCCCAAAAGGGGAGAAAAATTATTTCACTTTTTTAAATATTACTACTCCATTTGTACCACCAAACCCAAATGAGTTACTCATAGCATATTCTATATCGGCTTTTCTTGCTTCATTTGGAATATAATCTAAATCACATTCTTCACCACCATCTACAAAATTAATAGTTGGAGGTAAAATCCCTTTATCCATAGCCATTAGAGTAACTACTGCTTCAATAGCACCTGCAGCACCTAAACAATGTCCTGTAGCACCTTTTGTAGATGAAACTAAAGGAATTTGGTCTTTAAATAGTGTTTTAATAGCTGCTGTTTCATTTTTATCGTTTGTTGGAGTTGAAGTTCCATGTGCATTTACATAGTCAATTTTTGGGTTTCCAGCCATATCCCATGCCATTTTCATAGCTCTCATAGGACCTTCTAATGTTGGAGATGTAATATGATTTGCATCACCACTTTCACCAATCCCTACGATTTCTCCATAAATTTTAGCTCCTCTTGCAACTGCATCTTCATATTTTTCTAATACTAATGCACCAGCACCTTCACCCATTACAAAACCATCCCTATCTTTATCAAAAGGTCTTGAAGCATGTTCAGGATCATCATTTCTTGTTGATAATGCTTTCATATTTGCAAATCCAACTATACCAATAGGACAAATAGCAGCTTCTGCTCCAACTACTAAAATTTTATCAGCCATTCCAGCTTTTAATGTTTTATATGCTTCAGTAATTGCATGAGTCCCAGCAGCACATGCTGTAACACTACTTGTATTTGGCCCTTGTAATCCATATTCAATAGATACAAATCCACCAAGCATATTAACTAATGCACTTGGAATAAAAAACGGAGATACTCTTCTTGCACCTTTTGTTTCTAAAATTACACTATTTTTTTCAATAGCAGGAAGTCCACCAATTCCACTTGCTGCACTTACACCAAATCTTGTTTTATCATATTCAGCCCCAGCAAGTCCAGAATCTTCCATAGCTTCTTTTGCTGCTTTAAGACCTAATTGAATAAATCTATCAGCTTTTTTAATCTCTTTTTTATCCATTACAGTTTCTGGATCAAAATCTGTAATTTCACCAGCTATTTGCACTGAAAAATTACTCGCATCAAAAGATGAAATTTTTTTAATACCAGTTTTACCATTGATTATATTTTGGAATGAAGTTTCTTTATCAAGCCCTACAGAGTTTATCATACCTATACCAGTTACAACTATTCTACTCATTAAGATTCCTTTATTGATTTTTGAAATACTAAATAATTAAACTACAAAATACCTTAACTATTTAGTATTATTCCCTAAAAAGGGAAGAAGATTATTTATTTGCTTCGATGTAATCTACTACATCTTTAACAGTTTGAATTTTTTCAGCTTCACTATCAGGAATTTCGATTTCGAATTTCTCTTCTAAAGCCATTACTAATTCAACTACATCTAAACTATCAGCACCTAAATCTTTTACAAAGTTAGATTCTAACTTTACTTCATCAGGGTTTACATTTAATTGCTCAACGATTACTTCTTTTACTTCATCAAAAATTGCCATTTTTGCTCCTTAAATTAAAATTTGCGAAATTATAACAAAAAATTAAAAAATAGTAAATTACATATATAATCCACCATTTACTTTTAAAGTTTCTCCCGTAATATAGCTTGCTTCATCACTTAAAAGAAAAGCTACTGCACTTGCTACTTCTTTAGGTTCTGCAAATCTTTTTAATGGGATTCTACTCATCATCGCCTCTTTTGCTTTTTCATTTAATTCAGCTGTCATATCAGTCATAATAAATCCAGGTGTTACTGTATTAAATCTAATATTTCTTGCTGCACCTTCAAGTGCAAAAGTTTTAGTCATAGATATTACTCCACCTTTGCTTGCTACATAATTTGCTTGTCCCATATTACCCATCTCAGCTACTACACTCGCTACATTAACAACAGCACCAAATCTTTTTTTACTCATAACTTTTACAGCTTCACGACACCCAATAAAAGTAGAAGTTAAATTCGCATCTATTACACTTTTAAAATCTTCTACACTCATTCTCATTGCAAGTTTGTCATTTGTAATACCTGCATTATTTACAAGATAACTAAGTTCACCATCACTATCAATAATAGTTTTAATTGCTTCAACAAAAGCCTTTTCATCAGTTACATCAAATCCAATAACTGCTGCACTTCCACCATTTGCTTCTATCTCTTTTTTAACTTCATCAGCTTTATCAGCACCACTTCTATAATTTATCCAAACTTTAAGCCCTTCATTTGCTAAATATTTAGCAATTTCAGCTCCAATTCCTCTACTTGCTCCAGTAATTAGTACATTTTTTCCACTAAATTTCATATTACTTCCTTTTATAAAGTTTTAACTAAACTTTAGTTACAGTGTAATTATATCACAAACTTTTTAGCTTTAAAAATCTTAAATTTGGGATTATAATACAAAAATGTCATTTTATAGACATACTTTTTTTGATAAAATTACATTAAAAAAGGATATTTAGTGTTTTATTTTTTATACGAACATTTTGGAATCAATATATTTCATTATATTTCAGTAAGAGCTTTCTTAGGATTTTTCATAGCTTTTGGACTAACTTTATTTATGATGCCAAAATTTATAGCATGGGCAAAAAACAAAGCAACTCAACCAATCTATGAATTAGCACCCCAATCACATCAACAAAAAGCAAAAACTCCCACAATGGGAGGAATGGTATTTTTAAGTGCTTCTATTATTGCACTATTTTTAACAATTAAATTTCATTACTATACAATTATCTCTTTATTAGCTATAGTGCTTTTTATGTTTATAGGGTTCGTAGATGATAAAGCAAAAATTTTAGGTCAAAGTAATCATGCAGGACTTACTCCAAAACAAAAATTTATATTACAATGGTTATTCTCATTTTTAATAGCAGGTTTAATCTATTTTTGTGGATTTGATACTCATTTATATATTCCATTTATAAAAGAGCCTATCTGTGATATGGGGATATTTGCTATCCCTTTTTGGGCATTAGTAATTGTAGCTACTACAAATAGTGTAAACTTAACTGATGGACTTGATGGACTTGCTACTGTGCCAAGTATTTTTGCTTTTTTCTCATTAGCTGTAATTTTATATTTAATAGGAAATGTAAAATTTGCAGAATATCTATTTTTACCCCATTTTAATGTAAGTGAACTTGTAATATTATCTACAACTTTAATTGGTGCTTTAATTGGTTTTTTATGGTTTAATGCTCATCCAGCAGAGGTATTTATGGGAGATAGTGGAAGTCTTACACTTGGTGCTTTAATAGCTGTTTTAGCAATTTTTGCAAAAAGTGAATTTTTACTAATTTTTATTGGATTTGTATTTTTAATTGAAAGTTTATCTGTAATACTACAAGTAGGAAGTTATAAATTTCGTAACCAAAAAAGAATCTTCAAAATGGCACCAATTCATCACCATTTTGAACTAATTGGATGGAGTGAAAATAAAATTATTGTAAGATTTTGGATAATAGCTTTTCTAACAAATTTACTTGCTATAATTTCATTAAAAATAAGATAAGGAATAAAATGGATAATTTATATAGTGAAAGTGAAAAATTAAAAGCAGAATTAAAAATATTTAAATTAAAAGCAACAAAAGAAAAAATTATATTATTTGGAGTTATTTTACTAATTTTGGTAGAACTTTTATTTGTATTAAGTTTTCTTAAAAAATCTGGATTTTTTGGAGAAGAAAAACCAGCAAATCCATATGTAGCAGTAATAGATTTTAATCAAGAAATAACTGTTGGATATATAAATAGTGTAATTTCAAAAATGGAAGCTTTAAAACATGATAAAGATGCAAAAGAAGTTTTAATTATTTTCAATACACCTGGAGGAAGTCCAAGTGCGAGTGATGAATTTAATGCTTATCTAAAAGATTATACAAAAACAAAAAAAGTGCATGTTTATGTAGAAAGTATGGCAGCAAGTGGTGGTTATTATATTATTAGTGCAATTAAACCTATCATTGCAAATAAAAATGCTGTAGTAGGTAGTATTGGTGTAATCATGCCCCATTATGTAATAGGAAAACTTGCAAAAAAAGTTGGAATTGAAGAAGATGATATTGCTGTAGGAAAATATAAAAAACCTATATCTTTATTTAAAAAAGCAACTCCTGAAGAAAAAAAATATCTATATACACATCTATTAAATCCAACTTATCAAAATTTTTTAGAAGTTGTGAGCAAAGATAGAAATATATCTATTAATGAACTAAAAAAATATGCAGATGGGAAAATCTATATTGCTACTCAAGTAAAAGGAATTTTAGTAGATAAAATATCTACTTTAGTCCAAACTAAAAATGAAATAAGAAAAGAGATAGAAAAAAAATACCATATCAAAAATATAAAATTTTATAAAATCAACCTTACAAAAAAACAACTACCATTTTTTAAAGTAGAAGTTGAAAACTCTACACTTAAAACATTTACAAATGGATTAAATTTAAAATGAAATCTTTATTTGGATATGGTGAAACTATAAAAGCTATAGCAAAAAGTGGTGGTTGGAATATATTTGATGATAAATTTAACACAATTTCTAAAGATGAATATGGAAATACTCTTCTACCAAGTAAAGAGTTTAATCCTGAAATTTCCTCTTTAGAGATTACAACACCAGGAATTCCCCCTTCAAATCCACTAATTAAAAAAGCACAAAATTTAATCAGTGATTATGATTATTTTAATCCAAAATTTTCTATTTGGGTAACAGGAACAAATGGTAAAACAACTACAACAGAAATGATAGAATATCTTATACCAAATTCACAAGCTGGTGGAAATATAGGATTACCTTTAGCTAATATGGATAAAGATAAAATTTTAATATTAGAAACAAGTTCTTTTACTTTACATTATACAAAAGTTGCTAAACCAAATATTTTTGTATTATTACCAATCACACCAGATCATATATCTTGGCATGGTAGTTTTGAAGAATATAAAAAAGCAAAATTATCCCCTTTAGATAGAATGACAGAAAGGGATATTGCTCTTATTCCTGAGGAATTCAAAGATTATCCAACAAGTGCATATAAAATCACTTATCAAAATAGTGAAGATTTGATAAACTATTTTGATTTTAAAGAGATATATTTTAAAGAACCATTTAGACTTGATGAAGTCTTAGCAAAAAGTGTTTATAAAATCTTATTTTTTAAAGAAAAAAGTTTAAAAAATTTCAAAATTGATCCACATAAAATAGAAGAATTTCAAGACTCTAAAAATAGACTATGGGTAGATGATTCTAAAGCAACAAATATAGATGCTACAATACAAGCTCTAAAAAGATATAAAGATAAAAAAATTTATTTAATTCTTGGTGGAGATACTAAAGATCAAAATTTAATTCCTCTATTTGAAGAATTACAAAAATATAATATTGAACTATTCTTAATAGGTAAAGATATGCCTTTATTTGAAGAATTAGCAAAAAAATATAATATAAAATATCAAAATTGTGTAAATTTAGAAAATAGTATCAAAAATATAGATCAAAAGTTTATTGATGGAGTAGCTCTTTTAAGCCCTGCAAGTGCAAGTTTAGATCAATTTAAAAATTATAAAGATAGAGGGAATGTTTTTAAAAAATTAGTAGAAAAATTAAAATAGAAGAGATTATCTTCTTCTATTTCTTGATGAATTTCCTCTTGAAGAGTTTCTACCTCTTGAGTTTGAACTTCTTCTTCTACCACCTCTACCTCTTGATGATGAAGATTTTTCATTCATTGCTCTTTTTTCAATTTTAGCAATTTCTGCTTTGCTTTTTCCAATTTTTTCATTTCCAGCAATAGTCATCTCATCTTGAAGTAAAGTAGCAAGTTTATAAGCAATTGTAGAGATATCGTATTCTTCTTTCAGTTTTTCAATTAAATCAATTGCACTTTCACTTACATCTGCTTGTTCAATTTTTTCGATTAATTCATTCCCTTTTTTACCTTTTACTTCAGAAATAGTTGGAATCTCTTTTGCAATAAGTTTGCTTCCTACCGATTTTTGAATTTTAAGTAAACTTCTAAATTCAGCTGGAGTTACGATTGATACTGCAACCCCTTCTTTTCCTGCTCTTCCTGTTCTTCCAATTCTATGAACATAACTTTCACTATCAAAAGGGATATGGTAATTAAATACATGAGTTACATCATTTACATCTAATCCTCTTGCAGCTACATCTGTTGCTACTAAGATTTCTAAATCTTTTTTGAATGCTCTAATTGTTTCTTCTCTTTGTCTTTGTTCCATATCACCATGAAGTCCTTTAGCTGCAAATCCTTGAGATACAAGCATAGTAGTTACTCTATCAACTTCACTTTTCATTCTACAAAACACAATAGCCTTATTTGGATTTTTATAATCAAGAAGTCTTAAAAGTGCTTCATCCCTTTCTTTTTCTTCTACCACATAATAGCTTTGAGTGATTTTAGAGTTTGTTACTTCACTTTTTGTGATTGTAATAAATTCTGGATTATTTAAAATTCTACTTGCTAAATCTTTAATAGCTGGTGGCATAGTCGCACTAAAAAGTAAAGTTTGTCTATCACTTGGCATAAAAGTAAAAATCTCTTTTATATCATCTAAAAATCCCATATCAAGCATTTCATCTGCTTCATCTAATACTACAAATTTTGGTGCAATATCAATTTTTCCACCTCTTAGTAAATC
>Ga0256828_1001078_pt1 | contig 17451 bp, 21 predicted proteins | sample CV88metaG_FD_185993 | JGI IMG/M metagenome (GOLD analysis project Ga0256828, IMG submission 185993) | Hydrothermal vent microbial communities from East Pacific Rise, Pacific Ocean - CV88 | ecosystem: Environmental > Aquatic > Marine > Hydrothermal vents | place: Pacific Ocean: East Pacific Rise...
TTTTCATCATTATAAATCCATATTAAGTTCATTTATTACCTTTTATAATTTAGTTATATTATCTATAATTTTTACTTCAAAAAATTGTTTTAGTATATTACTATGAAGTAATATTTCATCATATAGTTCACTATTATTAGTTATTATAAATATTATTGTTTTAATAGTGCTAGAGATAGCTTTAGGGCTAAATTCTGATGCTAACCATAGATTATCACTTTCTTGGCTTCTAAAGCCATTTGTAGCATCAGTAATCCATATAGTTGCTTTGTTTTTATTTGCTAATTCAAGACCATACTCTAAAGGTTCTTGATAATCTTTACCTTCACAATATGATTTCCATTTACAAAAAACTGCATTTTTATTTTGCAAGTACGATACTTCACAGTATTTTGAACTATACATTTTATTTTACAATATGCCCAACAAATTTTGACATATTATCAAGTATTTTACCACCTTTTCTAAAGCCAAGTCCACATGCTTCATAAGCATAAAATACACCTGCTTGATAGTATGCACCATCTTTATCTTGATTAAACTCTACATACTCTTGATAAATAGCTTTACCATTTTCATATGCACCATCTGTTTTTATATCAAGTGAATTATCATCATTTATTATTGCTACATTTGCACCTTCTCTACCAAAACACATTTTTTCTACTTGTTTAGTATTTTGTAAAGGTTCAAAAGATGTTTCAAGTAAAAGTGGATGATTTGGATATAGATCCCATAATATTTTCATAATACCTTTTGATTGGAACAATAATGTATATGCTGGATTTAAAATAATTGCTTTTTTATTTTTTATTATATCTGTTAATATTACAGCTAATTCACCCTCATCTATTGCAATATCTTCCCAAGGGATTAGTTTGAAGAAAAATTCAAATATTTCATCATCTATACTAATACCATCATCACTAAATTCAACAGCATCTATAAATGCAAAATCAGTTTTATACCCTACTTCTGAAGCAATATGTTGTAGAAGTTTTGTTGTATGTATCTCTTCATCATTATCACTAATAGATGAAAATAAAATTTTCCAATTTAAATCTTTATAATAGTCTTCAAATTTTTCTATATCATCATTTAGTGTTATTAATCTTTTAAAATTATCACTCAATGCTTCATAAGTAGAATTAAATTGATGTTGTTCATCAAAGTTATTATATTTTAACATTGCCCATTGGATTATTGCAGTTTCAAATAATGATGTTGGAGTATCTGCATTAAATTCTATAAGTTTAATCTCTTTGCCATCAAGTCCACCTGCTAAATCGAATCTTCCATATAAATGCCAATGAACATCATCTTCCCATGATTGTTTAACTAGCTCTATAAGGTTAAATGGTATATCTAATTCATGAAATAAGTTATTATCTATTACATACTGTCCAGCTTCACAAAACATATCATATAGCTCATTTGTAGCTTCATAATAAGCATTTGCTTCATTCATTGTTATTTCTACAATCTCATCACTTATATATGATGTTTTATCTATATCAGTATGCCATGTAAAACCTATTGATTCTAGGTATTCAGTAGTTAGTGGTTTTAGTTTTTTAAGATTCATATTTAATCAACCTCCAAAAAAGCTTCTTGATGAACTTTTTTTAGTATTACCAAAAAATCCAGATTTTTTAGAAGATGTAGATTTTCTTGTGCTTGTTGTTTTTGCTTTATTAAAACTATTTACACTTTTACTATATGTAGAAGGTGATTTATAGCTTGTTCTTCTTTTAGCATTGTAGTTTGAATTATTAAATAATTTATTTCCAATATAAGAACCCAACATAGCACCAGCAGCACTAGCTAAAAGAGTTTCACCTAAGCTCATTCCACCACTTCTTATTTCACTATCATTAGTAAGGTTTGATGTACCATTATCTATTTTTACTTTTTCGTCAGCTACAAGAGCATCAATCTCTGCTTGTGAAAGTATTCTATCTGTTCCATTTTCTCTTAATACAATAGTAGTTTTAGATGCAGGGAACTCATCAACTATTTGATAACCACCTTGAGATGTTTTTTCAACAATTACAAATGCATTTTGTTTTTGTGCTGCATTTGTCATTCCATTTTGATTATAATTATCTTGATTATTTGATTTATCACCACAAGCTGTAAATGATGTGATTAGTAAGGAACCTAGACCCCCTACTATTGCATAGTTTGATATTTTCTTTAAAAAGTATTTTTTATCTTTCATATTAATCCTTTAATAAATCAGTTAAGTTTTCCATAGGTCTTGCAATTACTGCAATATTGTCTTTTATAATTATTGGTCTTTCTATTAGTTTTGGAGTTTTAATTATAATATCAATTATTTCATCTTGAGTTTTATTTTCAATATCAAAAGTTTTATATTCTTCTTCTTTTTTTCTTAGCATATCTTTTATATCTGAAATACCTAGTTTTTTCATAATATTAAGTATAGTTTCTTTTGTAAATTCTTCTTTTAAATATTCAAATGTTCCATGTGGAACATTTGATTCTTCTAATATTTTTTTTGCTTCTCTTGATTTACTACATCTAGTATTATGCCAAATTTGTACCATGTTAGGCTTCTTCTTTGTTAAAGTTTACTTCAATAGCTTTATTAAGTCTTGATATAGTTTCATCAACACCTAGTACATTAATAATATCATAAACAGATGGAGCTTGAGTACCACCTGTAAGAGCTATTCTAATTGGTTGAAATAGTTGAGGAAATTTTAATCCATTTTCTTCAATAAAAGGTTTTGTTATTGCTTCAATTTCATCAACACTATTTAAAGTATTTTTATTATTTTCTAAAAGAGATATATAGTTATTTAGCATATCTATTGTACCCTCTTTTACAAATTTTTTACTACCTTTTTTCTCATAATCTGTTGGTTTATTTAGTATTTTTTCTGCTGCTTCTTTTAATTCAATAAGAGTATTTGCTCTTTGTTTTGATAAATCTAAAAGCTCATCTCTTTTATCTATATCATTTAAATCAAGATCAAAATCTTTTAATAATTCCACAAGTTTTTCATTTGGTGTTTTTTTAATATATTCAGCATTTAGCCAATTTAATTTTTCTGTATTATATGCTGAAGCTGACTTATTGATATTATTTGGATCAAATAATTCAAGCATTTCATCCATAGAAAAAATTTCTTGATCTCCATTTGACCAACCTAATCTTACTAAGAAGTTAAGTAATGCTTCTGGAAGATAACCATCTTTTTTGTATTGCATTACATCCATCGCACCATCTCTTTTAGATAGTTTTTTACCTTGTGGATTATTTATCATTGGCATATGATAAAATTTAGGTACTTCAAATCCTAATAAATTATAAACTAATATTTGTTTTGGAGTATTTGCAAGGTGATCATCTCCTCTTAAAATATCAGTCATACCCATTAGATGATCATCAATAGCAACTACAAAGTTATATGTAGGAGTACCATCTGCTCTTGCTATAATATAGTCATCAACTTGATTAGCTTCAAATTTCATAGCTCCTTTTACACCATCAACAAATTCATATGTTCCTTCTAAAGGAGCTTTTATTCTAATTACAGGGTTTATGCCTTCTGGAATACTTGGTAATGTTTTCCCTTCTTCTGGTCTCCATGTTCCATCATATCTTGGAGTTTGTTTTGCTTTTTCTTGAGATTCTCTAAGTGCTGCTAACTCTTCTTTACTCATATAACATTTGTATGCTTTACCTTCTTCTAAAAGTTGATCTATATATTTTTTGTATATATCCATTCTTTTACTTTGATATTGTATTTCACTATCACTTGGCATACCTACCCATTGAAATGCTTCAAGTATTGCTCTTACTGCATCTTCATTGTTTCTACTATTATCTGTATCTTCAATTCTTAGTTTAAACTCACCATTTGTTTTTTTTGCCCATAAATATGAGTAAAGTGCTGTTCTTAAACCACCTATATGTAAATATCCTGTTGGACTTGGTGCAAATCTTGTTACTGCCATTTTATTTCTCCTCTTCTTCATTGTATTTTACAAAAAACCATACTCCACCAAATGCTACTACCATTAAAAATATAAATAATATATCATCTATTGTTCCCATATTAACTCCTACTTGTTCTCTTCATTTGTTTGTTCTTTTAATTGCCCACATGCTGCACTTATATCAAGTCCTTTAGATTCTCTTATAGTACATAAAACACCTTTTTTAATAAGTTGTTCTTGAAACTTAACCATTGCATTTCTACTAGGCCTTCCATAAGGTGTTCCTGGATATGGATTAAAGTAAATAAGATTTACTTTTGCTTGAATACCATCAAGTATCTTGATTAGTTTATTTGCACTTGCTATATCATCATTTTTATCTTTGATTACTAAGTATTCAAACATAACTTTTTTTCTTGTATCAATAGGAAACTTTTTAACTGCATCTATTATTGATTGAATATTATATGCTTTATTCATTGGAATAAGTTCACTTCTTAATCCATCATCAACAGCATGAAGTGAAATAGCTAGTTGAACTCCTAAGTCTTCTTCACCTAATTTTTCTATTTTACTACTAATACCACTTGTAGATATAGTTTGTCTTCTTGTAGATATTGCTAAACCATCTAGTTCGCTAATTATTTTAATAGCTTTTACTAGATTATCATAATTATCAAGTGGTTCACCCATACCCATATATACAATATTAACAGCTTTATTTTGAGCAATATTGTTTAATTTTTTTAGATATGAAACTTGTGCTACAATTTCACCAGCACTTAAATCTCTAGTAAAACCACCTTTAGCTGTAAGACAAAAACTACACCCTACTTTACATCCTACTTGAGAAGAAACACAAAAAGTGTATTTTGCACCTTGAGATATATTTCCTTTTTCATCTTTAATCTCTTCTTTCATTAGAAGTAATACAGCTTCAACTGTATGTCCTCCTTCAAATTCAAAAAGATATTTAATACTACCATCTGATGATTTTTCTTCTTTTATAATTTTGCCAATATTTATTGGATAATCTTTTTGAAGTTTTTCTTTTAAATCTTTTGGAATATTTTTCATCTCTTCGTAAGAAGTGGCATATTTTTTATATAACCAGTCGTAAATTTGTTTTGCTCTAAAAGATGGTTTAATCTCTTTTTTTAATTCATCAAGTGTATAATCATATATAGTTTTTATTTTATATCCTTTATATTAGTTTGATGTTCCATGTGGAACAATTAGTTTTTTATCTTCTAAATACTTTATAAGTTTTAGCATAGCTTCTTTATGATTTGAAGTAAAATCTTCATGAGCAGTTTTATTTGTATAGTTAGTAATTATAAAAATTCCTGCAACTGGTATCTCAAACTCTTTTGCTATTTGCACTAAAGAGAAAAATTCCATATTTTCAATCCCTATTCCATATTGAGCAAAATTTTGAGATAGTGTAGCTGATGTTGTGATATAATTTGAACTATTTACAATAGTATCATCTCTTAAAGTTTTATTTTGAGTTCTTATTACATTATCAAGTGGAGTGTATGAATTATCATCAAAAAATGATAGTTCTATATTAGATGCACTTGAGCTTTCTACTATATCAAATATATTATGATTTCCATAGCTTCCTGCACTACCTACAAATACAATAAAATCTGGCTTATCAAATAAACATATTTGAGTAAAGTTCATAGCACTTTCTACCATCCCTACTCCTATTGGTGTTGCAAAAGGAAAAGTTTCATTTCTACCTGCACATAAAATCATTGGCACTCCATTTTATAATCTACATTAAGATTTATATTATTTATATCATTTTTATTTATTACTACATCTTTTATAGATATACTTTTTAACTTACAATTTTTATTTAAATCATGAGATAATTTACTTGAATAGTTATTTGAAAAGTTTATAGCTTTTACTCTTAAATTATGAATAATTTTTTCTTCTAATTTATTGCTTAATATATATTTTGGTTTTTCTATAGTTATAGTTAAATTTTTTTCATCTTTTAAATATAAAAGATCTTTTATAAAATCGTTTAATTTTTCAAAAGAATATGCTTTTATATTGTAGTTTAAAATACCAGTATATTTATTTGAAGTAAAATTTGAACTTATTTGTTCTTTTTGTTTTGTAGATATTAATTCATTTGTTTTAAAAAGATCATTATACTTTTCAAATATAGTTACAATATCATCACTATTATCTCTTGATGTTTTGATTATAATATTATCACTTATCATATCAGAAGCAATTTCTTGAGTATATGTTTTTGTAAAATTAATTTCTGATGAAAATAAGCTAAAAGGTAATAAAAATAATAAATATTTTTTCATTATTTTTGTCCAATTATATAATGAACATCATAACTGTTATGTGGTTTATTTATAGTTTCAAATAAATCTGTATTTATATTTTTAAGATTATTATTTTTAAAGTATTGTTCAATCTTTTTAAAATCAAATCCAAAATGCTCCACTCCTGTATTATCACTATGAAATTTTCCATCTTCATTTGTTAAATCTGCAATTGCTAAATAAGCATTTGGTTTTAATGCAAATGATAGTTTATTTATAAAATCTTCAGGATCTTTAATATGATGCATAGTCATATTAGTTACTATTAAATCATATTTATTTTCTTGTAATTCTTGAGTATTTATATTATGTACATAGCCTTGAATATTATTAAGTCCAATATCTTTTGCTTTTTGATTATAAACTTCTATCATTGAGTTTGAATTATCAAGACCATCTATACTTTTTACATCATTGCTAAAACAAAATGATACAAGACCAGTTCCACAACCATAATCTAAAACATCAAAATTAGATATATCATTTGGTAAAAATTCTTTTACTTTAGAAGCAAAACTCATAGCACCCTTTACTCTTCTAGGTTTACTATCCCAAGTTTTTGCTAAAATTTCAAATCTTTCATTTTGCATTATATTCTCACTGGAATATTATTATCTTTTAAATAATGTTTTAAATCCATTATATCTATCTCTTTGAAGTGAAATATAGAAGCAGCAAGTGCAGCTTCTGCTCCACCTTTTGTAAAGGCATCTTTTATATGTTCCATAGTACCAGCTCCACCACTAGCAATTACAGGAATATCAATAGCTGAACTAATCTGCTTTGTTATATCAAGTTCAAATCCAGTTTTAGCCCCATCTGTATCCATAGAAGTTAGAAGTATCTCCCCTGCTCCTCTATTGTAAACTTCTTTTGCCCATTGTACAGCATCAAGACCAGTATCTTCTCTACCACCTTTTACAAATACATGATAGCTTCCATTGGCTACTTTTTTTACATCTATAGCTACAACTATACACTGACTTCCAAATCTTTTTGATGCTTGATTTATAAAATCAGGATTAACTACAGCACTTGAATTTATAGATACCTTATCACAACCTACATTTAATAAGTTGTATATATCTTCAAGTTTTCTAATTCCACCACCAACAGTTAGTGGAATAAAGATTTCTGATGCAACTTTTTTTACTACATCAACAATAGTTTCTCTACCTTCATGTGATGCACCAATATCTAAAAATGTAAGTTCATCTGCACCTTCTTGGTTATATCTTCTTGCAACTTCAACTGGATCTCCAGCATCTCTTAGTCCAACAAAATTAACACCTTTTACAACTCTTCCATTGTCCACATCAAGGCATGGGATTATTCTTTTTGCAAAATAATTCATAAATATCCTATTTTCTTTAATAGTCTTTATTATACCTTAATAATGGTTAAAATGCAGACTTATACATTATGTATGTACAAAGTGAAATAACAATTGTAAATAATGGTATAAATTTATATAACTTAGTTAGTCCAAATATGGGTTTTCCATCTTTGAAAAAACCTAATTGCACAGCTACAACTGCAAATTCAGCAATTATAAAAAATAATATTGATGATACAATTATTGTAACTAAACTAAAGTTTAAATAAGCGTATTGATAAAAAATATAAGCACTAAAAAGTATAATAAATAGTTGAGTAACTATTGATGGTATAAAGCCCTCTTCTTTTCTAAATACTCTGATAATTTTTAACTCAATAAAAAACAATAAGCTTGTAAGAAAATATAACATAATAAAACCTTGTAATAATTTTTTGTATATTATCTAAGTTAAGGTTATTATAAACTTTTATTATTATAAAAGATTATAAAATTATGATTTAAGTAAATATTAGCTAAAATCTATTTTATGATAGTATATGGAAAACAAATAGTATTTTACATTTTAGAAAAATACCCAAAAATAATACAAGAAATTTATCTTACAAAAGAACTTGACAAAAAAATATTCAAACAATTTATGGATATTGGAGTTAAAATAGTAAGACCAGATAACCAAAAAGCACAAGCTATGGCTAAAGGTGGAAATCATCAAGGATTTTTATTAAAAATTGATGAATTTGAGTTTGCAAATATAAAAGATATTAAAAAAGATGATTTTATAGTTGTACTTGATGGATTAACAGATACAGGAAATATCGGTGCTATTGTTAGAACTTGTTATGCCTTAGGTGTTGATGCTATTGTTTTATGTGGTTTAAAACATCCATATTTAGCTCCAATAATTAGAACATCATCTGGAGCTGCTTTAGATATGCCAATAGCAATTATGCATAATAGTTTTGATCTTGCAAATGAACTTAAACAAGTTGGATTTTCTTTAGTAGGTGCAGATGCTAGTGGATATGATATAAAAGGTGTTCAAGCAAACCAAGGGCAAAAAATTGCTTTATTTTTAGGAAATGAAGGAGATGGACTTTCAAATAAACTAATTAAAAAACTTGATTTAAAAGTATCTATAAAGATGTATAATGAGTTTGATAGTTTAAATGTATCAGTTGCTGCTGGTATATTAGTTCATGCATTAAAATAATGAATAGTATAAAAAAATTAATAATATTATGTATGTTTTTTACATATATAAATGCAAGTACACTTCAAAATAGTGTAAAGAATTTTGTTGGTGCACATAAATACAATGTTAATAAGTATTTAATATTAAATTTATTTAAAAATAAAAGAAGTTTTTATTATAAATCTGGAAATTTAAAATATATTAGAATTTTTGAAGTTTTAAAACAAAATGGACTTTTTAATGTAAAATTTACAAAGCCAAGAAATATTAATATTGTAATAGAATCAAATGCACAAACACTTAAAACAATAAAAACAATAAAAGATGTATTGTTAAATTTAGGTTATTCTTATTATTTTACAAAAAATATTAAAAAAGAATCAAATAAATTATATTGGGAAATATATTTTAAAAGTGAAGCAATACTAGATCCACTTGTATTTGCAAAAGAGCTAAATAAACTAAGTATTAGAGTAAAAGATATTCAAAAAATAAATTCTACAAAATGGAAGTATAAAATTGATGTGAAATATGCTAATATTGCACATTCAGTTTTAATTCAAAAAGGTGAAACAAAAATATTTAGAAAACCACATAGAGATTATGTACTAAAAGTAAATAATGCTAGGTCTTTAAATATTGAAAGTCATAAAAGAAACAGATGGTATCCAAGTGTAAGATTTTATGATAAAGATTTTAATCTAATAAAATTAATAGAAGAAAAAAGAATAAAAAAACAATTAAATATATCTGTACCAAGAGGGACACAATTTATATCTATAGGTGATACATATAACCTTATAAATATAAAAAGAGGTCTTACAGTAACAGTTAAGTAAGGGAGTATAAATGTTTGAAGAGATAGAATTTTCAAGAGTAAAGATGTTACCAAAATATGTTTTTGCAGAAGTAAATGAACTTAAAATGGAGCAAAGACATAAAGGTAAAGATGTTATTGATTTTTCAATGGGTAACCCTGATGGTGATACACCAGAACATATAAGAGAAAAATTAATAGAATCAGCCAAAAAAACTAAAACTCATGGCTACTCAGCTTCAAAAGGTATTCCAAAATTACTTGTAGCTATCTCTGATTGGTATAAAAGAAGATATGATGTAGATCTTGATCCTCAAACTCAATGTGTAGCTACAATGGGAAGTAAAGAAGGATATGCACATATCGCATATGGTTGTACAAATGCTGGAGATAATGTAGTAGTTCCAGATCCTACATACCCTATTCACAACTATGCATTTATTCTTGCTGGAGCTAATGTTATTAACTTTGGTTTAGAGTTTGATGAAGATTACAATGTACTTGAAGATAAATTTATGGAAGACTTACAAGCACTTTGTGATGACCCTAAAACAAAGCCAAAATTTGTAGTAGTTAATTTCCCTCATAATCCAAGTACTGCAACAGTAACACCAGAGTTTTATGTAAGACTTGTAGCTATGGCTAAAAAAGAAAGATTTTATGTAATTAGTGATATTGCATATGGTGATATTACATTTGATGGATATAAAACACCATCAATTTTAGAAGCTCCAGGAGCTATTGATGTTGCAGTTGAATCATTTACACTTAGTAAATCATACAATATGGCAGGATGGAGAGTAGGGTTCTTTGTAGGTAATACAAGACTTATAGGTGCTTTACAAAAAATCAAATCATGGCTAGACTATGGTATGTTTACACCTATTCAAGTAGCTGCAACTGTTGCACTAAATGGTGATCAACAATGTGTTCAAGATATTACAGATAAATATGATACAAGACAAGATGTATTAATATCAAGTTTTAAAAGAGCAGGTTGGGAGATAAGAAGAAACAAAGCTTCTATGTTTGTATGGGCAAAATTACCAGAGTGTGTTGCTCATATGGGTTCTTTAGAATTCTCAAAAAAACTACTTGTTGAAGCTGGTGTTGCAGTTGCTCCTGGTATTGGTTTTGGAGATCATGGTGAAGGATATGTAAGAATTGCTTTAATCGAAAATGATAAAAGAATCAGACAAGCTGCTAAAAATATTAAAAAGTTTTTAGCAGATTATTGTAATTAATATGAAAAATAATTATAAAAAAAATAAAAATCTAAGAAAGTTTAGCTAAAATGTTTGAAATAAAAGCGAAAAAGAAATTTGGTCAAAACTTTCTAAAAGACGAATCGGTTTTAATAAAGATCATCGAATCGATGCCCAAAAATAACAATCAAATTGTTGAAATTGGGCCTGGCTTAGGTGATTTGACAAAGAAACTTGTCAAGTGCAAGGATGTGACAGCCTACGAGGTGGATAGAGATTTATACTCTATTCTACAAATTGAATTTATTAATGAAATATCATCTGGCAAACTAGATTTAGTACTAACAGATGTACTAAAAGTTTGGCAAGATGGCTCAAGCTTATATAAAGATAGATATGACTTAATTGCAAATTTACCATATTATATAGCAACAAATATTATATTAAACGCATTTGACGATGAAGCTTGTGAGAGCATTATCGTAATGGTACAAAAAGAAGTAGCAGATAAATTTACTGCTAATCCAAAGGATAAAGAGTACTCTTCTTTAGGTGTTATGGCTGATTTACTATGTAAACAGCGTAAGATACTAGTTGAAGTACCACCTACAAGTTTTAATCCACCACCAAAAGTGGATTCGTCTGTAATATATCTGCAAAAAGATATGTCAGCAAAACTTCCAGATGGATTTAAACAATTTTTGAAGTTTGCATTTACGCAACCAAGAAAAAAACTTATAAAAAACCTTAGTGCTAGATATAATAAGAACGATTTAATAAAACTATTTGAAGAATTAAATATTAAAGACAATATAAGACCTCATGAAGTAGATGCATCCCTGTACAGCCAAATTTATAAAAAAATTTAGAGGGACATACAATGGAAAATAGTAATGATCAACAGCAAAAAGCTGTTGCAGTAGAATCTACGAATACAAAGAATAATACAAATTCTAATACAAAAGAAAATACAACTGAAAAACCAAAAGGCAAGACAGTTCCACAAAAGAAAAAGCCACCAGTAAGTGGTAATGGATGGACAAATGATACAAAAAAAGCATTTGAAATAAATGAAAAAATTCAAAAAGATAGATTAAATCCACATAATAAATTAAATCTAAAAACAAATGCAAATGTTAAAATTACACCACTTGGTGGATTAGGTGAAATTGGTGGAAATATGATGGTAATCGAAACTGATAAAAGTGCGATTATTATTGATGTTGGTATGAGTTTTCCAGATGATAGTATGCATGGAGTTGATATATTAATACCAGACTTTACATATCTTAGACAAATAAGAAGTAAATTAGCTGGTGTTTGTATTACTCATGCACACGAAGATCATATTGGAGCAATGCCTTATTTCTTTAAAGAGATACAAATACCAATCTATGGTTCACCACTTCCTTTAGAGATGATTGGAGCAAAATTTGATGAGCATAAAATGAAACATCATAGATCTTATTTTAGAGCTGTACAAAAAAGAAAACCAATCAGAATAGGGGACTTTGAAGTAGAATGGATGCATATCACTCATAGTATTATTGATTGTTCATCTTTAGCAATTACTTGTGAAGCAGGAACTATTATTCATACTGGAGATTTTAAAATTGATCATACTCCAATAGATAATTATCCTACAGATTTTCATAGATTTGCACATTATGGTGAAAAAGGTGTTTTAGCACTTTTAAGTGATAGTACAAACTCTCATGGAACAGGATTTACAAAAACAGAAAGAAGTGTAGGACCTACATTTGATAGAATATTCTCAGAAGCTAGTAAAAACAGAATTATAATGTCAACATTCTCTTCAAACTTACATAGAGTTGCACAAGCAATAGATAGAGGTATAGCACAAGGTAGAAAAGTATGTGTTATTGGAAGAAGTATGGAAAAAAATATTGATGTAGCAATCAATATGGGTTATTTAAAATACAAAAAAGCTGATTTTATTGATGCACATGAAGTAAATAAATATCCAGATAGCCAAGTTCTTATTGTAACTACAGGTTCTCAAGGTGAGCCAATGTCAGCACTATTTAGAATGTCAATTCATGAACATAGACATATCAAAATCAAACCAGGTGATCAAATTGTATTATCTGCTAAAGCAATACCAGGAAATGAAGGAAGTGTAAGTGAAATTATCAACCAACTTCTAAAAGCTGGAGCAAAAGTTGCATACCAAAATTATCCAGATATTCATGTATCAGGACATGCAAGTATGGAAGAACAAAAATTAATACTTAGATTAGTTAAACCTAAATTCTTCTTACCAATTCATGGTGAATACAATCATGTATTAAAACACTCAGAAACAGGTATAGCTTGTGGAGTATTAGAAAGAAATATTCATATATTAAGTGATGGTGAACAAGTAGAAATAAATCCAAAATATATGAAAAAAGTAAAATCAGTTAAAACTGGAAAAGTTTATATTGATAATCAAAGAAATAGAAAAATTGCTAATGATGTTGTACTTGATAGACAAACAATGGCAAATGAAGGTTTTGTTATGATTGTAGCTCAAGTATCTATAAGTGAGAGAAAAGTAGCTGCACCTGCAAGAGTTACATCTTATGGTTTAGTAGATGTAAAAAGTGAAAAATACTTTGCAAAAGAGATTGAAGATATGCTAGATCAACATTTATCTCATGTAAAAGAAGGTATTTTAGAAAATACAAAAGCTCTTGAAGATGATTTAAGAAAAACAGTTAGAAAACATTGTATTAGAAAATATAGAAAATATCCAATGATAGTACCAACTATTATTGCACAATAAAATATATATTTTAAGATAAAAGGTCAAGCTATTGCTTGACCTTTTTTTATAATAATTATGTAAAGTAATATTGTGATATAATAATATTATGAACTTTAAAGAAATAGCAAAAACAGTATTAATAACAGAATCAAACGAACTAAGTAGAGCAGCAAATAATATAGATGATAGTATAGAAAATGCTGTAAAAATAATATCAAAAAGTAAAGGTAAGCTAATAGTAACTGGTGTTGGTAAGTCTGGACTTGTAGGTGCTAAAATAGCAGCAACATTAGCAAGTACAGGGACATCAAGTTTCTTTTTACACCCAACAGAAGCTATGCATGGTGATCTAGGTATGATAGGTGCAGGAGATGTTGTTCTAGCGATATCTTATAGTGGAGAAAGTAGTGAACTTATACAGATACTTCCTCATCTAAAAAGATTTGATATACCATTAATAACTATGGCAAATAATCCAAACTCAACATTAGCTTCATATGGAGATGTATTTATTGATATAAGTATCGATAAAGAAGCTTGTCCTCTTGATACAGCTCCTACATCATCTACTACACTTACTATGGCTCTTGGTGATGCATTGGCTGTATGTTTAATGAAAAATGCAAATTTTACAAAGAAAGATTTTGCTTCATTTCATCCAGGTGGAAGTTTAGGTAGAAAGTTATTTATAAAAGTAGATGATTTATTACAAAAAGAAAACTTACCAATAGTAAAAGAAGATACTACATTAAAAGATGCAGTAATTGTTATGAGTGAAGGGCGACTTGGAAATGCTATAGTATTAGATGACCAACAAAAGTTAGTAGGACTTTTAAGTGATGGGGATTTAAGAAGATACATGATGAGTGATAATTTTAGTCTTGAGGCAAAAGTAGAAAAAATAATAACAAAAAATCCAAAATATGTTGATGATAAAAATTTACTAGCATCAGATGCATTAAAAATAATAGAAGATAATAAAATACAATTATTATTGATATTAAACAAAGATAAAACTTTATATGGAGTTTTACATATACATAAGCTAGTAGAAGCAGGAATAAAATAATGGCATACGAAAAAGAATTAATAAGATTAAACAAATTTATATCACATAATAGTAGATATAGTAGAAGAGAAGCTGATAAGCTAATAGAAGAGGGTGAAGTAAGTATTGATAATAAAACAATAACAGATTTAGCCACAAAAGTAACACCAGATACAATAGTAAAAGTAAAAGGTAGAACAGTAAAAATTGATAATAGCAGAGCTAGTACAGTAATAGTTTACAATAAACAAAAAGGTGAAATAGTATCTAAAAAAGATCCACAAGGAAGAAAAACTATATATGATACTTTAGCAAAAAAATATTCACACTTTTTACCAATAGGTAGATTAGATTATGCTAGTGAGGGAGTATTACTTTTAACAGATGATGTAAATATAGCAAATGAACTTATGCACTCAAAACTTGTAAGAGTATATAAAATAAAAATAGCAGGTCCTATTACACCAAGTATGGAAACATATATGAGAAATGGACTAACTTTAGATGATGCAACAGCTGGAGCATATGAAGGTACAAAAATAACATCTATGCACTTTGAACCATTTGATGGATACAATATTATAAGTAATGGAGCGAATTTTTCTAAACTAAAAGTAGCAATTAGTGAAGGTAAAAATAGAGAGCTTAGAAGATTTTTTGCGCACTTTGAAACACCAGTAGTAGATCTAAAAAGAATAGATTTTGGTGGAATAACACTAAATAACTTACCATCAGGTAAGACAAGATTTTTAGAGCGAAAAGAGTATCAAGATTTACGAGATTATATGAAAGCTATGAAAAAAACTAGAGAAAAACAAAAATATCAAGATGAAGATGAGTATTAAAATATAAGTAATTATGACTTATGTAGTACCAAATTATTTTAAAGAAAATAACTATAAAAATTTAATACAAATTGATGATATTTATTGTTTAAAATATATTACTAAATTTAAAAATGATTTAGTAGAAGTAAGAACAACAATGCATTCTTTAGTTGTATTACTTCAAGGTAAAAAGATTGTTCATTTAAAAAATGAAAATTTACAAATAAATACAAATGAAATTACACTTTTAACTCAAAATAACTATTATATGAGTGAAAGAATTATTAATAATAAACAATACAAATCATTTGTGATATATTTTGATGATAAATTTATATTTGATTTTATCAAAAAATATAACATAGATATTTGTTCAAAAAATGATTTAGAGCTATTTAAATTAACTTATAAAGATGATGAAAATTTTGATAATACTATAAAAAGTTTTCAAAATTATATTGATACAAAACTAAATACAAATTTACTAAAGTTAAAAATTCAAGAAATATTTTTACATATATTAAGAGTAAATAAAATACAAATGAATGATTTTTTAAATACTATATTAAAAACATCAAAAGATAGAATAAGTTTTATTCTTGAATCAAATATAGATATATTAAAAAGTGTTGATGATATGTGTAGTATTACAAACCAATCCCAAGCACAATTAAGAAGATATATAAAAAATAAATATAATAAAACACCAAAAGTGTACTTAGACGAAAAAAGAGTACAAAAAGCAAAAATATTATTAAGTAATACTCAAAATACAATATCTGATATATCTACTTCTTGTGGATATAGTACAACTTCTTGGTTTATCTCACAATTTAAAAAATACACAAATACAACTCCTAAAGATTTCCGATATAATTTATAACATTTCTTATACTTAATATTTTTATATTTATATACAATATAGTAAATAAAAAGGAAAAATATGCAAAAAGAATCAAATAATTGGAATACAAATCAATATAAAAATCATGCAAGTTTTGTATCTGATATGGCAGAAGACTTAGTAGAAGTATTAAATCCTAAAAAAGATGAAACTATATTAGATTTAGGATGTGGAGATGGTACTTTAGCTTTAAAAATAAAACAAAAATGTCAAAATATAATTGCAGTTGACTTAAGTAATGAGATGGTAGAAAAAACAAAATCATTAGGTATAGAAGCTTATATTATGAGTGCAACTAACTTAGAATTTGAAAATAAATTTGATGCAGTATTCTCAAATGCAGTATTGCATTGGGTAAAACAAAGTAAATTAGCAGTACAAAATATAAATAAAGTATTAAAACAAAATGGTAGATTTATAGCAGAATTTGGTGGGTATAAAAATATAAATACAATAGTTCAAGCTATACAAGAAGTATTTAATCAAAATAAAGATTATGGAGTTTTTAATAATCCATGGTATTTTCCAACTACTCAAGAATACAAAAATATTTTAGAACAAAATGGGTTTGAAGTAAAAAGTATAAATTTAACTATAAGACCAACTTCTGTTGATGATATATCAAATTGGTTAAATATATTTGCAAATGGAATAATATCACATTTAAATAAAGAACAAAAAGAAAGTTTTTTATTAGAAGTTAAATGTATATTAGAAAATAAATTATACTCAAAAGAGCAAGGTTGGATATTGGACTATGTAAGAATAAGAGTAGAAGCTAAAAAAATAATATAAAATCACCAAAAGCAAGTATATGTTATAATTAATTATAAAATAAAAAGGCAAAATAATTTTAGCAAATATATTAAGACCAAATACATTAGATGAATTTATAGGACAAAAGCATATAATAGGATCTAATACACCACTTTATAAATTAATAATGCAAAAAGATATTCCACATCTATTTTTTTATGGAAAACCAGGTACTGGTAAAACAACATTAGCTAAAATAATAGC
>Ga0256828_1001079_pt1 | contig 17445 bp, 14 predicted proteins | sample CV88metaG_FD_185993 | JGI IMG/M metagenome (GOLD analysis project Ga0256828, IMG submission 185993) | Hydrothermal vent microbial communities from East Pacific Rise, Pacific Ocean - CV88 | ecosystem: Environmental > Aquatic > Marine > Hydrothermal vents | place: Pacific Ocean: East Pacific Rise...
CAAGATGAAGTCTTTTAGAAGTTGAAAATACCTGCCGATATTCATCGTCATTCACATACACAGAGATCACAGTTTTTGGAGAAAGAGAGAAAAACAGTTTATGGTATATTTTAAGTGTACTATCCCTGTCCAGCGCATACAAATGCCCATAAAGAAGGATGAGTAGTATTAAAATTTTTCTCAAAAAAGATACTCCAACTCAAGTGTGATACGTCTGTCTATCGGTGATATTTCCAATGGTGCCAACATATTCCCTGTTGCCGGATCAACCCTGAACATACTGGTCTCTTTTGCTTTATCCAAAAGGTTTTGTCCTTTAAGTGTTAATGTCAAGTTTTCATTCACATTCAAGGAGACTGAACTGGTAAGATCAAAATAGTTTTTATTGTTTATACTGTTTTGGTGCCATACTACACCATTGTAAAAATCAAACTTTTCATAACTGTTTGAAAAACTGAGATATCCACTATAATCCTCAAGCTTATCAAGGTTAAAAATATCTTCATACCGTGCATAATAGAGCTGAAGATTCATTTTATTATTCATATTAAAATTATAATCATAATTAAATATTGCAGTAATATATTTTGTATCTCCTCCTAAACTATTTGTATTGTTTTGAAGTAAACTATCTTCATCTTGCATCATATGTACAAATAATCTTATTCGCTGAGTATCATCACGATAAGATACTTCTTGTGTTAAACCTATTGTTGTCTGATGTATCGCCTCTTTAAAATTTAAAGAATCTATATATCTATTAAATGGGTCTAACGAAAACATAAGTCGGTATAAATATGTTTTATATGTCCAATTCTCATTAGTAAAAATATATCCTAAACGTAATTGTAATAAAAAATCATTTTTTATATTGCTATTACGATAAATCTTATTATATTCAACTCCAAATGTTAATAATTGATGTTCTGTTAAAGCATATTGATCTTGAAAGAAAAATGAAGCAAATGATTCTGTATTAAACGTTAAAGGAATTATACCATACCCTTCAACGTTAACAGTATCAAGTTTTTTTATTCTTCCTTTTATTCCTGTTGCTATATGATTATTTCCTATTTTATTTTTATATGTTAATTCTGATGTGTAAGTACTATTTTTAGACATTGCATCAAAACTGTTTCCAAAAGTATTACCAAAGAATACCAAAGGAACATCATCCTTTTCTTTTAAATCTGTTTTGAGCCAATCATAGGCAAATTGTATTCTCCAATGTTCAGAGAAATTAATCCCATAATCCATATGAATGTTAAGATAATCTATTTCAGATATCAATGGAGTTGCATCTAAACTTAATCCCGCAAGACTATCTGTCTCTTTTTTCATTACTTGCAAATGGAATATTTGATCTTCTGTTTTGATGTAGGAGAAAAGTTGTGTCCGTTCAAAATCTCTAGATAGCGGTTTATCTGTTCCATTATCTATTTTTTCTCGTTTACTGTTTGTATGGGAAAAATTTATCATATAAGAAAAGTCTTCTTTTTGCTCTCCATAGTTAATATTTTGACTATTATATCCTCTACTTCCATCTATAAAACTCAGTTTTCCCCCATTATCTCGTTTAGGATCTTTAGAATAAAGGAATATTGTTATATATGCAGGTTCTACTGAAGTTTCAAAAGAGGGAATCATATAATAGAATTCTATATGATCTACAAAATCAATATTTACATCTCCATAAAGCATTAATCCACTTCCCATCCACCCTTGTGTAATCTCCACACCATCTACATATAAGCGTATAAAATTACTTCGATACGGTTCAAACAATCCCCCACTTAGTGGATCTGGTAATCCATATCTATTTTCATGATAGTATACTATAGGTGTTGTTTTGAAAACATCTTTCAGTGTCTTTGCATGCATACTTTCTAATTTCTCTCTACTAAAAAGAACTAAATGCCCTTTATTTTCATCTATAGTTTTTTGGCTTAGTGCATTCATTTTATTGTATTTTTGTAAAAGGCTATTAACATTTTCTGCATACAGCACACTAGATAAAAATAAATATATAAAAACTAAACTTTTTTGTATTATTTTATGTTTGATAATATATTCCATATTTGTATATATTCCCCCTAACTTTTCTACTTAATTATATCCTAGATTTATTTTATATTAAAAGACACTATTACTATATAATAAAATTGTCATAAAAATGTCAAAAATATTTTTTTAGCAAAATATAACAAAAAAAAATCTATACTACATTTAATTATACAAGGATATAAATGCTCAAAGAAGCCTATCATCTATTAACGAAAGAGTATACTTTAACTCTTGCCACTACAGAAAAAGACTTTTATGCAGTTAAAAAGCTTAGAGCAGAAATTTTCTCACTTAAATATAATATGCCACCTAGCATATTAGAATCAAAAGGATATCTTTTTAGCCAAGATGATAAACAATCTTTTATTTATCTATTAAAACACATCCCTACGGAAAGATATATAGGAACAGTAAGAAATTTTTTTATCAATGCACATACAACTCAAACACTAATGCCTATGCAAAGAGATGGCAATGTCAAAGATATCAATTTCTCATCTTATAACTTACCAATTTGTGAAATATCCCGTATGGGACTTAGTAATAATCTTTTAAAATATCAAAATTTTTCTACACTTAAATTAAGAACTTATCTTTCCTTAGCTCTTATGATTGCAACAAGAATCAATGCTTTTCTTTATCAATATTCTACAATATTTTCAATTATGGAACCTTCATTAGATCGCATACTAAAAAGACAACAAGCATACTTTGAGCAAACTGGTAAACCTGTAGATTATTATGGAACATGTATACCTTATGCTATAAATAGAAAAAAACTTTTAGAAGAAACTGAAGAAAATGTTGGTCAAGTTACTCGATACTACCTCAAACAACTCTGCCAAAATCCGGAACCGTTCTGGCAATTTATAGACAACAATCCGTACCTGGAACGTTCAGATATTCAACTTGACAGAATTTGTCAACTTTTTAAAGAGTATGGAGATGATGTTGATCTGGAACTTTTGCTGGGGGAGAAAGAGATCATCACAGAAGTTTGATCTTTTTCATTTCATTCACCAAATATTTAATATAACTTATGCTACTATTCTCACGCTAAACTATTCGTGAGGATAGGGCAGAAAGCTACGGGTCTTTTGGAAAGACGGCCGGGTTGCATCGATGCAATGACGGTTAAACAATTACTATCACTCCTTCTTAATAGTTATATGATCCCATCTAACTTATATGACCGTCATTGCTGATCCTTAATTTTTGACTTTATAGATCACCGCATACATTAAAGGTACATAGAACAGATTTAGTACCGTTGCCCAGGCAATACCAAATCCAAGAGAAATTGCCATAGGCTGTAATATAAGTGCCTGTCCGCTGGCAAAGAACATCAGTGATGACAACCCCAGAACTGTTGTCACAGATGTAAGAATAATAGGACGCAGACGCATTCCTGCTTTTTCTGCCATTTCAGTATAATGCTTGCTTCCTTTGACAAAATCAAGCATGATCAACCCATCATTTACAACCACACCTGCCAGTCCTATGATACCCATGACTCCCGGCAATGTCAAATTGATTCCCATAAGCTTTGTACCGATCAATGCCCCAAAAACAGAAAGAGGAATGATCGAGAGTATGATCAGCGGTAGTACCAATGAGTTGAACATCCATACCAAGGTAATAAAAATGAGAAATACTGCGATCACTGCAGCCTGTGTCATCTCTTTTTTGATCTGAGTATTCTCTTTTTCCTCCCCTTTAATAATGACTTTCACCCCTAAATCTTTTATGTTTTCAAGCAGAGGTTGAAGTTTTGCCATTACTTCGGTAGAGACGATTTTTTTACTGTCAACCCTCGCAAAGACTGAACGTACTTTATCTCCGTCTTCTTTAAAGATCTTGACAAAACTCTTCTGGTAAGTAAAGTCACAAACATCTCCAAGTCTTACGACAGACTTTCCGTCCGGTGTTGTTAACTTGAAGCTGGATATAGCAGAGGCATCCTGTTTGTAGACATCTTCTATTTTAACACGTACCAACCCTTTGGTATTGAACATTTTGGCATATTCAGCTTTAAGGAACGCACCCCGAAGAACGGTAGTGATGTAACCTTCACTAAAGCCAAGAGACTGACCATATTCATTGACCCTGAGTTTCAGTTCCCTCTCCCCTTCGTTTGCATTATCCGAAATATCTTCTACCCCGTTCATTCGGGAAAGATTCTCTTCAACTTGATGCAGAGCATCCAACATTTTTTTGCTTTCATCCGAAGAGAAACCTATTTCAATATCATGGCTTACGATCCCTGTCTGCTGAACATAGACATTAAACTCCTCATAGAGTTTTTTCCCGTGAACCTCAAGATTTTTAAATTTGCTTACCACATTTTTCTGTATCTCTGTCACGATCTCTTGTGCTTTTTTATTTCTTACCATATCGCTATTGTCATACTCCAGTGAGAACAGAGGATTGATATACTTGTCAAAAAAGTTCTCCGGTGCCTTTTCATGCAAATTGATAAATATCTGAAAAAGGTTCTCTCCTGTCTCGAAGGTTTGATCGGGGTTAAGTTTGAAACCTATGATAGACGTCACAGAGTCTACCGCATTTTTATCTACCATATTCAAAAGAGACTTTTCTACCTCTGTAACGTATGCTTCTGTCTGGGTAAGATCATTGTTAATGTCTACTTTACCGCTAAGATAGATCTGTTGGGCATCAAACTCAGGAAAAAGCTGAAATTTTGTGATTTTCATCATTCCGAATGTCGCAATAAAAATAAAAGCTGTCAATACTAAAAGTGAGAGCCATTTTCTCTTAAGCAAACGATGCAGGAACATACGATACCTATTGATGAATCTGGTCCATGCTCTACCCTCTTCATCTATTTTTTCTGCTTTTCCGACACTAAAGAACTCTTTAGCATGTAATGGCAGAAAATAGAATGCTTCGAACAGAGAACTCAGCAGCAAAATGGAGATCATTACAGGAAGTACCTGCATGAACATCCCCATTTTACCACTCATAATAAGCAGTGGCAAAAATGCAAATACTGTCGTAAGCGTCGCTGTAAGTACCGCAGGGAACATCTCCAACGCTCCATCCACAGCAGCATCCCTTGGTGTTTTCCCCATCTCCCAGTGTCTATAGATATTCTCTGCTACAACGATGGCTTCATCTACCAGCATACCCAAGGCGATGAGTGCCCCTAAAAGCGTAAGCATATTCAAACTGTATCCTATCATTTCTGCAGCAACCAGTGTCACCATGAAACTGACAGGAATACCCAATGCTACCACCCATGCGATACGGGCATTGACCGACAAGAAAAGTGCTAAAAAAACAAGGATCAGTCCAAAAAGAATATTGGAGGAGACCAGATTCAGACGGTTTTTGATCCAGACAGAAGTATCGGTATAGACTTCAAAGGTGATGTTATTGTATTTTTTGTTATATACCTTGAGTATCTTTTTGATCTCTTTACTTAATGCAATGGCATTGCCTGCTTTACTTTTAGTGATATTCAAAGAGATATTGGGTTTTCCGTTAAAATGTGAAAGCTGTGTAGCTTCCCCCAGTCCTACACTTACTTTAGCAATATCTTTTAAATAAAAGCGTTTCCCTCCTACGCTCAGAAGGATAGACTCCAAAGCACTTTTGGACTTCTCCCCGTTAATAGTAGAGATATAAAGATGATCCCCCTGCCCGTCAAGTGTACCGGCAGGAAAAATGGAAGAGATCTGTCCTATAGCCTTATAGACAGAAGCCTTGTCAAGCCCATAGGCATCAAGCTTTTTTTGATCAAGCTGTATGAGTACCTCATCATCCGCATCCCCTCTGATATCAATAGCAGAAAGATCTTTTATGAGAGAAAGTCTACTCTTTAGATCATCTGCTGCATCAAGCAGAACAGATTTTTCAACATCACCTGAGATCGCAACAAGCAACAGAGGGTAATCCTGTATCTTGATCTTGGCAATGGGTTCATTCATGTCAGAAGGCAGATCCCGTCTGACATTTGAAATGATATCTTTGACATCAGAGAGTACCAGCTGAGAGTCACTTCCGGGTTTTATATCGGCAGAAAGATTAAAAAAACCGTTTTGTATGGTGGTATAGATGGTATCTATTTCAGAAAGACTTTTAAGTTCATCCTCTATTTGTGCAACCACCATTTTGTCAAGGACATCTGCACTCGCTCCTGCATATCCGCCACGGACAGAGATCTGATCAAGTGAGGTAGGAGGAAATATCTCCTTTGGTATATTCTGGTAGGCAAAGATTGAAAGCAACAGCATAAATACCAGTAAAATATGATTGATGATGGGTTTGTCTACTGCAAACTTTATAAAATTTCGCATATCCTGCCTTTACTCTTCATTGATGACAAAGATCGTATCTGTCACCCTGTTCTTAAACTTCAAGGCTTCAACATTTTGCTGTAAAATCTCTTTTTCTGCTCTAAGCGCTTCAACTTCTCTTTGTATTTTATTGACCTTTTTACTCTCGTAATAGATCTGATTACTCAAAAATATCTTAATCATCGTCAGTATAAGTACAATAGTTACTGACATGAGTATCACACTTATCATACCGAAAGTAATACCGTTTGGTGTGGACTTCTTTTTTTTAGCTGTCATCGGTAAACCTAAAACTTCTTAATTTCGCAGAACGGCTTCTTGGATTGACTTTAAGTTCCTCTTTGGATGCAATTACCGGTTTGCGTGAGAGTTCCTTGCCTAAGGCATTGTTTTTCCCACAGGTACATCGCATTGCCCCAGCATCACAGATACAGTCCTTTGCCCATTTTCTAAAACGCTTCTTCACCAACCTGTCTTCCAAAGAGTGAAAAGTAATAAGAGAGACCACTTCACCTGCATAATGTTTTGCTTCTAGGGCATCAAGCAGTCCTTCTATCTCTCCCAGTTCATTGTTCACCTCTATGCGGATCGCCTGGAACGGAAGAGTTGCCGGATGGATCTTTCCTCCTGCGGGAATAACACTCTTAATGATATCACTCAATTCTGCAGCACTTTTTATGGGTGCTTTGGCTCTGGCTTCAATGATCACACCTGCAAGCTTACGGTAACTTCGTACTTCACCGTAAGCATCAAAAATATATTCCAGTTTCTCTTTGGAATATTCATTTACCACCTCGTAAGCACTTAACGGTGCGTGAGCATCCATACGCATATCAAGTGTCTCAGAACTAAAAGAGAAGCCACGTTCTTTTTTATCAAGCTGTAAAGAGGAGACACCAAAGTCTGCAAGCAGTGCCGTAACAGGTGCCTCCTTTAGTGTAGGCAATACCGTTGCAAATGTACCTTTGTAAAGTGTACTTCTCTCTCCAAAAGACTCCAGTCTCTTTTTCGAAAATGCCAAGGCTTCATCATCTCTGTCTATACCGATGTGCTTTAATTGGGAATATCTTTTGAGTATTTCAGAACTATGTCCTGCATATCCCAATGTACAGTCAACAAAGTAGCCTTTATTAACATCTTTAAAGCTCTCTAATACTTCTTCCAAAAGTACCGGTATATGGGGAGTTTTCACTTTGTTCCTTCACAATTCACAGTTCACTGTTAATGATTCACTAATTTTGATGTTATAATACCAAAATAATCCTAACAAAGGTTGCGGTAATGGCTAAACATCTTATAGATGATATCAAACATATTTCACTCTCCCTTTTCAATAAAAATTTTTTCGGTGTCTATCACGGTTCGATCTCTGCCAGAATAAGTGCCAGCAGTTTTATCATCAATTCCAAAGACACTATTTTGGATGAAGTAACGGAAGAGTCACTTGTCAAGCTTGATTGTCAAAAGAGAGACTACCGCTGGAGTATGGCAAATGCGGATGTACACATCCATGAGCATATCTATGAGAGCATCCCAAATGCCAAATATGTCAGCTATACTATGCCTCCTTATGCTACAGCTTTTTCATTGAAACACGGAAAGGTCTCTCCTCAGGATTATTACGGACAAAAAGTTTTAGGTGAAGTCATTGTCTATGATCCGAAGAATATAGATGACTGGATAGAACGTGCCCCTTATGAGATACCCCGATTTTTCCAAAAACATGATACACATCTTCTTCTGATCAAAGGTTTTGGCGTTATCTGTTATGACAGGGATATTACAGAGATGGCAAAGAAAGTATCTATCTTGGAGAACTCCTGCCGACTGCTGGCTTTAAGTGCTAATTTGTAAATAGCCCTGTAAAGTATGTAAAGCACATTTTTGTTATACTTTACGCAATATTATCATAGGACGGGTGTATGAATCAGACAAAAAAAAGATTAAGTATCATCAACCTTGCTATCTCCATTACAGATATTGAGACCATACAGCTTCAAATGCTTAAACTTGGATTGTTACGGTCAGACAGCAAGATTCAGGAGATCATCTCTATGCTTCAGGCAGAGAACTATGCCCAGGCACAAGGACTCATTAGTGCTTATATCGAAACACCTATGGAAGAGATACTTCAAAGAAGTGCCCAAAAAGATGAAGATATTGAAAAGAAAAAAGAGCAGGCGATCATTGAAGAGTTCGATCTTTTTGTTGAAGAACCGGAAAAACAAGAAGAACCTGTTAAAGAGATAGATGACCTTGAAGCATTTATCGATCCTGTTGCAGAACCTAAAAAGATTTCTGCAGAACAAGTAAATTATGATGCATTGCTTAATGTTGATGCAAATGAGATATTACCGGACAATATTGAATTGGATATATCACACTCACCTAAAGATACATTTTTCGACACCGCTACAAACCGATCTATAGATAAAGTATTTACACAGGGCTTGGACAGGGATACATTTTTTGATGATATTGAAGAGCATGCGAAAGAAGAGGATCCTACCCAAAAAGAGATAATGGAAAAGATCATTGAAGAGTCTGTTCCGATAGAAGAAGAAACACCTGTAGAAGAAGATATAAGTTCTGTCTCCATTCAGGATACTGAACCTGAATCAACACACTATAATGCCATTTCATACATAGATCAGAAATTCCAGAATATGTCCATCCAATATCCTCCTGTACAAACCAGTGATGAGAATTTTCCTTCAGTAGATGCCTGGCTGCGTAAGATCTCTCATGAAGGGTACAGTGAAAAAGAGATTGAAGAGATCATTGAACATATTGAAAAACTTGGTCTTGACAATAAAGCTGAGGCTGCCGAACTGTTACTTCTTACAGCGGCTACTGAATCAAAATATGCACGATTCCAATTGGCAAGAGCGCTCTACCGGGGTGATCTGCTCCAAAAAAATATCCCTGAAGCTTTTGCACTGATCAACGCTTTGGCTGTGAATGACGACTACCCTGAAGCAATCTGTGACCTGGGACAATTTTATGAATACGGCATAGGCGTTGACAAAGACAGTACGAAAGCAAAACTTCTCTATAAAGATGCAATGGGATTAGGTATTCAAAGAGCTTCCCAACATTATGAAAGACTCAATAAACAAGAGGGAGGACTCTTCTCTTTTCTTAAGAAATGATCCTCTCTATCCCCTCATAAGCCACTTCTATCATTTTATCTATCTCTTCGTATGTAATGATATAAGGCGGCATGAAATAGATGACATTTCCAAGAGGTCTAAGCAGGACTCCTCGGCTTAATGCATACTCATAGATACGTAATCCTATACGCTCCTTTACATCATACCCCTGCAACTCTATGGCTGTTACCATACCTTGCTGTCTTACCTCTTTTACATTCGAAAGTGGCTTGAACTTCTCAACTTGCTTTTGTATATAAACACGTTTTTTCTCATTTTCTCCCAAAACATCATTCTGTTCAAATATCTCCAATGTAGCCAAAGCTGCACTGCATGCCAGAGGATTACCGGTATAACTGTGTGAATGTAAAAAAGCTTTATACTCATTGTAATCACAATAAAAAGCATTGTAAACTTCATTGCTTGTCATTACTACAGAGAGAGGCAGGTATCCTCCCGTAAGTCCTTTTGAAAGTGTCATGAAATCCGGTGAAATATCTGCGTGTTCACAGGCGAACATCTTCCCTGTACGTCCAAACCCTGTCATGATCTCATCTGCTATAAGATGCACATCATACTGTTTTGTCAATCTTCTTGCACCTGTGAGATATGCGGGGTGATACATATGCATTCCCCCTGCTCCCTGTATCAGCGGTTCAAGTATTAGTGCTGCGATCTCTTCTGAGTTTTCCAGTAGCACTTTTTCCAATATCTCTAATGCTTCATTGGCTGCTGACTCACTTTGATCTTTTGGTACAGGCACCTGCATATTTGCTATAAGAAGCGGTTCATACGTCTCTTTATAGAGTGCTACATCCCCTACTGAGAGCGCTCCTATGGTCTCTCCGTGATAGGAGTTTGTCAATGAAAGAAAAAGAGGTTTACGTTTTCCAAGGTTAAGATGATAATGGTAACTCATCTTCAATGCTGCTTCAACCGCACTTGAGCCATTGTCAACATAAAAGACTTTTGCCAATGCTTCAGGCGTAATACTTACGAGTTTATGTGCCAGTTCAACAGCAGGTTCATGCGTAAACCCTGCCAATAGCACATGCTCCAGCGTATCCAACTGCTTTTTGATTTTAGTGTTGATGGTCTCATTGGCATGACCAAAAAGATTGACCCACCAGGAACTGACTGCATCAATATAGCTATTACCCTCAAAATCATAAAGATAGACCCCTTTACCTGATTTAATAGGGATAAGAGGCAAAGTCTCATGGTCTTTCATCTGTGTACAGGGATGCCAGATCACTTCCAAGTCACGCTTCATTATTGCACTGTTTTTGTCTGTCATCTTCTTTTTATCCTCTGTTTAATAATAACCGCAACGATAAGGTTATTTAGATAAAATATTGTACAAATTTTTAGATTAAGGCAGAGTACAATATGATTAGTTGGATGCAAAAACACAATAAATACCTGGTCTGGACCATATGGATAGCAACCATCGCATTTATCGGTGCGGGTTTTGTAGGTTGGGGAAGTTACAGCTTCGGCTCTAAAGCAGGGAATGTAGCAAAAGTCGGGAATATAGAAATTCCACAAACCAAACTCAACATGGTCTACAGCAATATCTATAACCAGTACAACCAAATGATGCAGGGTAAACTCGATGATAAAAAAGCAAAAGAGATGGGTCTTATCAAACAGGCTTTTGCTACACTCGCTACACAGGCCAAAATACTTAATTTTGCAAAAGATGCCGGTATTGTTGTTTCAGACGAAGAGTTAGCAAAAGCACTTGAAGAGATCAAAGCATTCCAAAAAGACGGTACGTTCAATAAAGAGATCTATCAAGGATATTTAAGAAGTCAGAGACTCAAAGCAAAAGTTTTTGAAGAATCTCTCAGAGAAGAACTTACTATTAACAAAACACTGGCTTTATTCAATGTTGATGCTCTTCCTCTGGAGACAGAAGCTTTCTCTGCTGCTATGAATGTAGCCGATAAGCTTGCATATAAAGTATTGACAGCAGCAGATGTGAACTTTACACTTGATGAGAATAAACTTAAAGCATTTTGGGAAACACAGAAAGAGAACTATATGACGAAAAAAGCATATGAACTCTCTGTTGTCTGGACACCAAGCAGTGAAACTGCTGTTACAGATGATGAGATCAAAGCCTTTTACGAAGAGAACAGTTTCAACTACACTGATGCAAAAGGAAAACAACTCTCATTTAATGAGGCAAGAGAACAGGTAACAAAAGATCTGAAACTTAAAAAGACGAAAAAAACTGCACAAAAAAACTATATTGCCTTCAAAAAAGGCAAACTTTCAAGCAGTGAAACACTTACACTTCCGCTAGGTGATCTCAAGTTAACCAAAGCAGTTTGGGATGAAATACAACAAAAGAACAGAGGAGACATACTCAAACCGAAAATCGTGGGTAACAAATATGCTACTGTTAAGATTGACAACATCAAGGAACCTTCGGTAATGACGTATGAAGAAGCAAAAAAAGAAGTGACTAAAGACTATACTTCCCAAGCAAAAAAAGAAGCACTTTTAACACTGGCCGAGTCAACACTTAAAAACCTGAATGATAGTAATGCATTGATTTCTGATTTTGTCACATTAGAAAAATCTGACAACCTAAAACCCTTAAATTCACAAGAAAGTTTACAATTTTTACAAAAACTCTTTACATCTAATAAAGAAAAAGGTATTATTAGCGTATTGGATAAAGTTATAGTTTACAATATTATGGAACAAAAACTTCTACCGATGGATGAGAATAAGACAGATGTTGTAAAACAGACTGTCAATCAAATGAAAAAAAGAACATTTGAGTCTAACTTTATTGATATGTTAGATAAAAAATATCCTACAGAAGTTTATATGGGAGGACTTACAAATTGAGTGACACAATTTTAGCTATAGACATCGGTTCCACTAAAATATGTGCTATCATAGCTGAAATTGAAGACTCCAAAGTCCAGATACAAGGTCATGGTATTGCCAAATCCCAAGGGATCAAAAAAGGTGCCATTACCAATATCGAACTTGCTTCCAAAGCGATCAAGAAAGCGATCAATGATGCGAAACGCATCGCAGGAAGCAACATTACCTCTGCTACAGTCTCTATCTCTAATGCATATGCAAAAAGTCTAAACTCTACCGGTGTTGTCAACATACCGCATAAAGATATCTCTATTAAAGAGATCAACCGGGTAATGCAGACTGCACTCTACAATGCAAATGTTCCCAATGAATATGAAGTGGTTCATGTACTTCCTTATAACTTTAGAGTAGATGACCAGGATTTCATTGAAGATCCTTTCGGGATGAATGCTTCCCGTATGGAAGTTGATGTCAACATTATCATGACACAAAAATCAAATCTTTCCAATCTTAAAAAAGCAGTTCGTTCTGCCGGTGTAGAGATAGACGGGATTGTACTTAGCGGTTATGCTTCAGCCATAGCAGTTATGGATGAGGATGAAAAAGAGCTGGGTGTAGCAGTCATAGACTTAGGCGGACAGACATCCAACCTTGTAATCCATACAGGTAACTCTATCAGATATAATGATTTCCTGGGTGTGGGTTCAAACCACATTACCAATGACCTCTCTATGGCACTGCATACACCTCTGCAAATAGCAGAAAATGTAAAAGTACGTCACGGCAACCTTGTAGAAACCAGTAATGAAGTGATCGAACTTCCTATTATAGGTGATGAAGAGAACCGTAACGGTGTCTCTTTGGAGATCGTTCACTCTGTTATCTTCTCTCGTGTAGAAGAAGCTTTGATGATCTTGGCAAAATCACTTGAGAAATCTGCTCTAAAAGAGCAGATCGGTGCGGGTATCATCCTGACAGGCGGTATGACAAAACTCAAAGGTATCAGAGAGTTGGCACAGTCTATCTTCCCTGCTATGCCTGTACGCATCGCTTATCCTCATGATATTGAGGGATTATTTGATGAACTGAAGGATCCTGCATATTCTACTGTTGTAGGATTGCTCCTCTACAAGGCAGGGGAACATACACAGTATGAAATTGATTTCCAACAGGAACTGTTACATTCCAAAGATGTGTATGAAGAGAACCTCAATGATATCAAAATCGCCAATACTGTCAGTGAAGTAGAAGATAACAAACTGACCCAAGAGTCTAAAAAAGAGAAGAGACAAACAGTCAATACCGATAATCCGGAGTCGATCATTTTTGATGATCTGCCGGATATCGGAAAAGAGAATAACAATCCGTTCAAAAAGTTGGCTAACTGGGCAAAACAACTTTTTTAACGGAATGTTGACATCATAAAAAGGAGAAAGAATGGAAGAGTTTGAAATAGATATCGTTGAAACGAAGTGTCATACCAATGGCGCAAAGATCAAAGCTATCGGTGTCGGTGGCGGGGGTGGTAACATGATCAACCACATGATACAAGAGGGGATCCACAGTATTGACCTTATTGTAGCCAATACGGATGCTCAGGCATTGGACAGCTCACTTGCACCCTATAAAATGCAATTGGGTATCAATGCAACAAGAGGTCTTGGTGCAGGAATGGTTCCTGATAAAGGTAGAGAAGCTGCTCTTGAGAGCTTTGAAGATATTAAAGAGATGCTGGAAGGTTCTGACATCGTCTTTATCTCTGCAGGTCTTGGCGGCGGTACAGGTACAGGTGCTGCACCGATCATTGCTCAGGCAGCAAAAGAAGTGGGAGCACTGACTGTCTCTATTGTAACAAGTCCATTCAAATTCGAAGGTCGTAAAAGAACTAAACTTGCAAAAGAGGGTCTTGAAGAGCTTAAAAGAGAAAGTGATTCTATCATTGTTGTTCCTAATGAGAAACTTCTCTCTATCGTTGAGAAGAATCTTGGTATCAAAGAGAGTTTCAGAATGGTAGATGACATTCTTGCTCAAGCCGTAGGCGGTATCTCCAAAGTAATCCTCTCTCATGGTGACAATGACATCAACCTTGACTTTGCCGATGTAAAAACAGTTATGTCTCACAGAGGTCTTGCTCTTATGGGTGCAGGATATGCTACAGGAACCAATGCAGCTTATGATGCAGCAAAAGCAGCGATCGAGTCTCCTCTTCTTGACAACATTTCTATTGACGGTGCGATGGGTGTACTTGTACACTTTGACATTCACCCTGACTATCCTATCATGGAGATCGGTGAGGCAATGAGTATCGTTGAAGAGAGTGCAGATGAAGATGCGGCAGTGATCTTCGGTACAACTACGAATGAGAATATGGATATAGATGAAGTACGTATCACTATTGTCGCAACCGGTTTTGAAGATAAAAATGCCATTGCTGAACCTACTCCCAAAAAGCAGGAATCACTTTTGAACAGCAACAGTTCAAGTATCAACACACTTAGATCTGCAAACAAAATGGTTGTAGGCGGATATAACGGTGATAATGAAGACATTTTAGATGTACCGACTTTCCTTAGAAAGCAAATGGACTAAAACAGCCCATTCAGTAAAACCTTTTTATGATCTAAAACAGAGAAACTCTTCCTTCTCTGTTTTACTACCCTGTCCTATTTTTCTGCTTTAATATTAACCCTTTTTTGCTATCATACCCTCAAAATTTTCACATTTAGGAAATCATTATGAAATATATCAACACATTTTCAACTATAGCTGCAGCAACCGGTCTGGGTACCTTACTTGCAACAGGTGTCACAGGATGCACACAACAACAGCAAGAGCAGCAACAAGCTAAAGGTGCTTTTGTCATCATAGAAGAGACTGCTCCGGGAAAATACAAGATAAAAGATGAGTTCCCTGCAGATGAAACAAGGATCGTACTTAAACAACTTGACGGTGTAGAGCGTGTTTTAACCAAAGAAGAGATGGACAAACTTGTCAAAGAAGAAGCAGCCAAAATAGACAACGGAACTTCAAACCTTACCAAAGAAAATGCACAAGTATCCGGAGGTATGGGACTTGGAGAGGTACTTCTTTCAAGTATTGCCGGTGCGATGATAGGCTCATGGATAGGGAACAAACTCTTTGGGAACCAAAACTACCAGAACAACCGTAAAGCAGGATACAAATCTCCTTCAACATACTCAAGAAGTAAAAACAGTTTCAACAAACCAAGAAAAAGCATGAGTTCTAAAAAGAGCGGTTTCTTCGGTGGTAAAAAATCTTCTAGCCACAGTGGCGGCTTCTTCGGCGGTTAATAGATGCCTACTTTACAGAAAACCACTCCGCTTGACACAGAGTACTTAGAGTCACTGGGCTTTGTATGGCATACTGACTCCGATGAGAGTGCTTACATTTCAGATGAACTTGTAGTCATCTCAGAACCTGAGGCAGAAGCATACTATGCAGCCACAAACGAACTCTACGACATGTATGTGACCGCAGCAGAGCATGTAGTAGAGAATAATCTCTTTCATGAGATAGGCATCCCTTTTAACCTTGTGGATGTCATCAAAGAATCATGGGAAAATGATGTGCATTGGCATCTCTATGGACGTTTTGATTTGGCAGGAGGCATAGACGGTAAACCCATCAAACTCTTAGAGTTCAATGCGGACACCCCTACTGCACTCTTCGAGACAGCCATTATCCAATGGGCGATACTTAAAAAGAACAACCTGGAAGAAGAGCATCAGTTCAACTCTGTCTATGAAGCACTTATTGACAATTTCAAAAGACTTGTCACCCTTGAACATGATGTCTCTGCATTTGAAGAGCGTTATGATGACTGGAAGTTCCTCTTTACTTCCATCAGAGGGAATGCCGAAGAGGAGAACACAGTCAAACTGCTTCAGTACATCGCTGAAGAAGCTGGCTATGTAACAGAGTTTGCCTACATGGATGAAGTGGAGTTTGACGAGAAAGAGGGTATTTTCTTTAACGATGAAAGCTATGAACTCTGGTTCAAGCTCATCCCATGGGAGGACATAGCCTTGGAAGAGTCTGACCTGGCAATGCTTTTAAGTAACATCATAAAAAACCAAAAAGCGATCATCTTCAACCCGGCATACACCCTGCTCTTTCAAAGCAAAGGATTACTCAAAATACTTTGGGACCTCTACCCGAACCATCCTCTTCTGCTAGAGAGCTCTTTTGAACCGTTAAAGGAACAAAAACAGGTCAAAAAGCCCATATTTGGCAGAGAGGGAGGGAATGTAAGCATCTTGGATGAAAATGCAATAGAACTCGAATCTGTAGAGGGTGACTACGCCAACCACAAAATGCTCTACCAAGCCTACACAGAACTAGCCACAGATGCACAAGGCAACAGCTACCAGGCAGGTGTCTTTTATGCGTATGAAGCGTGTGGACTCGGGTTTAGAAAAGGCAAGAAGATACTTGATAATATGTCTAAGTTCGTGGGGCATGTTGTTAAATAGTTTTTTACCGTAGGTCGGGTTGTCCCCTCCCCAACAATAATTTCTCTTTGGCTATAATATTATAAAGGAGCTACTATGGATAGTTTTATTTCAGAATTCAAAGATCTTGATATTATTGAATCAAATAAGATACATATAAAAGCTCTCATTAGTACACAGAATTATTACTTTGAATTAGTTTTTCCTAAAAATATATATGAATGGTTTGTTACAATGTATGACAATAATACAAAAGAAAAAATATGGGATGATTGGTCTGAATGGTACATTACTAATAATATCACAAAAGATAATATTAACAACTTTTATCAAGAAAATATTAAATACTTTATTTCAAGAATACAATCATCAACAGAATTCAAAATAATAAAAAATTCACATATCCAATTACAAGGAAAAATAAATAATTCATGGAAAATTATTGATGTTGGTAAAATAGAAAATTAACTCGTCGTATACTAAAAATGTGCAATAAATTGATAGTTTGAGAAATAAGTTAAACTATAAAAGCACAATATAAATGAGAGATGAATAAAAACCTTTAACTCGTTGGTTGTAAAAAACCTTTGT
>Ga0256828_1001080_pt1 | contig 17439 bp, 15 predicted proteins | sample CV88metaG_FD_185993 | JGI IMG/M metagenome (GOLD analysis project Ga0256828, IMG submission 185993) | Hydrothermal vent microbial communities from East Pacific Rise, Pacific Ocean - CV88 | ecosystem: Environmental > Aquatic > Marine > Hydrothermal vents | place: Pacific Ocean: East Pacific Rise...
TATAGTAGTCATCTGTATTATCCCATTTGATTGAAGCATATCCTGATATTTTTTCGTATTGGTCATTATAAAAAGGTGCTAATGTTGCATTGTAGTCATCATTATATGTTGATTCATTATCTACATACCCAATACCCACAGATACATATATGTGTCGTAGGTATTGTCTTCCTATATTGATAGTTCCACCTAAACTATCTTCTGTATAATCTACATATTCATAGTCTCTTTTATATATGTTTATACCTAAACTATATAAACTATCCCAAATCCTAGGATTTATAAATGATAGATTAAAGTTTTTGGATACTTTTGAAAATTCAAACCCCAAAGATGTATCCCATCCTGTACCAAATAGGTTTTTATCAGATATAGAAGCATTGACTGTAAATCCTTCATAATCTCCATATCCACCACCTGCTTGGATATTTCCTGTATGAGCTTCTTTGACTTTGACTAATAAGTTTATGGTATCATCGGATATCCTTTGAGTTTGTATATCAACTTTTTCAAAGTAACCTGTTCTTGCTAAAGCACTTTTACTGTCTTTTAGGTCTGTAGCACTGAAAGTATCACCTGGAGCTAGATATATATATCTTCTAATAACTCTATCTTTTGTTGTGCTATTTCCAGATATAAAGACATCATTTATATGAACTTTTTTACCTAGAGTTATATCATATTTTATATTTAAAGTACTATTTTGTGGTATCCTATGTAATTCAGGATTTACTTTTGCAAAGGCATATCCCAAATCACCGACAGCATCTTGTATCATTTTGATATCTTGACGCATTTTTTTGATGTTGAAGACTTTGTTTTTCTTTAGTCTTAGGTTGTCAAATATATTTTGCATATCCAATCCTTTTATAGGAGTGATTGTGATATCAGCTACTTTATATTGAGGTCCCTCTTGTACTTTATAGTCTATTTGTGCAGTATAGTTACTGTAATCTACTTTCATCAATGGATCAGATACTTTTGCATCCAAAAATCCATTTGTCATATAGTTGTCTTTTACTCTGTATTTGTCATACTCTAGTTGATCTACTTTTACTTCACCACCACCTACAAATGGAAGCCAACTAAATAGGCTATCTTCTGTATTGGCAAGACCTTTTTCTATATCTGTTTTATCAAGTTTTTTAGCACCTATGAAATTGACTTTTTCTATCTTGATTTTTTGTCCTTTATTGACATCAAATACGATAGAAACTGCTTGGTTTTGTTTGCCTATAGGGTTGACTTTTACATTGACAGTAGAGTCATAGTTACCTTTTGATTGTAAAACTTTCAATAACTTTTCTTTAGCTTCATCTATAGTATCTTGATCAAATAAAGCACCTTTTTTGATACCCAATGAGTTCAAGATAGACATACCGTCATCACCAAATCCACTTATGGATACATTTGCTATAGCTGGTTTTTCTTTGAAGTGGTATATCACTTGACCTTTTGAACCTTTATCTACCCATACATCTTCAAAGTATCCTTGGTTGTATAGTTTGAGTATGGAGTCATCTATCTTGGAACTATCCAAAGTATCACCTACATGTATGCCTGTTAGTTCTTGTGCCATCTGTTTTGACATATGTGTCAAACCTTGATACTTTATAGATGTGATTGTTTGTGCATATAATGCTGTTGATGCGATAATGCAAGTTAAAAAAGCTATTTTTTTCATTAGAAATACCCTATGATAATATAAAATTGTATAAGTTTATCTATTTTTATATTAAGAAGTCTATAAAATAATGGTATAATGCGATAAAAAAAGTATAATTATTATGGATAAAAAAACTATTGGAATTATCGGACTAGGGTTGATGGGTGGTTCTTTATCACTAGCATTACAAAAATCATCCAATGCTTATGAATTTATAGGATATGACCACAACACACTACACTGTACACAAGCTCTTGAGCTTGGACTTGTTTCATCTATAGCAACTTCATTACAAGAGATAAAAGAGTGTGATATCATAGTGCTGACTATACCCGTAGATGGTATTATCAAAGTACTTCAAGAGCTTACTGATATCTCCAAAGATACTACTATCATAGATTTTGGAAGTACAAAAGAGAAAATATGCTCATCTATACCACCTGTTATTAGAAAAAACTTTGTAGCAGCCCACCCTATGGCTGGAACTGAAAAGTTTGGACCTAGTGCCGCGATAGAAGATCTCTATACTCATAAAGTAGTAGTTTTGTGCGATATAGAACAGAGTGGAAAAGAACAAAAAGATATAGCTATACAACTTTTTAAAGCTATAAAGATGAATATAGTCTTTATGGGTGCAAAAGAACATGATAGACATGCTGCGTTTATCTCTCATATGCCTCATGCACTTAGCTACTCATTAGCCAATGCTGTAATGAATCAAGAACAAAGAGAAAGCATAGTGGCACTTGCTGGTGGTGGGTTCAAAGATATGAGTCGTATAGCCAAATCAAGCCCTAGTATGTGGGAAGATATATTTAGACAAAATCAAGCAAATCTTATAGAGGCTATAGAATCATTTCAAAAAGAGTTAAAAAAATGTAAAAAAATGGTTGAAAACCAAGAGTGGGAGGAGCTTAACTCTTGGATGACAAAAGCCAATAAACTTCATGAGATACTCTAAAGTATCTCGTCTTTATATTTACGAAGCATCTTTTCAAGCTCTTTTTTGTCTATCTTGATGGATTTATCTCCGTTTTCTTTTGCATATAGTTTCCTTACCATCTCTTCTACATTTTTATCTTCGCTGATATGTGGATATAGTATTGTTAAGATTTCTTGATTTGATAATGTAAATTTAGGAGTTTTAACCTTTATATTTAATCTACTAAATCCAAACATACTAGCTATACCAGCTACAAATGCCAATAACAAACTCCACCAAGAAGCTACTTCTATATTAAGATTAGAAGAGTTATTTGTTGACTCATTTGGCATAGTTTTTAGGTTTGTGTGTATCATAGGTTTTTGTGGTGTTGATACATTTGAATTATTGAGTGTATAAGCTTGATTTGTTGCTACCTCTATATGATAAGACGGTATAGTAAGATTATACTCCTTATTTATTGTTGTAGAGTAGGCTTTTAACTCTAACTTTGGTATATCAAAACTATGGTCAGATATAAAAGCATAAGTTTTGATATAGCTTGAGTATATCTTACCATTTTTTACTTCACTTTTGATAGTCGCATCATCACTATATACACTAACACCATCTATATCATACTCAGGTAATTCGATATCATTTAAACTACCTTCTCCAAAGATTTTGATACTTAGGTTAACTGGTTTGTTAGCTTTTGTTTTTTCTTTATCTATGTGTGCTACTACTTTAAAATCCCCAACCAAAGATACATTATCTGGTTTTGGTTTAACCACTACTGATATAGGTTTTGCATTGATAGCATACCACTTTGCATCCATACCAAATCCAAAGAAAGGATCTTGTCTCTGTGAAGATACAGCTACTTTTGCACTAGGTGGAGTGATAGTATAGTTCCCTTCAGCTTTTGGTGTGATTATATAATCTAGTTGAGTTATATTGTAGTTTTTGTTTTGATAGCTTTTTTGCTTTGGCTCAGATACAAAAAAACCATCAAATTTTGGTGGATTGTATCTAGGTTGAGTAGCCAATACAATATCATTTCTTACTACAAAATACACACTTACAACGAAAGGTTCATCTACCATTACTTTATCTTTTTGAGTTTTAAACTGTAGATAAAATGGTTTTTTATCTATAGGTATGGCTTTTGTAGTGTGTATTTCTAAAGGCTTTGTTTGATACTCTTGACCATCTACTTTGATCTTAAAAGATGGTATTTTTATATCTTTATCTACACTAAACTCTAAAGTGAGTATCTTTTGATTGTCTGTTACACTCTTACCATTGATAGTAGAAGAGTAGATTTTCATAGATTGGTGTTGTGATATTATAGGTAGTTCTCCTATCTTTGATATCGTAGGAAACTCCACATTACTTCCATGAGCTATAATATCTAGTGATACTATACTACCTTTTGGTACATTGTTGTTTGATAGTTTGACTTCTACTACACCACTTGCATTAAGCACCGAAAATAACAATACTAAACTTATCCATATCTTACCAAGGTTTGACATTTTCATTCCTTTTTGGTTTTTTTGTACCCATTTGATATATCATTGTAGGCATTTTTCCTTTATTATCCATCTTTCTTAGTAACCTTTTTAACTCTTTTGCTTTAAGCTTCTGCTCTTTAGATAGCTTTGCTTGAGCTTGTTGTTTGTTTTTGCTACCCTTACTGCCTTCTGATTGGCTTTTGTTTTGGGTATTTTTATCTTTATCTTTGTTAGCTTTATTTTGCTCTTGTCTCTTTTGCTGTTTTTGTTGCTCTTTTTTCTTTTGATTTTGCTTATTATCTTGTTTATGGTTTTGTTTATTTTGCTTATTTTTATCGTTTTTATTTTGTTTGTTATTTTTTTGGTTCTGCTTATTTTGTTGCTTATTATTTTTGTTCTGTTTTTTATTATCTTTATTTTGTTTCTTATTCTGCTTTTTGTTTTGCTTTTTCTTATCTTGCTTCTTTTTTTGCTGTTGTTTTTGCTGTTGTTTTTGCTTCTGTTTTTTTGCCAACTCTAAGTTATACCTAGTATCTTTATCATCTTTGATTTTCAAAGCATTCTCATAATGTTTTATAGCCTTATCCCAATCTTTTTTTTGAAAATAACAGTTACCAAGGTTGTGTTCTACTTTGGCATCTTCAAAACCTTTGGCTTTGTTATACTCTTGTATAGCTTTATCATACTGAGCTTTTTTATAGTAACTATTTGCCAAATCATAATGTACCTGTTTTGTATCTTTACTACCTAAAAGCTCCTGATAAAGCTGTGTACTTTTAGAGTACTTACCACTCTCATAAGCTTTTTTTGCTTTATCTATCGTTTGAAAGTCAAAAAGCCCTGCATAAAGTAGATAACTACTAACTATCAGCATAAACACATATCTTATCATTTCTCTCTCCTGATTTTTGGAGTTGAACTTAGTGATATAAGCAGTATCAACAAAGCTAGAGCTAATGGATAGTAAAACAACTCTACTCTTTGTTTGATAGTTGCTTCTCCTTGTATCTGATTTTTATATTTAGAGTGTATCACTTCACTAAGTTTTTTCATATCTTCCTTACCATTTGATGCTATCACATATGCACCATTCATCTCTTGTGCTATCTTACCTAGTTCATCATTTCGTTGAGTGATAGCGATAGTACCATCTTTGAGTTTGAGTGGTTTATGGTTTTCATCAAGCACTGGTGCACCTGTCTTAGTACCTACAAGCACTACATAAAGGTCTATACCATTGTTTTTGAGTATATCTTCAAACCCTTTTAGTGCATCTTTATCGCCACCATCACTAAATACTACAAGAATCTTTGGCTTTTTATCTTCTAATATCTTTGCTGAAGTATTTGCCAAAGCTTCAAAATCAGTAGAACCAAACGAGATATACCTATCATCTATACCTTGAAGCATCATCTTAAGTGACTCTTTATCGCTACTAAAAGGTGCTACAACAAAAGGTGTATAAGCAAAAGCTTCTATAGCTACCATATCAGTAGGCATCTCATCTAGTAACTCACTTAGCTTCTTTTTTGCAAACTCTAGTCTGTTTGGATAAACATCTTCACTTCTCATAGACCCAGATATATCCAAAGCACAAAGTACACTAAGACCTTGTATATCTACCTTTTTGTCCCCTTCGTTAACTACAGGTCTAGCAAGTGCTACAATCATCAAAAAGATACTAAGCAACATCCCAAGATGACGAAACTTCACAGGCATAGCATCACTAACCATGATACGATTTAAGACTTCAGGAGCAAATACTCTCTCTAACCTCTCTTTAGTTGTTAGTATCAAAAAAGCAAATATAACAAAAGGTATTATCATTATCCAAAACAGATATACATTGACAAACTCTATCATCACTCAACCCCTTTTGCACTTCTCATATAGACAAATACCAACAAAGACAATATAGCCAAAAATAAAGGATATATGTATAGGTAGTCATTATGTACTATCTTTTTATCTTTGAGTTTTGTAACTTCAAGCTTGTCTATATGCTCATATATCTTTTTGAGTCCTTTTGCATTACTAGTAGCAAAGAACTCTCCACCTGATGTTTTTGCCAACTGATTAAGATACTCTGCATTATAATCCCTTGGCGTTCCGATAGCTATGGTATAGAGTTTTACATTGCTATCTTTTATAAGAGATAACAACTCATCTGGTGTAACTTTACTCATATTGTCTATACCATCTGTTAGAAGTATGACCACTTTTGATTTGGCTTTGGATTTACTTAGCATATTGTAAGCTTGAACCAAAGCATCATTGATGGCAGTTTTTTCTCCTGCTACTCCTACCTTTTGCATCTTAAGTATCTTTGCTAAAAACTCATTTTCAAATGTCAAAGGAGATGCGATAAAAGAAACATCACCAAATGTTATCATACCTATACGGTCATTTTTTCTTTTATCTATAAACTCTCCTACCACATCTTTGACTACGGCAAACTTGGATTTGTATATATCATTCATATCAAACCCAAACTGCTTCATCGAACCACTACTATCTAGTACCAGTACTATATCTCTACCATTTTTATTGCTGTTTGTATAGCTTGTAGTTATCACAGGAGATGCCAAAGCTGTGATAGCCAAAACCACACCTATATACTTTAACCACGAGAGCAATCTACTCTTTTTTACACTTGAAGCTACAAGTGTAGATATATGTGGGAAAAATATCGCTTGACTTCTCTCGTGACACCATCTCTCACAAGCCCAAAACAACACTATGAGCAAAAAAACAAACGGATATTGAAAACTAAACTGACTCATTTGCCACCTGCTTATATAGATTAAATTTATTTAAAGTTTCTTCATCCACCTTTGGGACATCTTTTTTGTACTTATACTGTGCCAACATAGGCTCAAGCTGAGAAAAAAGTTCTTTTCTTCTCTTGTCTGTTGCCAAAAGCCTAGCATACTTTGTAGCCTCATAAGCACTCTGCTTTGTATCATGCCAAGTTATGGCATTGAGCCTAGATAGATACTCTTTGGCCTTATTTATCTTACGATGCTCCCATAACTTTTTGAGTACAAAAAAGAGTATCAACACCACCAATACTACACCCACACTCACAAGAGCTACATATAGAGTATGTGAGTTATCAGGTATCTCAACAAGTGGTTTTATGTCTCGTAACTGCTCTTGCATTTTAACTCCTAATTTAGGATTGAGTTTTGAGGTTCGAGGATTGAGGATATATCCACACCTCATATACCTACATATATCAATATTATAAAGATTATTATACTTTGAGGTGGTTAATTGAAGTTAAATCGTACAAGAAGATACAAGAAGTTTTATATTTTTATAAGCTTATTTTTGTACAATTCTATAAAGGGTACATCGATATCCAAAGGAACTCGTACTTCCTTTGGAATCAATGCGATAGCTTTATCGCTTATCGGTGTTCTTTTGCCTTCTACACTCTTTGTAGTTGAACCACATAATGATAGTTCTCACCACTCCAAGTATAAAAGTCAGTACAGAAAACAAAGTTTCCATTGCGTACCCTTTCTTTTGAGCTTACCCTACCTATGTAAAACATACAACTTTTCAAGCCCTATCCCACTCAAAGAAAGAAGAACACTACCCCATATAAACCAAAAAGGGTACGCATTATTATAACTTATGATTTTTAAAGATTATAGTAGATCGGGTGTTCCCACCCCCGACATTTATGTGGAGTTTAAAGAGTGTTTATTTTGTGATATATAATCAAAGTATTTAACTAAAAATAAAAGATATTAACCTTAGAACCTATATATTGATGATATTTATGTTTCCACTTTTTATCAAATATATTTTTAAATTTATTTTGAAACATTTCCAATTTATCTTTATCATCCCAAGATAATTCTTTCATTCTATCTAGTTTGATATATTCAGCAGAAACTGTTTTGACTAATGGTTTTTCAAAACCTACCTGTAAGGCTATTTTTTTTACTTTTTCAATAGCTTTCTTTTCATGAAAATTCCAAAATTTTTTTATATTTTTTATATATTCTTCTTTAGTTTTTGACGCAACTACTTCAGGTATTTTTGCATTATCTTTTAAAGCTTCATCTATTTTATTGATAATAAATAACACTTCAAATTTTTTATCTATTTTTTTTCTTTTTGCTATCATACCCCATAAATTGTTTTTAGTCACTTCCAAATTTGCATCAAGTTGCTTATAGTCTAAAAGATATATTAATTTTGAAGCATTTCCCATTATAATACTTTGTGTAGTTAAAAAATGTTGTTTAGAAAATTCATTAGAATTATTTGGTCCTGGAGTATCAATAATCACATAATACTTCTTAGCTGATAAACTATTTATAAAATAGTAAAATCTCCAATATAAATCAATCCTTTTAACTTGTTTGTATTGTTCTTCTTCTACTAAGTTATCATGTCTAGCATATTTTTTCAACTCTTTTTGTAAGGTTTGCTTTGCCAAACCTTTTGTTTCTTTTGTATTGTGAAAACTAATGATAGCCATATAATTAGTAGATTCATCATCTGAATATATGTATATAGGACAGTCTGTTGTAGCATGATTTGAAGAAGGTAAAATATCTTCTCCAAACATAGCATTTATAAATGTAGATTTTCCTGCACTCATATTACCAACAACAGCAATATTACACTCTTTTTTAATCATTTGACATATCTTTTAATGCTTTTTGTATCATTTCTATCAAATCAGGAAAATCTGATGTACTTGAATTTAACATACTTTCAAGTAGTTCCTTATCTTGTTCACGAATAGCATCTTCAATAATTGACTTATCTCCAAGATATCTATCATTATCAGATAATAGCTTGTTTAAATTTTGATTATAGTTTTTATCTTTTTTTTGTTGTGTATTATAATAAATAATACCACCAATAACTATCATACTCACAGTTCCTAATACCACTGAAGTCATATATTATCTCCTTGTATTATATCTCTAAATGTTTTATATTGTTCATTTACTACTTTTAAACTGTTTTCATTTGACTGTATATCTTTTTTTAGTCTATCTATCTCTTCTATCTTTTGATGTCTAAAAACTTGAAAAATATCATGATTATCTAAAAGGTATTTTTTTATAGAGTCTTTATACATATTTATTTCAATGTCAATAAACTTAGAAATACTATCATTTATACTTTTTTCTATAGATTGTTTTAATTCTTTAACTGAAATAATAAAGAAATGTTTTTCATCACTAACCCTAATCCTTTTTGTGCTAAACCAAGAAAATGGATTCCACAAAACTGCATCACTAACTGTATCATATTGTGCTTCTTTAAAATTGTAATCCAATACACTTTTAGGTATCTTTATATCGAAATTCAAAATTGAATCATAATCCATATTTATAGTTAATAAATTTTCTGTTTTTACATCTAAAGTATTGTCTAATTGTTTTTGTAATTCATCTTGATATTTTGTAAACAATTTTTTTGATTCTCTTTCAAATTCAAAATATACATCTTTTATATCACTTTTTGAGTCTAAATAGTTTCTTTTATAATCTTCAAAAATTCTTTGAAGAAAATTCATCATCTCATTCATAACAACTTTTTTATCAACTTTCTTACCAATTTCAATATTTACTTCAGAATCTTTAAGATTAATTTTTGAAGCATTTTTTTCAGATTTTTTTGTTGCCAATCTGACATCTCCATCTAAAGCATAAGCTTGAGCAAAAGCAATAGCTCTTTTTGACATATAGTCTATATTGTCTCTAAATTCTTTTTGTATAGCCGTATCTAAGATAGATTCAATTTTTTTAATATATTTTTTCTCTATTTGAGTAGACTCCTTTTTCATTTCTTTATTCATTTCTTTTGCTTTAATATTTAGAAATTCTTCTGCTTTTTCTAGATTTTTTTCAGCCTTTTCTTTAGGTTGATTTATAACTTGTATTTTTGTATCTAACTTTTTATTTTCTTCATTGACTAGAGTGTTTATTTGTGATTCCAATCTCTTCAAAATTTTCTGCTTAACACTTTCATCTATATATCTATTGATATCTTCTTCAAGTTTAGAAATACCAAGATACTCTATATATCTGTCTTCCCAACTACTATCAAAAACTTTTCTAAAATGTTTCATTTTAAATATGTCTAATTCAATGTCATCATCACCCAATAGAACATTATTTTTATATAATCTATCTAAAAGCTGAAATTTAGATGAAACAGGGAAAATTTTTGGATTGTCTATACCATGTTTTTTTGAAGCTTCTTTTAATTTTTCAATAGCGATTTCTTCATACTTATACCAATTTTCTTTTTTTAATTTATAATAATCATCTTTAGATTTTATATCTTTAAAATTATCATTTAGTGCTTCATCTATTTTATTTAATACAAAATAAACATCAAAGTTTTTATCTTTGTCATGTCTTTCTTTTATAGTATGCCAAAGTCCTTGTTCATCACTTGATAAATTAGCATCTAACTGAGTATAATCAAACATAAACAATGCCAAATCAACATCATTTAAAACACTTCTTGTTTGGTCTTTGTGTTTTTCTTGGTAATCTCCTGTACTATTTGGACCTGGAGTATCTACAAAGATTATCTTAAAATCTTTTTTTGATGATGTTTGGAGATTTTGAAATGGATAAAAAAGTTCTATTTTTTCAACATTTTTATATCTATCATCCTTACAATCTTCATCTTTTTGAGCATATTTTTTAATCTCTTGTTCCAAATCTTCTTTTATTTCAACTTGTTTTTTACCATCACTGAAATCTATAATAGCTTTTTGTTCAATCCCTACTTCAGAGTGTATATATGTAGCTGAATCAGTCGTAGCATGGTTAAAAGAAGGTAAAACTTCTTGACCAAATAAAGCATTTATAAATGTTGATTTACCTGCACTCATATTGGCTACAACTGCTATCTTATACTCTTGATTATTTAACTTAGTAACTAAATCATCAATCTCTTTTTCTGCTTTTTTATCAGGATATATTTCGAAATATTTCTTCAATCTTTCTATATTGTCTTCTAAGATGCCTACTGTAATATTATCTTTTTTCATGATATTTTCCCTCCTATTATTTATAAAAATGAATCTTCTGTTCCAACTTCTAGTTGTCCATTTATAACAAACAAAGCAACACCATTTTCTATATCATACTCTGTATCAAACAAAATACCCCAAGAACCATCTCTTTCAAATATAACAGTTTTTGGTGTCAAACACTCATCTAATGTCTTATCTGTATTATAATTAGTTTTACAATACTCTTTTAGTTTTTTTTCTATAGCTACTTTATTTTCTTCAAGATAGTTTCTAAAGTTTACATAATTTTCTCTTTGTATATCTAAAATAGTATCTCCCTTGTATGCTTGTGCAACAACTTTTACCTTATATGCTTTATCAAATAAACAAATAGTATCTGTTTTAGTCCATGAATGTTTATATACCATCTCTCCAAAATAATTATCTTTTATTTTATTATCCATTTATTACTCCTTTAAACATTTTCTTTTCTTTTAGCTACAGATATACCACCTGAATGTGGAATATTACCATGCACTTCTTGTGGTACTAAATCCAATGTTTTCATATCACTTCTTTCATGCCACGACAAATTATGCTCTTTCCTATAATCTCTTATATCTTGTGGAGTCCATTCTTTGCCATCTTTACCTTCTTCTGTCCACTTATCAGCCAATTTTTCATCTGCTTGAGTAAAGTTTACATTTCTATCTGTAGAAAAATCTTCTATTTCTACAGTACCTTCCGAAATAACAGAAAAATCTGGTTCTCCATCCTTAAATTCAATACCTTCTATATCATACTTGTCAAGTATTTCTTCCCAAGTATCTTCATTGCCTGGTGGGCGTTTTGGAATCTCTTCAGGATTTGGTTTCCACTCAGAGTTACCAACATCACCTATCCATTCTCCACCTTCTTTTGGAAAAATTTTTGTAATAACAGATATATCTTCTTTTATAGATTGTTTCAACATATCAATTTCATATCTATCGCCTATTATACCTAATCTAGTTCCTTTACTCAATAATTCATTTGGAGAAAACTGTCTATCAATTTCATCAAATGAATTTATACTGTTAAAGTCTGTTTCCTTAAAAAATCTAGATGATATATCTAACATTTAAAATCCTTCTTTTATAAAATGTGTAAAATCTATCTCTTCCGTACCTGCCCTAATAGCCCCTAAAGAATATCTCAATTCTGGGGATGTTTTACCAAAGAGTTTATTTAAAATTTTATCAAACTTATCGGTAAGAGATATATTTTCTTGCATAGTATCAATCATAAAATGATATATATCTTCTGATGAAGTGATATTCTCCAATATCAAAAGAGTATAATCTATACTATAATTATCATAGTTTTTCATAGAAGCAAAAACTTCTTTTATCCAAAAATGTTCAAAATATTCTGTTAATCTGATGATGTCTTTATCATAATTTTTATTTTTTATAAGTTGTTCTATAAGTCTTATAAACTTTCTATACATATCCAAATAAGCATCTACATTACGGTAATACTGCATATTGGATATATAATTCAATTTATTAAAGGCTTCTATAAAAAGATAATAGTAAATTTTATCATTCTCTACATTATCTAGGTTATTTGTAAAATTTTGCCAATGTCTATCTAACTCATTTGGATAAAAGAATATAGAATTTATAACTTTCAATATAGATTTTTTAAGAACTATAGATTCTTTATTGTTAATATTCAAACGCTCTTTAAAAGGAATATAAAACCTAGCTTCATCAATTAATTCATATTGATATTTGTTATGCACTTTTAAAAACTTTGAATTAAACTCTTTTAATCTATCTTCATCAATATTATGAATTTTCATAGTATCTACCTTAACCATAAATGCTTGATGAACATCTTTATTGTGTACGATAGCCTCTCCCAACTTTAACTCAGCTATATCTAAAATTTGTTCATCATTAAGATTTATGGAACTACCAACTATATCTCTATCTTCTCTATCCATTGTTCTATGAATAATCTTTATATTTGTATTTTTAATCACATCTTGATGAAGTTTAGATGCAATTTGATCTACTATAATAATCCCTTCTCCATATGCTCTAATTTCAGATAATATATTGGAAAATGTTTCAACTGATTTTGCTTTTGAACTAGCCTCTTCATTGCTTCTATCTAAAGATATATTAGGCAACAGTCTATGAGCTTCTTCTATAACAGTGATATGCTGTAAAGTATCAAAAGAACCTTTTTCTTCTCTGTATTGATACAGTTTATTTAGCAGTAACCCCATTAAAAAAGCTTTTTCCTCATCATCTGTGATATTTGACAACTCTATAATAGTAGGTTTTTCAAATAAAGTTTCAACATCAAAAGCATGTCTTGAATTGAAAATCTTACCTTTCATACCAATAGTTAAATTTTTGATTCTTGTTTTTAGTGAAGCTTTAAGGTTACTATCCAATTCTCCTGCATATCCTGATTCTTCAACTACAAATTCTATTTTGTTTTTTAAATCATTCATTGTAGGAAATAATAAAGTTTTTCTCTCAATATCAGCTTCTTTTGAATCTGTAAAGTATGGATTGTCTTCTGTATCAAAACTCCATCCTTTATCTTCATAGATTTTATAAATAGCATCTTCCAAAATATATGGCATAGGTCCATACATAGGAAATGCTGAACTAAATGTAGTTTTCAGCATATCTACATGTTTAGTTAAAGTAATACTACAGTTATTTCTGCTATGTTCAAAAACAAAAGGATTAAATCTAAAAATATCATCTTTAGCACCTGGTCTAAAAACTTGTAAATCTGAAATTTCATTTAACAGATGTTTATACTCTGATTTTGCTGGTTCTATTACCAAAAATGGCACATCTGTTTCAGACTGTAATTTTTTTAAAATGAGTTTTATAGTATTTGATTTACCACTTCCTGTAATACCTGATACAAAAAGGTGAGAGTTTAAAGATTCCATTGATAATCTAAATCTTTGATTTGTAGGTTTTTTCTTATTTAGAACTGTACCAATCTCAATAGAATTTTTAGTATCTAATTGTTTTGATTGAGAGAGACCAAAACTAGATATTTTAGAAACACTTATACCATCTATATCATTTTTGGGAAGAGATGCCAATATAGAAAGTTCTTCTGTATTAATAGCTGTGGAGAAACCAACAAATGATTGATGAATTGGATGTTTAACATTTTTATCAAAATAAAGCATAGGTAATTTAGATAAACTAATTTTTGGATTTTCATTTAAATAACCACTAAATCTAATAGTTTCATAATAAGACTTATCTCCACTGTAAACACTTTTTAAAGTATGTTCTAATTCAGATAATACAACCTTGTCTTCTGCTTGAATATACAAAGATGAGTTCCACATACCATGATTTAACCCCTTTTGAAACCTTTCTATATATGTATCTATAAGATTTTCACAATATTCTGCTGATTTATTGATTTCTTCAAAAGTTATACCAAATGTATTTGTTGTTGTAGTTGTATTACTAACACTTTTACTCTCATTTGTTGAATTTGTACGAGAATAGTTTTCTGTTTTAGAAAATATATTTCCACCTAATCCTCCACCTATCCCTGCTCCTAAAGCCATTCCCATAGGACCACCTGCCAAAAACCCGATAGTTCCTCCAATTATTGTAGATAAAGTTGTACCTACTTTACTACTATTAGATTTATCACTACTACCTATCGTTTCACTACTACTTGAACCATTAGTAAAAGTAAGTCCATAAGCATTAGAATTACTTTTTTGTTCATTTCTACTCTGTTTTACAAATCTGTGTAACTCACTACCTAATGTTTGATAATTTGAAATAATCTCTTGAATTATATCTAAATCATAACTTTCTGCAATCAAAACAATACGAAAAGTTTTCCCTTGCATTGGAAATAAAACTTTTTCTAAATACTGTTTATACTCTTTATCTGAATCCCGTTTCAATGCAGGAATACCAAGCATTGCTTTAGAATATTGCATATCTTTAGATAAATTTGGTTGAACTTCTTTAGTATTTTCAACAAAAGAACCTGAATATATTCCCTCAAAAGTATCTTTCAGAAAATTTTTACTATCTTGTTCTTTTATTGTTCCTAAATATAAATCTATACCATTAGGACAACTTTCAATAATATAAACAAATTTTTTAGATTTAGAAGATATAGCACTTAATAATTGTTGAAAATCAACAAGATTTAAATCTGTATCTGACTTATTCCTATCATAAGATATATGTGAAATTTTTACAAATTCAATATCTTCATTTGTATTTGTTTCAATATCAACTTTTTGAATATCATACATTTCATAACTATTTCTTTCTAAAAACTTTTGTATAACTTTATCTAATTTTACTTCAGTGATATTATCATTTTCAGAATATGTTGTTAAACTCATTTTTATACCCTCCAAGCTTTGAATACAGTTTATTTTAAAAGATAGTATCTAATTTCTTTTTAGATATACTTTATGGTATAATAGCTAAATATAGGGACATTATATGTCCTGATTTTATATGGAAGATACATAATGGAAAAAATACAACAATATCAACGACATAATCAGATATTAGAAAGATTAAATAACGGTGAAATACTTTCAATAAAACAACTCTCTTTAGAATGGAAGATACATACAAAAACTTTACAAAGAGATTTTAAAAAGCTTATGGAATGTAACTCTAACATAATCCGAGCAGAAAATGGAAAAGCATTCAAAATACAAAAATATTCTAATTCATCAAGTGATGCACTAACTGCGATACATATCTTAGATAGTATTTCTAACGATATAGGTGGAGAACTTTATACAACAACACAATCAATACTTCATAAAATCCAAAATTATATAGATTCACCTTTTTATACACGCATTGATATTGAACAAATCTCTAATAAACTAGATATCATATATGCTCTTGAAAATGCTATAACACAACAAAAAGTCATATCTCTTAAATATAGAAAAAGAAATGCTAAAAACACTATAAAAACATATCAAAATGTACATCCATATAAGATTGTAATTTTTGATGGATTTTGGTATTTATTAGCTAAATACAAAGAACACTATATAAAATTTTATCTTAAAGAAATACATAATCTAAAAATCTTAGATAAAAACTTTATACAAGATAAAAAAATATTAGATAAAATGAATCAAGCTTTAAACATATGGTTTTCCCCTGAGGTAGAACCTTTTAATGTAACATTACTATTAAACTATGATGCTATAGTTTACTTTGAACGCAAACCAATAAAGGGTCAATTTTTAAAAAAGAATCCTGATTCAACTGCTGAATTGACAGTTAGTATTACAAATAAACATGAAATATTTGCTATTTTAAAAAAATGGTTACCACAAATAAAAATTATAGAACCATATGAACTACAAATTGAATTTGAGAATATGTTACAACAATATTTAAATGTAGGAAATAATTAAAAAACTTAATAGTATGCTAGTCTAATAACCCAAACCATCTACAAAACCATAAACAAAAAAAGCCCTACCACTCATAAAGAGTGATAAGGCTTCATCATCTAAGGTATGTTCCAGCTATACATTAGACTTACACGCAAAGTACCACACTTTGCTATGGATATAGTATCATAAAAAAATTTCTACTCGTAATGTTTCCACATTCTATAAATTTTAATCAATTTTTCTTCTTCAAAAACTTCATAGACTAACCTATGTTGTTTATTGATTCTTCTACTAATCAATCCTTTCATATTGCCTTTTAGATATTCAAAATCTGGTGGATACTGAAATGGATTTTGTTGTATTATCTCTAGTAGTTTCATAGCTTTTGGTTTTAAACCACTTGATGCTAAATTTTTAGCATCTTTTTGTGCTTGTGTCATAAAAAGTAGTTGATACATTTTACCACTCTAACTGATCTAGGGTAACACCATTTTCTATCGGTTCATTTCTAGCTTCTATGATACTATCTACCATCCCATCAATACTTCTTAGATATTCATCATCACTTTTGTATTCATCTCTATCTAAGATAGATATTTCATTTTTATTAAAATGATTTAAAAACCACATAAATTTTTCACTGATACTATCTTCTATCTTCAAAGTAACTGTTTGCATAATTTCAAACCTTTTAGAGTATTTTGTACTATTATATCATAAATTTTATTGAGACAGATTTCACTCCATCCTCAAAACTCACCCCTCAAAACTTCTTATCTCAACCCCTTATAAAGCTTCAATGCTTCATCTTCATGGGTATATACTTTGACAAAACGGATGTTTTGTTTTTTTAGTTGTTTATATAGTTTCTCATCATTTTGGTGTAAA